>Ga0105237_10007006_pt1 | contig 12421 bp, 10 predicted proteins | sample KBSC24metaG_FD_81520 | JGI IMG/M metagenome (GOLD analysis project Ga0105237, IMG submission 81520) | Corn rhizosphere microbial communities from Kellogg Biological Station, Michigan, USA - KBS C2-4 metaG | ecosystem: Host-associated > Plants > Roots > Rhizosphere > Soil | place: Michigan, USA...
CGTTCGAGCAAGAACTGGCGCAATTCGTTGGCGCGAAGCACGCGGTCGGCTGCGCCTCGGGAACTGATGCCCTTTGGCTGGCGCTGGCGGCTGCTGGAGTTGGCCCAGGTGACCGCGTCATCACCACTCCTTTTAGTTTTTTTGCCTCTGCGAGCTCGATCGTTCGGGCTGGCGCGGAACCCGTTTTCGTGGATATCGAGCCGGAAACGATGAACTTGGATCCGGCAAATGTCCGAGACTTCCTCAAAAAAACCAGCGGGTTCCTCGACTCGAATAATCAATCCGTGGTCGGATCGATGCGCTTCGCTCAGAATGACCGTAGAAAAAGGGGGCAAAGCCAAGTTGCCGGGCGGATCAAGGCCATTCTTCCCGTCCATCTATATGGCCAATGTGCCGACATGACCGCCTTCCAGCGAATCGCATCGGAACACGACATAGTCCTGATCGAGGATGCTGCCCAAGCCATCGGCGCGAAATGTAACGGCAACCCTGCAGGTTCCATGGGCGTCGCCGCTGCTTTCAGTTTTTATCCCACGAAGAATCTGAGCGCGTACGGCGATGCCGGTATGGTCACAACCAACGACCCGGCCTTGGCCGATCACATGCGCCGCCTTCGCAACCACGGAAGTCCCGAGCGCTATCTGCACACCGAGTTTGGATGGAATGCACGTATGGACGCGATCCAGGCCGCCGTGTTGCGGGTGAAACTAAAACATATTAATCGCTGGAACGATCGGCGACGAAATCATGCGGAAACTTACAGTCTGCTTCTCAAAAAAGCAGGCCTGGTCGCTGAAGGTTTCTCTCCAGAAGAAAACGCTGGCTCGGCGGATCGGGCCAATCGCTCCGGCTTTCCTCTCCAACTCCTCCACACCTCGCCCTACGCGTTCCATATCTTCCATCAATATGTCATTCGAGCTGAGCGGCGCGACGAACTTCGTGCCTTCCTGAAATCTCGCGGGATCGCAAGCGAGGTCTACTACCCGCTTCCGCTGCATCTGCAACCCGTGTTCGCTTACCTGGGATATAAAAGAGGAGATTTGCCGGAGACCGAGAAGGCGCCGAATGAGGTATTGGCCCTACCTATGTTCCCGGAACTGACACAGGAAGAAATTGCACGAGTGGTTGCCGAGATCGCAGATTTCTACAGCTAGACTGCCAGCTGTATTTTCTTGAAAACGCCAGTATTCATGCTGTTTCTGCTGAGTCGGGTACAATGGTGGACCGTGAACGATCTCCATGATATCTGCGTTTAAATGGGCGCGTACTGGGCCTATATTGCATCAGCAAAAGGGAAAGCAAATGTTGTACCTGCGTACGCTACGATTCTCAGTCTTTTTCATAATGTCCTGCGCTGGCCTGGCGCAAGTGCTGAGCATGCCAACCACCCCAGGAGGCAAATTTGGCGGAGGCATGGGGCTGGATCAGATTCAGGCGACTCAGATAAGCTTTGATATATTCCTGATCAATAGCCGCAACGCCGATCGCACGCCGCTCCAGAGCCCAAGCGGATCTGTCTCGAGGTTCGATTTGAAGGCTCCGGGGAAAGCAAAAAAGGAATACGAAAAAGGGTATCAGCTACTTCAGCGCAAAGATTTGCAGGCTGCGGTTCAGCACCTGTCAAATGCAATCCGGATTTACCCAGATTTCGTCGCCGCGCGTAACTCTCTCGGAACCGCTTATCTCGATCAGAATCAGTATCAATTGGCTCGTGACGAGTTCGCAAAAGCGGCGGCCATAGACGATCATGTACCGGGCTCATTTTTGAACCTGGGCATCGCTGAGTTGGCGCTGAAGCAATACCCGGAAGCTGAAGAATCTTTGCATAAGGCATCTACGATTGCTCCGTTAGATCTCCAACTGTCTCTGGCGCTCGCGTATGGTGAGTTTGCTAACCATGATTACGCCGGAGTCGTTGCGACTGCGCACGGCGTTCATAGTCGCAAACATAAAGGCGCAGAAATGGTTCACTATTACGCGGCTGCAGCGCTGAGCGCTCAAGACAAGCTTCTAGAGGCGCAAAGCGAAATGGAAACGCTCTTAAGAGAAGATCCGCAATCTGCGTCGGCTGGTCATTTCCGGGAAATGCTGGCAGAGATGAAAACCGAGCAGCAGAGACGAGTTGATGCGAAGCTGCGCCTGTCGTCAATTTCGACAACACCCGCGCAGCCGACAATTGTCGTGAAGACAGACGAAGCTGCCGACGCACAACGAGTCTTACAGGACGAATCGGAGCGACAACAGATTGCCGAAGCTGAAGCCTCGGACGCAGCTTTAGAGAGTGGTACGCCAGGAGGCAGTTCCGTTGCCGGATTACAGAATATTGACGTCGCGAAGCAGGTGCGGGCGAGCGGTTCCGGTTTTACCTATCGCTCTTCCGTGGATGAGGTAGATATATTCTTCTCCGCCACCGAGGGGGGTAGATCCGTAACCAACCTCACGCCGGCAGACATTCGAGTCCTGGATAACAATCGCGCTCCCGACAAGATCATCGGGTTTCGCAATGAGTCCCAGTTGCCCCTGCGCCTCGGGTTGGTGATCGATACCAGCGATTCGGTAAAGGGGCGGTTGTCATTTGAGCAGAAAGCAGCTGTCAAATTCCTACAAAACGCTTTGTCGGACCGCCGAGATCTTGCCTTTGTCGTAGGGGTCAACAACTCCGTTCTTATGGTTCAAGATTTCTCTTCCGACGAGGCTCTCGTGTCTCGTGCGGTGAATCAACTCGCACCAGGAGGAGGTACCGCACTCTGGGATGCCGTGGCGTTTGCAGCCGAAAAACTGGGAAGGCTCCGCGAAGCTCAACCGGTCGCTCGAGTTCTGGTAGTGGTCAGCGACGGGCAAGATAATTCCAGCAGTACCACTCTCAAAGAGACGATTGCGAGCAGTGTACGCAATGAAACCGTGGTCTATAGCGTTAGCACCCGAGAACTGACTGATGACAGTTCAAGCTCACTGGTGGGCGATCATGCACTGAGGACGCTTTCCGAGCAAACCGGGGGAGCTGCGTTCGTGCCGGGATCGTTACATCGCCTAGGCGGGAGCTTAACAGACGTACAGCAGGTAATTCGCGGACGGTACCTCCTGACGTATAAACCCGCTGGCTTTGAATCTGACGGCCGCTACCGCTCAATCAATGTCGCCGCCCAGCGGGACGGACATCGACTGAGGGTCTTTGCCCGTAAAGGATATTACGCCTCCGTCGCAAAGCCTGAACCTGACAATCGGCAGTAACTCATGGATCATTTTTCTAATTAAACGTTTCTGCCAGTGGTGTCATCCCTCTCTAGCCCTGGTTTGGGGTCTAAATGAAACCAGCTTGAATGAAGCAGGCTAAGGGGGGGCGAATACGACGCTAATCATATTTCTAATATTTTGAAAACCCGCCGCTCAGGTTCGTTTTGAAATACTTGCCCTGGAAGTGGTCTCCGGCCTTTGCCGTATAGCGTTTGGTGCCTCCAAAAGCGGCGTTGACCGATCGTATTCTCGGGATGCATACAGAGCAGCCAACGCACGATACATGCGACGCTCGGCGGTCGTTTCAGCTCGAGAAAACCGGTCCGCGATGTCCGGTTCCACGATTGCCGTAGCCATCCGCGTAATCTGGTCAGCCCTCTCAAGCAGGGCGGCCTCTCTGCCCCGAGATTCCAATTGGCTGATTGCAATCGAAAGCACCTCTGACAACGACTTCAGAGTTTCTCCGCGACCCTCCTCCCTCGCCTGCTCTTTTAAGGTCCCATCCGCAGATTGTTGCGGTTCAGGTAAATCCTTTACGGTCAGTGAAGGTGATTCCACGGGCACTAGATTCTGCCCCCGCTCCGCTTTCAGCTTCCCGGATTCGTATTTAAGGGCCGCAGCGATGCGAAGCACTTCTTTCTCCTTCTCGGTCAATCTCTCAAACTGCAGCGCACCTGTTGAGTCCGGTGATGCGCTCTTTGTGCTTTGATTTAGACCTGAATTTATTTCAAGCACGGCGAGCGTCACTTCGCTTGCCAAACCACAACACGCGCGCAAAGTTACAATTTGCTTTTCGTTGAGTGCCAAACCCCTGTCTACAGAGCTTTGAAGATTCCGCACTTGACGCCTGAGGAACAAAACTCCGTCACTCGATGAGGCCAGTTCCAGCCGAAGGTTCTCCAATTTTTCAATCAGTTGCGTACGCGTGCGAGCGTCTAGAGCGGTATCTTGAGTGAGAGATTCGCATAAGAGCAAGAACTCACCCTTAAGCTTCTGAATCTTACCTGCTCGAGCTACTTTGTCACTAATGTTTGCAATGCCGAGACGGGCGCTCAGCTCCAGGTGTTCTGCCCGCCGGATCCGCTCTCGGCGCCACCAGTTCTCGACAAAATCAATCACTAAAGTCTCCTCCAGAGAACCGACCGGGTGGAGCGTCTTCCAAAATTCTGCTTTGATTTTGTTGAAATCTGCTTCTTTTTCGTCGAGTGTAGGGATTACGATTCCACGTGAAAAAATCCCATCCTTGACTGAGTTTTGAGCAGCTCGCTGTTTTCCCCGGGCTGTTTTCGGCCCGGCGGATTTACCGCCATTGGTGCGGCTCGCTCCGGACTTAGCCGCTGAAGTGCTGCTTGTCATTTTTGCTCCTTTTACTTATTTGCGACTCCGAAATGAGGACAGATCCTCCCTGCTCTCTTGAAAGAATCGCGCCAAATTGCACGAGGTTACCTGTGGTAGATACGACCACAAACAATCCAGTCGATGCTTCTCGCAAATCTAGCGCCCAAACGTGCGAGTACGTCCAATGTCGGGGCAATCATACCCCGCTCAATTTTCGATAATTGTCCCTGACTGATTCCGAGCTCATTCGCAAGCTCTTCCTGGCGCAGATTACCGCGGAGGGCGCGAATGCGCTTTCCGATCTCCCGTAAATCTACCGACGCGGCGACTCGTGCCATCCCTAGTTGACATTTCTGGAATATTCCTATTAGAATATTCCCGTTGGAATATTCCTGGTGGAATAAACCAATCTACAATATGAGTATATTTCCCGGATTTGGGTATTAACTAGCCTGGGCCGTACCACCTCATTAAAAGGACACCCGGTGAACCACAAATCGCTTTTTGCCGCTAACATGCGTCTCGCGAAGAAATTATGGCCAGCTTTGTCGGCGAGAACTCTGAGAGTGCTGGGAGATATTACACACCGACATGGGCTTTCAGTCCTGTGTGGTGAGGTTGTGCCGATCAATGAGAGATGGTATGTCACGCACGTGGGCCTGCTCAGAATCGCTCAACACCGGAAGTGTCGAGGAATTCATGTGGAACTCCTCACGGACCTGTGCGATCCGCAAGCAGCACGATGGTGCGCCAAGGCTATGGTATTCACGTCGGCGAGCTCTCGCGGCTTCGTCGGACATGGCGATGCAGACCCATCCAACGTTTCTCCGTTGGTTCATGGTGCAGAAATGAGAGTGGCTGAGACCCGGGCAGTAAATCGAGCACTCCGAAAAGCCTACGGCATTGGCATCTGCTCGTTAGAAGAGCTCGGAGCTCAACGATGTGACCAGACGCCGCAGCGAGACCTTCGCAAACTCCCACCGGAGAACGTCGAGAAGGACAATAACAATGGGAATGGCGCGCGGCTGCGCGATCGACTCTGCCAAATCATTCGTAAACACGAGCTGGATGGTGAGCTGGTCAAAGCCTACGTCGCAGACTTCTGTGGGACAAAGACTCTTCGGGAGGCTACGCGGGAGCAAATTGAAGCGTTTGTTGTTCACATTGCCGATTGGGCGGAAAAGGACCGCAATGCCCTGCTTTGCCAGCTGAACAGCTATGTCCGCCCTCAGGCAGGTGCAGCATGAGACGCCACATAGCAGGACTCAGCACAGCTGATGCGGCACCCGATCAGGGCATTCCGAATGGCGTTTTTCTTGTTCGAGTTGAGCGCGCCCAACATCGTTGGCACGCTCAGAAGCCGTATTACTCCTGCTTATTTGTTGTGCTCGAACCGATGGACATGCGAGGCCAGCGGTTCAGCGCCCGACTTTACGCCACTGCCAAAGCTCTGTGGAAGCTCAATTGGTTTCTGCGCGATTTTAGCTATGACCCGGAGCTACTAGGACGGGACGAGATTGACGACAAGAACCTCGTCGGGCTCTCGGGCGTAGTCAAGATCAGTCATGCCGTCGTGAACGGCACTTCCCTGCTCAACCTAGATGCGTTTGCACCCAAGGACCGCTGGTCCGAATTAGCAATCGGAACTGCGGGGCTGGACGACCCAACGCAGGTGGCGTCATGATCTACAGCTTCACCCAACTGAGCCATTACCTGACCTGCCCGCGTCGTTACCGGCATCGCTATCTCGATGGCTGGAAAGAGAAGGACACCCGGGCCGCCATGCTCTTTGGGCGGGCCTTCGAGCAAGCTCTTGCTGCCTATTTCCGCAAGGAAGACGCTGCTGTCACTCTCTACCGCGAATGGGCTGCCTATAAAGCACAGCCGCTCCATTACTCCGAGCGCGACAGCTGGGACAGCATGCTCCAGCAAGGCATCCAGCTTCTCGAACGGTTCTGTCAGGAAGACCGTGTGCGTGTACGGCAGCCGCGAAAGAACCTGCAGATCAAGTTTGTGCGGCCGATCGGGGACGGAAACGAGTTCGTGGCGTATGTGGACGCAATCGGCAAGCTCGACGGCACCGGATGTTTGCTCGAGTGGAAAACGACTTCGAGCCGCTATGCCGAGCACCCCGACGGACTATTGGGTCTCGACCCTCAGCTGCTGTGCTACTCGTGGATCACAGGAATCTCGGAAGTAGCCCAAATCGTGTTCGTGCGTAAACGAACGGTCGAAATCCAGTACCTTCGCACCACGATCACTGATGAGCAACGTCGCGAGTTCAGCGCCCTGGTCCACGATACAGTTCGGCAGATTGAATCCGCCCAGTTTCTACCTCACAGCGGCATCCGTTTTCCACAGAACCCGTGCAGCACGTGTCCTTTCGTTGGGCTCTGCCTGCATAAACCGCAGTTAATCGAGGCCGGCCTGATCCGCCGTCCGGGAGCCCAGAACTTTGGTGTGTTTGACGAGCTTGCGTACTAGTACACCGCCTATGACGCCGAAGCTGAATGAAAAACGGGCGCTCTTCGTGCTGTCGAAGATCGATGAAATTCTCGCCTGGGAGAAGCGCCAGGAAGCAGAGAAAGACACGCGCTTCGTTGAGCTGGGACGCTATTTGTGCGAAGTACGCGCTGGACAGTACTGGCGGTTAGAAAGATTGTCATCATTTGATGACTTCCTGGAGAGGCGCTTCCCTGAATCTCGTCGGAAGGCCTACTACCTGATGTCCATCCATGAGCACCTTCCGCCAGAGGCGAAACGGGAGCTGAAGCAGGTGGGATGGAGCAAGGGTCTGGAACTGGCGAAACTCGCCCGACGAAACAACGGCCAGGAGTTTGATTGTGCAACCTGGTTGCACAAAGCCCGGGTACTTCCCAAAGAACAGTTTCGCCATGAAGTCGAGAAGGAACTGACGGGAGGCGATTCAGAACCTTCCGAACTCATATACTTCAAGGTGTATAAGAGCCAAATCCCGGTGATCGAGCAGGCAATCGAAACTGCTTCGTTGATGCTAGGAAGCGACAAATCCCGCGGCTACTGCCTGGAGATGATCTGCGCAGATTTCTTAGCCGGCGCGAATCTCGACCATGCGCAACCGGAACAGCTCTTGCGTTCAGCCCTGCACTTTTTCAAGTTTCTGCCAGGAGAGCAGCAAGACTCTTTCCTAGAATCAGTTGAAAAGAAGTTGGCATGAGCTCCTCACGTCTCAAAACAACACCTGTTCGGCTGTCGCCGTCTGCATACGAAGCAGTCCGAAGAAGAGTTCTTGAACGCGACGGCTGGAGATGCCAATCCTGCGGATCAACGAAGAATTTGGAAGTCCATCATCAGCAGTATCGTAGCCACTCTGGGGAGGATACAGAACTGAACCTCATAACTTTGTGCCGACATTGCCACATGTCGGCGCATCGCAATGATGGGTAAATTGGCTGCGAAATATCCTGCATCACCACAACCCTGATCCCGAACCGGGAGCGGCTTTGCAAGCGTCTCCAACTCGTCGTAAGGGATCCCACGATCATGCCTGCGATCACCGATTCCTACAGGCTAGCCTACCGTCACTTTGCGAACTATCGGCGTATCCATCTTGTACTTGCGCTCGGTGACCGGAAGGTCCGGATTCTTGAGATCCTTCCCCTTGAGCGTGAAGGTTGGCAGATCGCCTTCTTTGCCGAAGTCCTCGTGCGAGACAGTGACCGGCAATTCACCGCTCAGTCGTTCACGATAGGCAGTCTCATATCGATGTCGCTTCACATTCCACGTGAACACGCGTGCCTGGTTGTAGTCGAACGGTAAGCCGTCCTTTGGCTCGGAAAGAAGCATGAGATATTGCGGCACCTCCTTGTCGCCGTCTTTGACCTCATTCAGCACGAAGCAGGCAACGATCCGCTGGCCTTCGGCGTACTGTGCGACTTCCAGTGGCACATCGATATCGATCAACCGACCCAGTACCCACCCAACGTGGTTCTGAGAATCGCGCACCAGCCACCAGTCTTCCATGGGAGGCTTCGCGTCTTTTGCCACTGCGGGCTTGATGCCACCGGGCAGCACCTTCTCAACCGTCGCACGTTTCATGACCGTCAGCTTTGCCCCTTGCGCCACCTGGTAAAGGTGGTCGGTGTCGCGGCCGGGTTCTACGTGCAAGTTGGTGTCGTTCCGCGTGACAGCAGTGCCTTGCGCGGGAAGGTCTTTCGACTCCTGCGCCATCTTCTGGAATGCATCGTAGACCTGCTGATTCACAAGATAGCGTTGTTCAACCCAGCCTTCGACACCGTTGGGAAGCCTGACTTTGGCAAAGCGCTTTTCCCGATCGACGACTTCCACCCGGTCCCCATTCTTCGCGGTTCCGACCTTGTTATAGACCTGCGCCAGTTGGTCGCGCAGCGTGACCTGGGGAGCAGCAACGTAATCGACTTCGAGAACACGCTGTCGATGTCGGCCGCAAGCAGAGAACAACGCAACTAGCGCTAGCAAGAACAGTATTCTGGCGGGAAGTTTCACGGGGAAAAGCCCATCATAACGCAGAGTGCAGGGAATGATAGTTACGAATGGTGTAAGGGGCAGAACGAGCACTTAGCATTCAGTGGCTAGTTCAGTACCCACTCAAAAGGTGGCGTCATCCCGAAGGCCCGCGCTTTCGCCAGCGGGCCGAGGGATCTGGCGTGGAGCATTGCTGCGCCAGTCTCTGCTCCAGCTTTGGGATCGAAGGACTAGAGAATTCTCTCGTGCACGTACCCGCTGGCACTGAGCGCGGAAAGAAGTTCGGTAATGTGGTCGGGACCGCGCGTCTCCATGGTGATGTCGATAGCAGTGTCACCAAGATTCACACCGTAGTAGGCGCGATCGTACGAAGTCTCGACGATGTTGGCTCTATGCTGCGCCAGAATTCCGGTGAGTCGGTGTAATGCACCCGGGTAGTCCGGGAGGTGAACGCGCAATCTCACCAGGCGCCCATCCTTCACCAAGCCGCGTTCCATGATGCGCGAAAGCAGGCTGACGTCGATGTTGCCCCCGCAGACGAGGACAGCGACTTTGTTGCCGTTCAGCGACGTCTTATGATTGATCAACGCCGCAATGGCTGCCGCACCGGCACCTTCCGCCAGCGTTTTCTCGCGCTCTAGTAGAAGAAGGATGGCGTTCGCAATCTCTTCTTCATCGACCATCACGATGTCGTCGACATATTTCTGAACCAGCGCAAGCGTCTTTTCGCCCGCACGGCGGACCGCGATGCCGTCTGCGATGGTAGCCGCAGGGCTCAGAGTGACAGGATGTCCCTCGGCGATGGCAACCTTCATCGAAGGCAGGCGCGCGGGTTGCACCCCAATCACGCGCACGCGCGGATTGCTTTCTTTGATGGCGCACGCCACACCCGAGATCAATCCACCACCGCCGATGGGAGCGATAACTGCCTCGATCTCGGGAACCTGCTGCAGGATTTCCAGACCCATCGTTCCCTGCCCCGCGATGACGACCTCGTCATCGAAGGGATGAATGAACGTCAATCCATATTGATGGCTGCGCCGAACGGCTTCTTCGCACGCCTCGTCGTAGTTCGCACCGTGCAGGACAATTTCCGCTCCATAGCTTTTCGTCGCCGACACCTTGATCAGCGGCGTGGTGAGCGGCATAACGATCTGCGCACGGACGCTATGCTTGCCTGCGTGATAGGCGACACCTTGCGCGTGATTGCCGGCGGAAGCTGCAATCACTCCCCGCGAGCGCTCTTCCGGAGTAAGCGTCAGAAGCTTATTCAGCGCGCCACGTTCTTTGAAGGCTCCCGTGCGCTGAAGATTGTCGAGCTTCAGGTAAACCGAATTGCCGGTGAGCTGGGAAAAATTCTCAGATCTCGCACAGGGAGAAAGATAGATGGACTCGCGGATCCGGCCCATCGCGGCCTGAATCTCGGAAAGTGAGACTCGGTTTTCAGGAGCCCTGGCAGCTTTGGTGCGAATGAGAATGGGTTTGGACATTAGAATTCGGGAGCTTTGCTGATATCCAATAAGTAGTGAGTGGTGGGCTATGAGCTTTGAGCAAACCCACAGGCCTCGGTTGCTCATTGCTCGCTGCTCACCGCTCGCAGCTAGTCTTTAACCGTGCGCGCAGCCTGAACAGGACAATTACGCTGAGACCATCTCGCGCTTCGCACGCGTCTTCGCGACGGGTTTGGCGACAGGTTGGCTGAGATATTTATCAACCGAAGCTGCAGCTTTGCGCCCTTCCGCAATCGCCCAGACAACTAGCGACTGTCCGCGACGCATATCGCCAGCCGCGAAGATGCCGGGGACGGACGACATGTAGTCGCCATTCGCTTCGACATTGCCGCGCGCGTCAAGTTTCACTCCAAGTTGCTCGATCATTCCGTTGCGAACCGGGCCGGTGAATCCCATCGCTAACAGAACGAGGTCGACGTCCATCACGAACTCAGTTCCGGGAATTGGCTCAAATTTAGGCGGAGGGCCAACCTGAATTCCGTGCAACTGCTTCACATTCCCGTTCGCGTCGCCGGTGAATTTCGTGGTCGCGACACTCCACTGCCGAATGCCGCCTTCTTCGTGAGCACCTTCAATGCGCAACTGCATTGGCCACAAGGGCCACGGCGTTTGCGGCGCCCGCTGCTCAGGAGGCTGCGGCATGATCTCGAACTGGTGAACCGAAATTGGTTTCTGCCGATGCGCTGTTCCCAGGCAATCAGCACCGGTGTCGCCGCCGCCAATAATGATGACGCGCTTGCCGTTGGCCAGAATGTCCAATGCAGAATCGAGTTTGTCGCCTTGGCAGTGCTTGTTGGCCTGTGGCAGATACTCCATCGCGTAATAAATGCCCTTCAATTCCCTGCCCGGCACATTCAGATCGCGTCCGGCTTCTGCGCCCCCGGCGAGAAGGATCGCGTCGAACTCACGCTGCAAGTCTTCAACCGGTACAGTGCGGCCTACATGCGCGTCGGTGACGAACTTCACGCCTTCCGCTTCCATCTGTTCAAGGCGGCGATCGAGGACGCGCTTCTCCATCTTGAATTCCGGAATGCCGTAGCGCAGCAGTCCACCGATGCGGTCGGCCTTCTCGTAAACCGTTACCCAGTGCCCCGCGCGATTTAGTTGCTGCGCAGCCGCCAGTCCGGCCGGGCCGGAGCCGACCACCGCAACTTTTTTGCCCGAACGAAACTTAGGAGGCTCCGGCTGGATCCATCCTTCGGCCCATCCGCGATCGACAATGTTTTTCTCAATATTCTTGATCGTGACTGCAGGCTCATTAATGCCGAGCACGCACGCCGCTTCACAAGGTGCAGGGCAGATGCGACCAGTAAATTCCGGGAAATTGTTGGTCGAGTGAAGCTGCCGGAGCGCTTCCTTCCAGCGTCCGTTGTAGACCAGATCGTTCCAGTCAGGAATGAGATTGTTCACCGGACACCCGGTGTGGCAGAACGGCACGCCGCAATCCATGCAGCGCGCGCCTTGCGTACGCAGCTTGTCTTCGGAGAAGTCCTGATAGATCTCGAACCAGTCGTTCACGCGTTCAGCGACTGGCCGGCGGGGAGTGGTCTCGCGAGCGAATTCTTTGAACCCAGAGGCTTTACCCATGAAGCGCCTCCACCAGTTCCGGCACGGGCAGCGGCTGCCCCGGGATGTAATTGCTGCGCGAGCGGCTCACGCCAAGCACGCGCTTAAATTCGTGCGGGAAGATCTTGATGAACCTTGGCAACATCTCCATCCAGTTATCGAGAATATGTTTCGCACGCTTGCTTCCGGTCAGATCGAAATGTTTTTGAATCAGGCCGTTAATCAATTCGACATCTCGCGGCTCGATCACAGGCTCAAGATCGACGGACGCCAGGTTGCAGCGCTTCTCC
>Ga0105237_10007007_pt1 | contig 12415 bp, 9 predicted proteins | sample KBSC24metaG_FD_81520 | JGI IMG/M metagenome (GOLD analysis project Ga0105237, IMG submission 81520) | Corn rhizosphere microbial communities from Kellogg Biological Station, Michigan, USA - KBS C2-4 metaG | ecosystem: Host-associated > Plants > Roots > Rhizosphere > Soil | place: Michigan, USA...
CGACCCCGCCGAGCCCGACCGGCCGCTGGACATCTACCTCGGCCCCGGCCTCGTGGCGCCGGCCTTCCGCATGCCGTTCGAGCGGCTGCGCATCATCCCGTATTTGATGCTGCTCGGCACGGTCAGTGTCGCGCTCAGCCATATGGCACATGCCAGGATCGAACCGAAATTCGACACGCTACTCGCCCGTCTGCTGGTCGGTTTCCTCGCTTTCATGCAACCGCTGGGCCGAGGGTGGTCGCGGTACTTCACGTGGCTGAAGTACAAGGTCACGCCCACGCAAGTCATCGCCCGGCCGGAGAAAGGCCTGCCCGCCGCCAGCCACCGGGGCGGCATTCGCGAGCTCGATTTCTGGAACGAATCGGGCAAAGGCCGGGAACAATTGCTCACTGAAATCTTCCAACTCCTCGAGGACGAGGGCTGGAACTATTCATCGGATACCGGCTGGAAGGATTGGGACATCCAGATCTACGGCAACCAATTCTGGAGCATCGCCGTGCGCACGGTCACCGAATACCACGGCGGCCCCAAATGTCTGACTCGCGTGCGCTTGAAGTACCATGCCGTTGCGACGACGATTCTGATCAATGCGGTGGTTCTCTCGGTCCTGCTTTACCGGGCCGCCTTCGCCCCGCATACGGACCCGTTCTGGAACAACCTGTGGTGGGCCCTCTACGCGCTCCTCCTGGGTTCCTTCGCCCTGCGGGCTCGCCGCTTGAAGCGCCGCGTTGCCGACCTGGTCATTCAGGCCGCGCAGCACTGCGACCTGATGCGCGTCTTCGGCGCCGCCAGCAAGCCGGCCCCGAAGTAGTGGATGGTGGAGAGTGGATAGTTGATAGCCCTTTTGCCAGATTTCGACGGTTGCACGTTTGAGCATGCGGATGTTGCGGAGATCGTGAAGTCCCTTTCACAACCGTGACAGCTACGCTCAATCCACGGGGCTATCCACTATCATCCATCCACTATCCACTGCTTCCCCGATGCTGACATCCGACTACGACTACGCGCTGCCCGACGATCTGATCGCGCGCCATCCCCTCCCTCATCGGGAAGACTCGCGCATGATGGTCCTGCATCGCGACGGGCAGCGCATCGAGCACCGCCAGTTTCGCGATTTTCCCACCTACTTGCGCGAGGGTGACCTCGTGGTCCTGAACGATACCCGCGTCATCCCGGCGCGCGTTTTCTCCGACGATGGCAGGATCGAACTCCTTTTCCTCGAAGCGATCCGCGAAAACGTCTGGAAGTGCATGGTGAAACCAGGCCGCAAAATGCGCCTCGGCGCGACGGTCCGCGTTCGCGACATCGAAGGCACGGTCGTCGGCATCGAACCCGACGGCGAGCGACTCATCGAGTTCCGCGGGGCCGTCGATCTCGATACCGCCGGTGAACTGCCGCTCCCGCCCTACTTCGGCCGCGCCGTCGAGGCCGCCGACGCCGAGCGCTACCAGACCGTCTATGCTCGCGAGCGTGGTGCCGTCGCCGCTCCGACTGCCGGTCTCCACTTTACACCGGCGATTCTCGCCCGGATCTCCCACGCGTTTCTCACTCTCCACGTCGGTGTCGGCACATTTCGGCCCGTGCAAGTCGACGACCTTGCCCAGCACCGGATGCACGCCGAGCGTTTCCGCGTCTCCGAGGAAAGTGCCCGGGCCATCAACGCCGCGCAGCGCCTCGTGGCGATCGGCACCACCACCGTGCGTGTCCTTGAATCTCAGGGCCTCCCGCTTACCGCCTGCTCCGGCACGACCGATATCTTCCTGCACCCGCCCTACGAGCCTCGCGTCGTCGGCGCTCTGCTCACCAATTTCCATCTCCCCAAGTCCACGCTGCTCATGCTCGTGAGCGCCTTCGCCGGCCGGGAATTCGTCCTCCGCGCCTACGCCGAAGCCATCCGCGAGCGGTACCGGTTTTACAGCTACGGGGATTGCATGCTGATTGTCTGATGGGTGGATAGTGGAGAGTGGATGGTGGATAGCCCCGTGGAGTGGGCGGGGCGCTCGCGTTTGTGAACGGATCCGAATCCTTGGAAGAAGCGGGATCGGAATGCCCACGGTCCACCTCCCGGCAGCCCGCATACTCTCGCGGTATTCCACAACCGTGCCGTAGCGCTCAAGTGGCGGGGCTATCAACCATTCACTTTCCACTATCCACTCATCACGCCCCGCCGACTTTTACACTTCCTTTACAACTCTCGCGGCCCGCGTTCATACACACTTTACAGGCGGGGAGTTTATTCGAGTGAGAAGCTTGCGACCGACCGCGCAGGCTGAAGACCAAAGCAAAGCAAGTATGAACGCCACGCCAAATCTCATCCGCTCCCTGTCCGCCCCGGGCTCGAATTCGCGCCCGGCCTTTCGTGTCATTTGTGCCTGGTGCCAGCAGGAACTGGCAGCCGCTCCCGCTCCTCAAGCCCTCACCGGCACTTCCCACGGCATCTGCCCGTCCTGTGCACTTCAACATTTCGGGCTCCGCCTCGAAGCGCCGGATACCGTCGCAGCCGGAGCCGTAACGATGCCGTTGATGCTGGAAGCATGGCGCTGATTTTTTGCCGGAGCCACGCGCGTATTCCGGGGCGTCGTGCGGTCATTGCGCATTGCCGCCTGGCATGGCATCTTGCCCACCGATGGCTGGAGCTGGCAAATTTTCCCGTCGTAAATTCCTGAAGCGATTGGGCATCGGCGCAGGATGCGCTGGTATCGGCGCGGCCGGTGGCTGGGTGGAGGCGCATCGGGTCGAGGTCACGCAGACGCGGATCCCCATCGCAGGCCTCCCGCGGGCGTTGGATGGGTTCAAGATCCTCCAGATGTCCGACTTCCATCACAGCCTCTTCGTCAGCGCCGAATATTTGGCGGAATGCGTCGAACTGGCCAATGGCGAGAAGCCGGACCTCATCGCATTGACCGGCGACTTCATCACCGGTCCGCGCGTGCAGAAGCAGAATGCCTACGACAGCGTGGGGATGTCCGTGCGGAAGATCGACGCGTACCTGCAAAAATGCATCGAAGTCCTCCTGCCGCTCCGGGCTTCGCACGGGATCTTCACCGTCCTGGGGAATCACGACGGCTGGTTCGATTTCGACAAGGTCGTCGCGGCCATCGGCCGGACGGATTGGCGGCTCTTGCGCGACGAGAATCATGTGGTCGCGGTCGGCGATGCCCAATTGCAAATCGCCGGCCTGCGGGATCTGCTCTGCGAAAGAATCAATGTGGCCGCGGCTTTCCGGGGACTGGACCCCGCTGTTCCGACCCTGGTGCTGATGCACAACCCCGATTCGTTTGCGGAGGTGGCCGTCCACCGCGCGGACCTCATCCTCGCCGGGCACACCCATGGAGGCCAGGTCTCGCTGCCCTTCATCGGGCCGCCGATCGTCCCCTCGCGATACGATGCGGGGCTGTTCCGCCTGGGCAAATCGCGCATGTACGTCAACCGCGGGCTCGGTGTGATTCCGCCGCCCGTACGGTTTCGCGTGAGGCCGGAGATTTCCGTGTTCACGCTGGCGGTGGGATAGGGGGAAGTAATCAGTAATCAGTAGCCAGTAATCAGTGCCAAGGCGCCGCGCGAGCCGCGGGAAGATCTCCAAATCACGCCAGCAATCCCCGCGACACCTGCAAATGCCGCGTGTCCCGCGCCCGGCGCGGACTGATTACTATCTCTGAACTGATTACTGATCACTTCCTCCCGAGCACCCGCTGCGCCTCGGCGTAGGCCTCATTGATCCGCCGTGTCTCCTCCTCCGCCACGCGCCGGATGCGGTCCGAAAGGTGCGCCACCTTGTCGGGATGATTCTTCTGGATCAATTCCCGGTAAGCGACTGACGCGTCCTTGAGCGAAGCTCCACGCGGCACTTTGAGCACCTCCCACCAAGCCGGGCCGGTGGGACGTGACGGGACCACCACTCCCGCGGGCCGTTGCGCCGGGCGCGGCGAGGGAAGGCCTTCGCGCCCGGCTTTGTATTCCTCGCGCATCTCACTCCAGGTGCTTTTCGCGACCCGCGAGGTGACGCCAAAAAAGTATTCGAACCAGCCCATCCCGCCTCCGGATTTTTTAGGAGCGGGCATGTCAGACGAGCCCGATCGAGCGCGGACAAATTTGGAAGGGAGACGGAGGGAAGAACATCGCAGACAGTTAATCCACGCAGGGCCCCGCGCGCAAGCCGGTCTCTTCCATCCTCTCCCTCTGTCTCTTCATCTTCATAGCCGGGTGGCGGACCCGGTGAGCTGGGGCGTTTAGGTCCGAACGGGAAGCGTTGTGACATCGTCCAATTGATGATTTCATCCGGGACATGAACTACCCCCGTTCTTTCCTCCCCTTCGCCGCAGTCCTGCTCGGCGCCTCTGCCATTCATGCGGACGATTACTTTCCACCGCCCGACAGCCAGGGCGGCTGGCGCACGCTCACGGATGCCAGGGAAATCCGTGAAAAGGCCGGGATCAATCTCGACCGGCTGGAAAAAGCCTACACGGTCACCGAGCACAGCACGCCGAATGGAGGCCTGCTCGTCGTGCGCCACGGCTATCTCGTTCTGGAAAAATATTTCGGGCGCGCCAGTCGCAATGCCAATCCCGACATGGCCTCGACGGGCAAGGCCTACACGAGCATCGCGTGCGGCATCATGCTCCAGGAGTTTCACGACAAGATTCCCGCGGGCCTCGACACGAAGGTCTTCACGGAGAAATATCTGCCTGAGGCCTTCCCGCTCGATGATCCTCGCAAGGCCGAGATCAAGCTCGGCCAGCTCCTATGCATGAGCGCCGGCTATTGGGGCGAGGGACAGACACCCGTGGGGATCGTGATGGGCAAGGTGGTGCCGCTGAAGCCCGTGCCTGGGCAGAATATTCGCGACCTCGACATGTCGTCGTTGCGCGTCCCGCTCTGGACCGATCCGGGCGCGGGCTATTCGTACTCGTCGCCGTCGCCGCACATCGCGTCGCTGGTGCTGCGGCACGTCACGGGCATGGAACTCCAGGATTACATCCGCAAGCGGCTGGGCGATCCCATGGGCTGGGAATCGTGGGGCTACTGCCTGCATCGCGGCGATTACGACATGCCGCACGCCAATGGGGCCGGAAGCATTGCCGTGCACGCCACCGACGCGCTGCGCTTTGGCTACTGCCTGCTCCACGAGGGGAAATGGAAAGACCAGCAACTCGTCCCGCCGGATTACATCGAGCTGTGCCACCAGCCGTCGCCCTACAATCCGCACAGCCCTTTCAGCCTGCAGTTCGAGCACAACTCTGACGGTCACGTCCTCGGGGCGCCGCGCGATGCGTTCTGGAAATCGGGCGCGGGCGGCTTCTGCATCTTTGTGGTGCCGTCGCTCGATCTCGTGATTTACAAGCTGGGCGGGAAGGACCAGCAGTATGACCCCGCCATGACCGGCCTCCCGCAGCCCGAGCAGAACCACGACCGCGACGGCTGGCAGCCCATCCCGCGCACGCCATTCAGCGAAGGCTCCGCCGGGGATTCGCTATGGCGGGTGCTGGAGTTGGTGTCGTGGTCGGTGAGGGAATAGGGAGTGCTTGGTTCTTAGTTCTTAGTGCTTGGTTATTCGGGGCCGCGTCGCTTGGTTTTTCGTACGGCACAAGTTTGTCGCGCCGGAGTTTTGCCCACCGCGAGCCCTATCCTCCGATGCGGAGCGCCGGGTCGATACCGCACCTGGGCCACTTGGCTCTTGGCACTTCACCGCCAGTCGTTCAACCTTCCAGCCATGAAACGTCTCCTCGCCATCGCGTCCTCCGCCCTCGTGCTCAGCGTGTCCGCTTTCGGGGCGGCAGCCGGTTATGAAAGCGACTTTGCCAAGGCCCAGGCCGCGGCTCAGGCGCAGAACAAAATGATGTTTGTCATCTACGGCCGCGAAGCGTGCAGCAACTGCCAGGCGACCAAGGCGATGATCAAATCGCACCAGATCAAGGTGACTGACAGCAAGTTCGTGCTGGTGGACCTGAACTGCGACGACCGGCAGGTCTCTTCGGATTTCAACAAGCGCTTTGGGAAAGAAAACTTTGGCACCACTCTCCCGTTTGTCGTGGTGACGGATTCCGCGGGCAATGCGCTGGCGAGCAGCGGCGGTTACAAGGATGCCGCCGAGTGGGAGAAGATCCTGCACGCCGCGCAACGCAAGGCCGCGGCGTCTGGCACCGGGGTCGGCGGGGCGGCCAAGACGGATTGGCCTTTCAAGACGGCGGCGCCTGGAGCGACGGGCACGACTCGCTGATCGGGAGTAACGCGGGCGATCCTGTCCGGCGGTGGTGGCGAGTCTGGAGTCAGTAATCAGTAATCAGTGAAGAGCCAGTACTCAGTCGTTGAGCGGGTCGCCACAATCGATCAAGCGGAACCCTTGTACGTGTGATGCCCTGGAATCGGGCGGCGTGAAGCGGTGTCCGTTCGATTGCCGCCGATCCCGGTTGGCGTGAGGGTGTGAGAAGTGTAGTCATGCGGGCATGAAGTTCCTCCCCTTTGCGCTTCTGTTTGTGATTCCGCTGGCGGCGAGTGCCGCGGGCGAACGCGTCAACCACGAGGGCCGCGTGCTTGGTCCTTTACCGGTGGTAAAGGCGCCACTGCTCTTCAATACCCCGGAGGCGGATGCCGTGGTGGCGGCCATGCAGATCATGCCCGTGAACAGCCCGTGGAATGAGGATATCTCGCACCGGCCGCTCCTGGAGAATTCCGACGCGATGATCGCGCAGATCATTTCCGATCTCGCTTCGAACCGGCGCACCTTGCGCCCGTTCTACGAGATGAACTACGTGCTCGTGCCCGATACGCAGCCCGTGGTGCCGATCAAGTTCACGAACTACTCGAATCAATCCGATCTCGAGGGTGGGACCGACCCGGTCGGGATGTATCCGGTCCCGCCGAATCTGCCGGTGGAGACGTGGCCGCGCGGGACCGGCGCCCAGACGCTCGCGGAGTGGCAGGAGGACGCAAAGGGCAAGGGCGGGGACCGCCACAGCATCATCGTGCAGCCGGGCAAGGGACTGATTTACGAGACGTGGCTGACCAAGCGCGCAGGGACAGCGTGGCAGGCGTCGAACGGCGCCAGGTTCAGCCTGACTTCCAATGTCTTGCGCCCCGCGGGATGGACCAGCGGCGATGCGGCGGGGCTGCCCATGTTTCCCGCGCTCGTCCGGTACGACGAGTGCCAGCGGGGCGTGGTCGAGCACGCCATGCGGCTCGTGGTGAAGCGAACCCGGATCGGCTACATCTATCCCGCCACGCACGACGCCTCGGTGGGCCGGCTCAAGGACCCAAATATTCCCGCCATGGGCCAGCGCGTGCGTCTCAAATCGGGCTTCGTCATCCCGGCGGATTGGAGCAAGGAAGAGAAAGCAGTCCTCGGAGCGCTCAAGAAATACGGGGCCATCGTGGCGGACAATGGCGGCTTTTTCTCCATCTCCGTCTGCCCGGATGACCGCTTCCGGGAAGGCTGCTTCGACCACCTGTCGAAGGTCGGGATCGACAATTTCGAGGTGATCGAGACGACAGGGCCGAGGTAGATGGGGAAAAGAGGATGGGGCCGGCGAATCACGCGAATGACACGAATGAAGATTTCCCTATTCGCGTGATTCGCTGGCCCTTCTCTACTAAGACGGAGAGTTCGCGGGTCGTTGGCCTCCAAACACGGCCAGCTCCTGCACCTTGAGGTAGCATTCCACGTTCTCGAATCCAATGTCCCGCAGCCAGTCGCACTGCACCTCCAGCGGAGCGGGGATTCCCGCGTCCTGCCCGGCGCGGCTGTAGTACTCGCGGGCGACTTCGGCGCGTGTCCGGCCGGGGGAGGCTTTGAGCTCCTTGCCGAAAATCGCATCGATCATGTAGTCGTCGAGGACCGATTCGGTCCAGCGCGTGGCGGAGGAGACGTGTTCCATGTTGATGAAAATGCCGTCGGGTTTCAGCAGGTCGAAGATCTCGCGATAGAGCTCGCGCTTCCGGGTATCCGGCAGGTGGTGAATGGCGAAGCCCGAAACGATGGCATCGAGCGGGGCGTGCGGGGCCACCCGGCGCGTCCAGCCGGGCTGGTTGAAATCGGCCTGGAGGAATTCCACCTGCGGGAGGTGCGGCTGCAATCGCCGGCGGGCGGCCTGGAGCATGGCGTCGGAAAAATCGACGCACAGCCCGTGCGCGCGCGGATGCTCATCGAGAATGGCGGAGGCGAGGAAGCCGTCGCCGCAGCCCAAATCGAGGAACACCTCGAGGGTCTCGCCCCGGGCGGCGGTGATGAGCTGGAGCATCATGTCGATCTGCTCGATGGCCAGCGGGATGGTGCCGCGGACGTTCTGGAGGAACTTGGCGACAAAATCGGGATTCTGGCCGGGAGAGGATGCGTCAGGCATGAGGATGGGAAATGTGATGCGAGAATTGCGCCAAGTCTTTGGGAAAAACAAAAAGGGGACCGGGCGTGAGCCCGGTCCCCTTGTTACGTTTGCGAAGGATGGCGCGGTTGCCGTCAGGCCTCCATGGGCCCCGTCGTGCCACCGGTCAAATCCTCGGCCATATGCACCGGCTTGTAGCCGCCGATGGTCATGAAGAAGAGGAAGAGAACCAGGTAAATCGCCGCCATGGTGGCCGGGATGAACGAGTCCGCCTTCAAGGTTTTGCGGTTGCCATTGATGTCCGACGCGAGGAGGAGACGCTCTTCGTCATTGAGCATGGCCAGCGCGGCCTGTGGATCTTCGTTTTTCTCCTTGGCCAGTTCGGCACGCGCGTCGTCGAGATGTTTCTTCGCCGCCGCGAGCTTGTCGCCGTCGATGGTCTTGACCGATGAGAAGATGAGCCACTTGCTCTCCTTCGTGCCAATGAGGGCGGCCTTGGCTTCCGCCGGGACCGACTCCGCGGCAAAACGATCTTTCGCGTAGCCGAGGCCGGGCGAGCCGAGCAGTCCGGCGCTCATCATCCCGATGCCGCCCATAATGGACATGGCGACGGCGCCGGTGTGTGGGAAGCGGTCGCCGACGACGGCCAGCATGGTGGGCCAGAAGAAGGTCTTGCCGAGCGCATACACCGCCAGCGCCCCCATGGCGCCGCCGAACGCCGTGATGCCGCTGACCAGGTTGAGGCCCAGGGTCGCGAGCATCGCGCAAACCAGCAGGATGCCGATGGGCGAAAGCTTGAGGTTTTTCTCAATGAAGCCCGCGCAGAAGCGCAACCCGAACATGATCGCCGAGGTGAAGATGAAGAGCGTCGTCCCCTGGCTGGGCGTAAGGATGCTGCCGGTGATGTTTTGAATCCAGCCATCGGTGCCAAGCTCCACGGCGCCCACCAGGGCGTGGGTGCAGAAGAGAACGAAGAGGAGACCCGCTCCGATGGACCAGCCGCTCAGGCCCGAGAAGGCGAGCCAGACGACGACACCCACAGCGATGGCGAGATACTTCCAAGTTTCACCGATGAAGAATTCGCTGCCCGTGAAGCCGTTCAACAATGGCCCGAGGCCGTCCTTGAAGAAGAGGCCGATGAACAGGCCGATCACGGCTGCACCGATGATGCCCACGTCCTTGAGCATTTCACCCAACTTGAGACCTTTCTGCGAGGCTTCCGATTTTGGGAAGCTCTGGCCGAAGAACATGAATCCGTAGGCGACCGTGGGAATGAGGAAGAGTGCGAGCTGGCTCTTCCATCCCCAGCTCATTCCCTGGCCGAAGATCTGCACGCCGAAGCCGCCGAGGACCATGCCCGCGGGCCAGCTCGCGTGCAGGATATTCAGGAAGTGGGCGCGATTCCGTGGAAAGAGCGTGGCGACCAGGGGATTGGCGACCGCTTCGAGCGTTCCGTTGGCGATCGCAAACAGGAATGTCCCGGTCCAAAGCAGCGCAAAGGCTGTCTTGGGCGCCATGTCCGCGCCGACGGTGAATGTGACTGCCGCCGAGAGGACGTGAAGAGCGAAGGCTGTAATGACCAGTTTTCCGTAGCCGATCTTGTCGACGATCACGCCGCCGATGATGATACCGAAGCAAAAACCCGTAAAGCCGGCGCCATTGATCAAACCGACTTCCAGGCCGGTGAACTTGTAAATCGTTCCCCAAGTTCCCATGATCGCGCCACGAATGGCGAAGCCGACGCCAGCGGCGAGAATGGCCATGAAGCCGGCCCAGAGGAGCCGGCTGGCGTTATCTGCAATTCCTTCAGTTTTTGCGGACATGAGTGTGGAGATTTGGGATTGGTTGGGGTGGGGAGGGTGGGTTGAATTTGGGCCGCGTTTTGGGGGCGAAGCGCGGGGCATGACAGCGAGGGGCATTCCCGCTGTCAATGGGGAAATCATGTGGCGGAGGGAGGAGAGGAATCAGTGATCAGTCATCAGTGTTCAGTAATCAGTTTGCCGTTTCGGACGCGGGCTCATCAGTCCCATGTGTCCCATTGGTCGCATAGGTCCCATGAGACGGATGGGACCGATGCGACCAATGGGACGTATGACACCGGGAATCGAGAACCAATCCACAACGAGCTAATGAACCATCGCCCTGGCGGTTGTAGCGAGATACCTCCCGTCTCGGCCAAATGCCCCGGATCACCGATCCAGGGCACGCGACGACCGCGAGTCACTGAATACTGAATACTGCACACTGATTACTGATTACTGCCCACTGCCCCCTTCCCCACCATGTCTCCCCGCACCCTCCTCGCCGCCCTCACCCTGCTCCCATTTGCCGTCACCACCTTCGCCCAGGAAAAAAAGGCGCCGGAAGACACTTTCATCGAGCCCGAGGCGGCCGGGCCGGACTTTGCGGTGCAGGGGGAATACACCGGCGAAAACTGCGCGGCCCAGGTCATCGCCCTTGGTGGTGGTAAATTTCACATCGTTGGCTGGAGCAAGGGGCTGCCCGGCGCGGTGGCGGACATCGAGAAGAAGGTGGAACTCGACGCGGAGCGCTCCGGAGACCAGGTGAACTTTGACGCCGAAGGCTGGAAAGGGACGATCGAGAATGGCCAGATCCATGGGACGAACAAGGACGGCAAGAGCTGGGACTTGAAGCATATCGTGCGGGAGTCTTCCACTTTGGGAGCCAGGCCGCCGGCGGGCGCGATCGTGCTCTTCGACGGAACCAACGCCGATGCCTGGCAGGGTGGTCACATGGACGCCCGTAATTTCCTCCAGGCCGGCACGAAATCGAAACAGGCCTTCGGTGACTGCACGCTGCACGTGGAGTTCCGCACGCCGTTCAAGCCCACGGCTCGCGGACAGGGGCGCGGCAACAGCGGCGTTTATTTGCAGGACCGGTACGAGTGCCAGGTGCTGGATTCCTTCGGGCTCAAAGGCGAGAACAATGAAGCCGGTGGCATCTACACGGTTTCGAAGCCGCTGCTCAATATGTGCTTCCCGCCGCTCTCGTGGCAGACCTATGACATCGACTTCACCGCCGCGCGCTATGATTCCGAGGGGAAGAAAACGCAGAACGCCAGGTTCACGGTGAAACTCAATGGCGTGGTGGTGCAGAAGGACGTGGAGGTTTCGAAGCCGACGGGCGGCGGACAGCCCGAGACGCCCGCCCCCGGCCCGATCCAATTGCAAGGCCATGGGAATCCGGTGTTCTTCAAGAATATCTGGATCGTGGAGAAGAAGTAGGCGGGCGGGTTTGACACCGCGGCAGGCGCGAGGCTTTGCTGCGGGGTGCTCCCATTCGCAATTACTGACGTTCTCGCCGCGGAAGTTCCGGGTAGCGCGGGACTCCGGTCCCGCGTGCGGGATCGCCGTATTCTGCGGCGACGAACTTTTCTTTTCGGCGTCAGCCGGCCTACACCGTTGCCGACAGGGAAAGTTCGTTTCGACAGAATGTCGAAATCCGGCATGCGGGACCAGCGGTCCGCGCTACCCGGAATGCTTCCGCCACGCTGGTCATGAAAATCACCGACTTTGTCGCCCAGGCGGACTCCGCCGGCACCCGGCTTGACCAATTTCTCGCCGCCCACGTGCGGGAACTTTCCCGTGTGCGGTTGCAGGACCTCATCAAGGCCGGCCATGTGACGCTCAATGGCGCGGTGCCAAAACCCGGGGCGCGGTTGCGGGCTGGCGACGCCATCCGTTTGGAGGAGCCGCCGGCCGTTCCGGTGAACACAGTGGCCGAGGAGATCGCCCTCGATGTGCTGTTCGAAGACGACGATCTCATCGTCATCAACAAGCCGGCCGGACTCGTCGTGCATCCGGCGGCGGGGAACTGGAGCGGGACACTCGTCAACGCGTTGCTCCACCATTGCCAGTCGCTCTCGGGCATCGGCGGAGAGCAGCGGCCGGGCATCGTGCACCGGCTCGACAAGGAAACCAGCGGCTGCCTCGTCGCGGCGAAAACCGATCTCGCGCATCAAACCCTGGCCCGGCAGTTCGCCGGTCGCGAAGTGACGAAAATTTACCTCGCGATCGTCTCCGGAAAACCCAGGCGTCTGAGCGGCGTGATCGACGCGCCGATCGGCCGGCACCCGGTGC
>Ga0105237_10007012_pt1 | contig 12409 bp, 8 predicted proteins | sample KBSC24metaG_FD_81520 | JGI IMG/M metagenome (GOLD analysis project Ga0105237, IMG submission 81520) | Corn rhizosphere microbial communities from Kellogg Biological Station, Michigan, USA - KBS C2-4 metaG | ecosystem: Host-associated > Plants > Roots > Rhizosphere > Soil | place: Michigan, USA...
CAGGCGAGTGTGCTGGTGCAGACAGGACTGCTGGATCGAAGTCTGGTCCCCGAGGCGGCGAAGAAACTCGGGGTAGAGAGGCTGCCAGTTGTGGGGAGACGGACAGCGAGACGTGTGTTGGGGGGTTGGGATGGAGTGTTTTTTGTGGGGGTGGGGCCTGCTGGGGCAGGAAGGCAATTTTTCGGGGGCGGGAAATAAAAAACCTTCGGACGAGCTGCCCGAAGGTTTGTGCCACCGAAGTGGTGTGGTCCAGTTCATTGTCTGGCAAGGGGTCGCACCTTTCGATGTTGCGATGGACAGAAGCTCTGATATTATCGAACACGGATCAAACGGGGGACCCGTTTGAACAGCTTGTTTTTACATGTTCGCGGGGGATACGGACCGGGCCTGCGGATCTTCTACATAAGGTATGGATCAGCTTGTTTTACGCGGGCACCTGATCGCCTGTATCTGGGGCCGACCAGTGGCTTCGGCTATATAACGCGGGGATGGGAGTTCTATTTTTTAGCAAACAAATAATAAAAGAAATTAGGGGATTATGGCCCCTGTGATCTTTATATCGCTGCGGGCGAGTGCCTTTTGAGCCTTTGCGGTCATGGCTGCCGCTTCTTTCTTCCGGCCCTGTTTTGCCAGCGCTGTCGCCAGGCCGCTGTAGGCCCATCCATTTTTCGGGTTGAACTTAAGGTCGTCGAGAAAGGCCTTTTCCGCCAGTTTGTACTGACCTGCCCTGATAAGCACGGCGCCGAGGAACTGTCTTGCGGGCTGCTGCCAGTCCTTGGGTTCGTCATAGATCATGGCGTCTTCGAACCGAACGGCGGTTTTAAATGCATCGATGGATCCTTCCAGTTGTCCGCGGCTTTCCGCAATGACCCCTGTCAGTATCCTTTCGGCCACCCGGGCGCCGTTGATCCCGGGGTTGGCATAGTTCGGGGCGGGCGCTTTTAACTGCGGGTGAGCCGTGTCGCGTCTCAGCGCGAGGAGCTCCTGCTCAGCCTCGCCGAGCCGGCCCTTTCTGGCAAAGGCGATACCGCGGCTGTAATGCGTGAGGACATCTGCATAGATATAGGTGGATGCGATGGGTGTCTCGTTCAATATCTCGTCCCATTTGCCGAAGCGTACCTGCGTCAGCAGGGGCGTCATGTAGATGTATTGTGTAAAGACACCCATGAAGTCAGGAAGGCTCATCCAACTGCTATCGAAGCTCGCCCGGGTATCAATCGAGGCCTTGATGGCGTCGGCGTATCGTCCGTCCATGTTGGCGCAGGCGGCCTGCATGTGCAGGTTGTGTCCAAGATACAGGGGAGCATTGCCGGATACGGGCGCGTACCTGCCGAGATAATCATAATAACCTTTGACGGCAAGCGTATTCAGCCGCCAGCCTTCGTCATAGTTGCCGGTGCGGATATAGATATGGGCGGGCATGTGTACGACGTGCGATACACCCGGCATAAGAGATGGGAGTACACCCGCAACGGTCAATGCTCTCTCGGGGTGATCGGATGCCTCTACGGCATGTATATAATAATGAGCTGCGCCGGGATGATGGGGGTTTGTCTTTAGAATTTCTTCCAAGGCGGCGACAATAGGCGGCGTCCAGGTCTTTGGCTTCCCGTATCTGTCATAGAGGTCCCAGGGATGCTGCTGCATAAGGGCGTCGGCATAAAGCGCGGCAATATCGGGATGATGGGGAAGCTGCTGATAGACGGCGTACATGGCATCCACATATAACTGGTCGAGATGTTCGCGGCTTTGGGTGGAGTCGGCGGAGTATCGCGGCTGCATGGCTTCTATGAGGGCCTTTTCAACAGGAGAAATATGGATGGCCAGCGCCTTCGCTCTTTGAGCTGCGGCAAGCGCTGCGGGCGAGGCGGCATAACCGTAGTCATTGATGTTGGGGCCATAGGCGAGGGCCACACCCCAATAGCCCATGGCAAAGCCGGTGTCGAAGCGGGTGCTCTTTTCAAAGGAAGCAAGGGCTTCTATAATGTGAAAGCCATAATACATATTGATGCCCTGTTGAAAATACAGATAGGCGCTGTCATTCTTCGTGGTGACGTGCATGCGATGGTCGCCCCAGCCGGAGAGAAGAGGGATGGGATCGGCTGCCGGATCGAAGGCGGTGAGGTCCGGGCTGCAGCGGATGAGGTTCTTTTTTTTGTACAGGAGAGCCTGTTGTCTGGCGGTGAGCGGGTCAGGATTTGGATTATGCCATTGTATAAAGCCTGCCAGCAGCAGGCATGTAAGGAGGGTGAGGAGAATTTTCATGTCAGGAGTGTATAGCAGGAAGGTAGGCTATATATTGTAACGGATTTTAGGTATATTTCGAGATTAAATCCGGATTTTACCACCAAATCAATGGCATGAGCGTTCCTTCCCGGCTGAACCGAGCACTTGGACTTCGAATGGCGATATTCCTGGTAATTGGTAATATTATTGGTTCAGGGGTATATAAGAAAGTGGCCCCTATGGCGGCGGAGCTGCATTCCTCGGGGTGGGTGCTGATCTGCTGGGTATTGGGAGGGATCATTTCTCTTTTTGGCGCCCTTAGCAATGCGGAGGTGGCGAGCATGCTGGCGGATACGGGGGGCGAATATGCCTATTACAAAAAGATATACGGAAAGTTTTTCTCTTATCTATATGGCTGGTCGAATTTTACGGCCATCAAGACTGCCGCTATTGCGGGTATCGCTTACGTATTTGCCCAGTCGCTGAACAGCCTGGTGCATTTGCCTGTGATGCTGGGGTCTCTTTCGGATGTGAACATCCTGGGTGTTTTTTATCCGTTTGCGGCATTTCAGGTGAAGCTGACCGCGATATTGCTGATCCTGGGGTTGACCTGGATCAATACTACAGGGCTTAAGACGAGCGCGGGGTTAAGTACCGGATTGTATTTACTGGTATTGGCGGGCATTATACTGATCATCGTATTTGGATTGAGCAGTTCGCAGGCTGTGCCGGCTGAGCCTTTTCGGCTGGCAGTGTCGGAAGGTGCGGGTCCTGTGACCATCAGCGCCATATTTACGGCGATGCTTGCGGCCTTCTGGGGCTATGAGGGATGGAACTCTGTGGGATTTTTGGGAGGGGAGATCAAGGAGCCACACAGGAATGTACCGCTGAGCATTACTGTCGGACTACTGGTGGTAATCGTCGTCTATATACTGGTGAATATTACCTATCTGGCCTTGCTGCCTGTGCCGAAGCTGGAGCAGATGCATGCGGCCGGGTCTTCCATTGCGGCAGTAGAGGCGGTGAATGTTTTTTGGGGCCATGGGGGTATCCTGTTTATTTCATCCCTGATCCTGGTGACGACACTGGGGTGTACACATACGACGATCCTCAGCAACTCGCGTACTTATTATGCCATGGCCTGCGAGGGGGTGTTCTTTCCGAAGGTGAGCAGGCTGAATGCCGCGCGGGTGCCTTCCTATGCTTTGTGGTATCAGGGTATATGGGCCTGTCTGCTGGTGTTGTCGGGGACCTTTGATCAGATAACGGATATGTTGATCTTTGCCGCCTTTATTTACTATGGCGCTACGACCCTGGGTGTTTTTATTTTACGCAAAAAAATGCCGGATGCGCCACGACCCTATAAAGTATGGGGGTATCCGGTGGTGCCGGCTCTGTTCATATTATTCTGTCTGCTGCTGATAGGAAATACGGTCCTTACGCGGCCACGGGAGGCGGCTATCGGACTGACCTTGATATTGCTGGGTATTCCCTTTTACCGGATGTTCACGAAAAAAAATATTTCATCTTAAAAACCCTTCTAATGGAACCAACGGAACAAAACCCGACGTACAATGAAAATCTGCTGGATGATATGAGTGTGGATCTCACACAGGCCAGCAGCGGTACAAGATTTGCCAATCTGCTGATCGACCGTCTGATCCTATACGTGTTGTGGCGATTTATCCTGGGCCCGCTGGCGGTAAATGTGATCGTATCGCTGGGGCTATATACCGATGACAGGATCGGTCTGTTTTTTGAACTCTATCTTTTCGCCCTTGTCTTCGACCTACTGATCATCGCCATTCAGGAAGCAACGATGGGAGGGAAGACCTTTGGAAAACTGATCACCCGGACACGTGCTGTGAATGAGAATGGCACGCCTATCAATTTCAGGACAGCATTAATGCGCAGCTTGAGCCGTGCGGTGCCTTTTGAGCCATTTTCGGCATTGGGCGCGCCTTGCTATCCCTGGCACGACCGGTGGACGCGCACGCTTGTCATCGACGAAAAGACATCAAGGGTATCAGCCTGATGGCCCGAGCGGCTGGTCTCAATAATTGTGATGACAATAATCCCACCAGAGAAGGTCGAGGGTGGTTTCTGTACGCCGATCCCAGATGCCCTTTTGGTAGAGCTTTTGCAGCCGGAATGAGTTGGGGGATATCTCTTCGAACGTGATCAGGTTCACGATTCGGGTATAGAGGAGCTCATCCTGTAGTTTTAGATATTCCAAAAAGTATTTGGGCTCATCGGTGATGGCGTCAAAGGCGTTAGACATAGACCTGATCTTTATGAATGGGTCAAGATACAGTCAAAATAAAGCCTGTCCGGTATATCGGACAGGCTTTATGGTTTTTTTAAGTAGATGACCTTACCCGGCTACAGGAGGAAACCTAATCCTACCTGAAAGACCTGGTTCTTGTAAGCAGGCGTGGAAGAAGTACCATCGCCGTTGTTATTTTTGAAGTCGATGGTATAGCGGCCATAGAGGAACATGTTATCGTTCAGATTTATGTCCAGGCCGAGAACACCTCCGAAAATATTCTTTGTGATATTACTGTTGTCATTGTCCACTGTCTGCTGATACGAAGTACCTCCGGATTTGAAGGTGGTGTGTGTAGACAGGAGATAGGAATACTGAGGGCCGGCGACGAGGCCTAATTCCTTTGAAAGATTGATCCTGAGCAGAAGAGGAATATCCAGGCAATTGCTGACGCGGCGATAGTCATAGTCTCCTGCGATGCTTGTTCCCGTGGCTCTGTAGCCTTTTTGAGAAAACAAGACTTCCGGCTGGATGGCGATGACCTTACCCAGGGGCAGTAGTATTACTGCGCCACCGTTGAATGCGTATAATGGGGTCGATGAAAAGCTCTTGTCATCTGTCTTGACCATGGTGGCGATGCTCAGGCCTCCTTTGAAGCCAATTCGGGGCTCCTGGGAGAATGCGTTATATGAAATAGTCAGGGTCAGTAGGGCGGCGGTAATGCATTTTGAAAGCATAGGGATTGTTTTTTAATATATCAACCCGGGCAGCTTTTTGTTACCCCCTGCTTTTGACTATTTTTTTCTCTTATATATGCAAGAAATTCAATGAATTATGAGTTTTGGCCGAGGCCTGTATCTTGCATATTGGGGCGTTGGCTATTGGAGTATGACCATTGTCTTCCCATAACAGACTACCTGATGGCCTCTTTGCAGGGCGGGGGTCCATGGCTGGCTTTCGCGAACAGCCTGTATAGCGAGCGCTGCCTGTTTTGCATTTTCCGTGTGGCCTATGGTCAGAATGTCTGTCAACTGCCCCTTGAGATGAACGACGAATTGGACCATTATCTGCCCTGATCCCGCCTTGCGGATGTCTTTTTTATGGGCTTCGCAAAATGCGATCATATATTTCTGCCAGGCGTCGTCACCGCCGGGGAATTCGGGCATGTGTTCGGCTTTTGTGAAGGTCATGCTGAGGCTGTGGATGGCTTTTTTTATTCTTTCGGCGGTATCGGAATTAGCGTCTTCGGTGTCCCAGTCCTTCCAGAGATACCGATACACGACGCCATTCTTCATGGTGACGGTCAGGGCGTGTTCTTCGAACGATGAGGCGACGGATGCTATATCATCGTCGTGGAGCGTATGGAGGGCGGGGAGGGAGTCTTGTGCGGGGCCGACCGGGGAGCCTGTTGCGGGGTCAGACAACATGGCGAGGGAAAGGAGTAAGGACAATAGCATGGGATAGCGTTTTTGTGTTTGGTACCTAAATATAGTACACCCTATTGAAAGGTCCATCTTTCTCTGCCCATCTCTTTTTGGGCGGGTAGTTCTCCGGAATTGATATCGGGCGGCTCCACGTCCATCAGGTGTTTCACAAAGAAATTCCTTTTCTTTATTCGTCCATAGGGGCCGCCGTCGCTGTGGTCCATGCCTGGTATGGCAAGGAAATCGAAATCTTTTCGGGCCCGGATGAGGGCATCCGCCACCCGATAGGTGGATTCTGGAGGGACGTTGGTGTCGCCCTCGCCCACGATAAGGAATAGATTGCCCTGTAGCCGGGCGGCGTTGGTGACATTGGATTGCTGTTCATACTGGGGGCCTACGGGATAGCCCATCCATTGTTCATTCCACCACTGTTTGTCCACGCGATTGTCATGGCAGCCGCAGGCGGCGACACAGGCTTTGTAGAATTCAGGATGGAAGAGGAGGGCGGCCACGGAGTTCTGTCCTCCTGCGGAGGTACCATAGATGCCTACCCGCTCCGCATCCACATAGGGATATTTTTTAGCCAGGGCCTTGATCCAGAGGATACGGTCGGGGAAACCGGCGTCGGCGAGATCTTGCCAGCATACGTCATGGAAAGCCTTGCTCCTATTGGCCGTACCCATGCCATCTATCATCACTACGATGAATCCCAACTCTGCGAGGCTTTGCATTTCGCTGTAAGGGACAAAGGATTTGGGGACGAAGGCGTCGTGCGGACCGGCATAGATGTTTTCCAGCACAGGATACTTTTTCCCGGGGTCATAGTCGGATGGACGGCTGACGATGCCCCATATATCGGTGACGCCATCCCTGCCTTTTGCTACGAAGACCTCGGGTGGCGAGACCCCAATGGTCGTGTAATAAGACAGGTCGGCCTGTTCGAGGAGCGCTATCTCCTTGCCGTCAGCACTGCGGCGTAATTTGGTAACGGGCCGGACATTAACCTGTGAATAGGTGTCGATGAAATATTTTCCATCGGGGGAGAAGGTGATGTTGTGATTGCCTTTGTCGGGGGTAAGGGAAACGAGATCCCTTCCATTGAAGCCGACACGGTAATAATGAATAAGGTAAGGGTCTTCGTCGGGGTTCATGCCACTGGCGGAGAACCATATTTGTTTTTTCCTGCGATCGATGCTGTCCACGTCCCTTACGACCCAGCTGCCTTTGGTAATCGACTGTTCATGACCGGTGATAAGGTCTACGAGGTAGAGGTGCCGCCAGCCATCTTTTTCGGAAGTGCGGATGAGGAGATTGGCGCTGTCGGGATAATATGTATTCTGACGGGCCATATAAATAAATGTCTTTGTCTTTTCGTCTACTATATTCCTCGTATTGCCCGTGGAGGCATCCACCTCAATGATCCGGAAGCGCTGGTGGCCCCTGTCGAATTTTTCGTAGGTGAAAAAGCGCGGGTTGTCGTAGCGCCAATGCAATTGCGGGGCGTAGCCGGGGAAGTCGATGGTTTCGGTCCTGACCCTGACCCCTATGGGCGAGCTGGAGGAGCCCTGGGACGCGTTGAAAGACGCCTGATGCGAGGAGAAAGGCAATTCATCGATGGGGAAGAGAAAAAGGTCATAGGTAGTGAATGGGTCGCCGGGCTGTTTGTAGGGACGTCCTTTTAATTGTCCTCGTGTAGTGCCAGGTACGGAGGTCAGGATAAAATATACGGAAGAGTCCTCTACGGGGTGGATGAGATAGCCCGCCAGGTATTTGCTGTCCGGGCTCCAGGTCATCGCGCCATAGGGGGTATTTTCGGAGCCGTCGGTGGTGACCTGAATGGGAGAGCCGCCTACGATGGGGCGTATGAATAAATTCCCCTTCTCTATATACCCTTGCCATTTCCCATCCGGGGATATGCTGCCATTTCTGAAATCCCCGTACTGGTGGTCTCGCTGTCTTCTGGCGGGTGAGACTGTGGCATCGGGGGCGGCGTCCGGGATGGGGGCGGAGATCTTTTCCTTGCGACCGGTGGCGGCTGTCACCCGGAAATATTCCCGGGCACTGTCCTTTAATATATTACAGTACCAGAAGGATGTTCCGTCCTCCGACCAGTGTGCTTCTATGGTGGTCTTGAAGACGGCGTTCTTTGTAAGGCTGTCCAGGCGGGAGGCGCGGATGTATCGTTGTACCATCTGGTCGTGCGTCGGCTGGAAGCGGGGGAGACCGTGCGAGGGCTGGAGGGGAGAATTTTGGGCGAGCAGCGGCAGGTTAGCGGCAATGAACAGGAAGATGAAGGGAATGCTTTTGAACATACGCAGCGTTTTGATAAGGACGAAATTATCGGGAATAAGACGATTTATTATACCATTAATTAACCGATGTTGGTCATACTTTAGCCTGGTCCACGGTGAGGGCTAAGTGTTCATGCTTATGATTCTTTTGTTCCTATGTGTTTGACTTTTAATATGTTATAAAATTAATTTATTTATTTTTCTCCGTTAATAGGTTTATTAATCCCCTAATTAATGCCTTCCTCCTTATTTCGTAGCATTCTCTTAACGAAAAAACTGCTGTATGAAAAGTTCACCTATTCTTCCCTTTTACCACCATTCCCCATTACAAAGGGTATTTACCTATCGCCTTAAACTGATCCTCCACAAGTAAGTTATCGTGACTGGGCTGCCGGCATCACTAAAGGAACAAATGCAATCGAATGCAGCTTCTTTGGGGGGCTGAATGATTTTTTAACCTTAAACTAACCAAAACTAGCAATGAGACGACCAATTTTCCCGCCCTAAGATATCGGCCCGCCTGTAGGGACCACGCTCCCGACGGGTTTGGTGGCTGGTAGTGAGATGCTGCCAGGCCTGCTATAGTAATCTTTAAAATCTACTAACAAAAACGTCATGAAATCGAACTTTATAAAAAGTCTGCTAATGCTACTGTTCATTCTTCCCCTGTGGGCAGTCGCGCAGCAAAAGACCATTAAGGGGAAAGTAACGGATGCGAAGGATGGCGGTCCGCTGGCGGGTGTGACCGTGTCGTCCGGAACAGGGGCTGCCCGTGCATCCACCACCACCAATGACAAGGGTGAGTTCAGTCTTGCAGTGGCTACCGGTGTCAATGAACTGACCTTCTCCTATGTGGGGTACAAGGATGTCGTGGAAAAGGTAAATGCGCACGGTATAGTGAATGTGGTGATGAATATCGGCGGAAAGGATATGGGGGAAGTGGTTGTGGTGGGATATGGTACACAGAAAAAAGTAACGCTTACGGGGTCTGTAGTGCAGTTGAAGAACAGCGAGATCGTCGTTACGAAGAATGAGAACGTGATGAACATGCTGACCGGTAAGGTGCCTGGTCTGCGTATGGTGCAAAGGACGGCGGAGCCCGGGGCCTATGAGAACAGCTTTGACCTTAGAAGCTTTGGCGGCGCGCCGCTGGTGGTCATCGACGGGGTGCCCAGGGGTGGTATCGAGCGGATGGATCCCAATGAGATCGAAAGCATATCGGTGTTGAAGGATGCCTCTGCCGCTGTGTATGGTGTAAGAGGTTCCAATGGTGTCATCCTTGTGACGACAAAGAAGGGGGCCAACCGGAATGGAAAATTCGACTTTAACTATTCCGTCAACCAGGGCTGGCAGCAGTTCCTTGGCATGCCGGATGGCGTGGGCCCTGTGGATTATATGATGCTGACCAATGAAAAGGTAAAGCGGGACTTCTCCAGCAATTTTATCTCCAATGCGCCGCCTGCCTATACATATGAGAATATCAAGCCCTGGATCGATGGGACGTATGCGGGCGCTGACTGGATCGGATCATCCTTTAACAAATTTGCTCCGCAGATACAGCATAACCTGAACATTCAGGGCGGCAGTGACAAGGTAAGCACTTTCTTTAGCCTGGGGTATATGAAGCAGGGCGGTGTACTGAAGTCGAACGACCTGGATTATGACCGGTGGAATGTACGGAGCAATGTAAATGTAAAGATCACGGACAGACTGCGGGCACAGGTGCTGGTGGGCGGCTATCTGGATACAAAGAATCAGCCTTATCAGGACCTCTGGACCATCTTTAAATATGCATGGAGCCAGATACCCATCAACCAGATATATGCGAACAACAATCACGACTATCTGAATGTGATGCCGGACAATGCCAATCCGGTGGCTATTACGGATGCGTCGAAGGTTGGTTTCAAGAAGGCGGTAGGCAAGAACCTGCAAAGCCAGCTGAGCCTGGAATATGATATCCCCGGCGTCAAGGGGTTGAAGGCAAGAGGCATGTTCAACTATGGATATACCGTCAGCGACAATACGGCGTACAGGAAGATGTACAACCTTTATGCCTATGATCCTACCGATAGTTCATATACACCCTCGCTGGTGAATGGTGTAAATGGTAAGGGAACGCTGAACCGGACCTACGGTTCGAATACATCCACGCTGAGCCAGCTGTCCCTGAGCTATAACAATACTTTCTTCCACGACCATAATGTGGGAGCGCTGATCTTATATGAACAGAGTGATTCCAAAGACGATAATATCTATGCACAGCGCTATGTCGTGCTGCCGGTGGATTATCTCTTCGGCGGCGAGACGGGCGACCAGCAAGGTGGTACGAATGTGAATGGTGTCAATGAGATCGCTACGAGGGCCATTGTGGGCAGGGTCAACTACGACTACAAAGGAAGGTACTTAGCAGAGTTCAGCTTCCGCCGGGATGGTTCCAATAAGTTCAAGCCGGGTCCCAGCCAGTGGGGTTTCTTCCCTGCCGGATCTGTGGGCTGGCGTATCAGCGAGGAGCCTTTCTTTAATCATCTTGTTCCTACCGACATGGTCAGCAACCTGAAGCTGCGGGCTTCCTATGGCGTATTGGGTAACGATGGCGATGTCGCCTTCCAATATGTTGCGGGTTATACCTATCCTTCGGTGGACCCTGCGGACAACAAGCCCCTGGGATATATGTTCAACGGTCAGTTCGTAAATGGCGCCCAGAGCCGTGGTCTTGTGAACGACAAACTGACGTGGTACACCGCTTATATGACGAATATCGGTCTTGATTTTACGGTGCTGAAAGGGAAGATCGATGGAACCTTCGAAGTGTTCCGTCGTGACAGGAGCGGGCTGCTGGCCAAGCGGCTGGGTGATCTTCCGGGAACAGCGGGTGTGACCCTGCCTTTTGAGAATCTGGACGGGGACAGGTCGCAGGGTTGGGAGCTGACGCTGACACACCGCAACCGGATCGGCGATCTGGGTATCACGGTGAGCGGCAACCTGGCTTATTCGCGTCTGATCAACCGGAACAAGACAGAGTCTAAACAGGGTAATGCCTATTTGCAGTGGAAGAATGGTCAGTCCAACCGATACACCAATATCTGGTGGGGTGTGGATTATGGCGGTCAGTTCACGAGCTATAACCAGATAAATAATTATGGTGTAAACACCGGCGGGGGTAATAATTCCGTATTGCCCGGTGATTACTATATGCAGGACTGGAATCATGATGGTGTGATCAATGGAGATGATTATCATCCTATCGCCACATATGATCTGCCGCTGATGAACTTTGGGTTCAATATCGGCCTCAGCTATAAAGGGTTTGATCTGAATGCACTGTTCGCGGGCGCCACGGGTTTCTGGACAGAATATGCGGAGCAGCTGGGTCAGCCGCTGATGTATGGCAGAAGTGCGTTGTCTAAGTTCCTGGACAGCTGGCATACGGTGAATCCGGATGACAATGTATATGATCCGAACACGAAGTGGGTGCCTGGCAAATATCCATCCATGGGGTACAACTATGACCAGATCAACAACAGCACCAAGGGTGTGCTGGATGCCACTTATGTGCGGCTGAAGACGTTGGAGCTTGGCTATTCCATTCCGCGCCCGATATTGAGCAAAGCGGGTGTAAAGGGATGCAGGGTATATGTCAATAGCTACAATCTCTTCACCCTGACCGGTCTGCAAGGCGTCGATCCGGAACATCCCGGACAGGTACCTACCGGCGACTTCAATTTCGGGCTGGGTGGTTATAAATACCCGTTGAACAGAACCTTTAATGTGGGAGCCAATCTTTCCTTCTAAACTTATGAACATGACACGTACGAACAAATTATTTGCAATCATCATGATGGGAGTGGTGGTCCTTTCTTCCTGTCAAAAACTGGATATAAAGCCGCCCAATGTATTGAGCGATGACCAGCTCTTTTCGAATGATGCTGGTATCGAGACCTACCTGGCGCAGGTGTACCGCAAGCTGCCAATCGAGGACTTTACGTACCGGCCCGGGGGCAGGGGTTCGGATGGAGGATTCAATCTTCATCACGAGTGGGAGCACTTCTATCATGCGGGCGGCGCCTGTGGAGAGATGGTAGGCCCCTATGGCGGGATGGATATTGGCGGCGGCTTTGGCTACTGGCCGTACAGCGACATCCGGGATGTGAACTATTTTATGGAGACGCTGCCGAAATATTCGAAGAATTTTGCCGGCA
>Ga0105237_10007018_pt1 | contig 12404 bp, 15 predicted proteins | sample KBSC24metaG_FD_81520 | JGI IMG/M metagenome (GOLD analysis project Ga0105237, IMG submission 81520) | Corn rhizosphere microbial communities from Kellogg Biological Station, Michigan, USA - KBS C2-4 metaG | ecosystem: Host-associated > Plants > Roots > Rhizosphere > Soil | place: Michigan, USA...
CCTGCCGACAAGCCTTGCTCGTCATTTTCAGGTAGAGCACATAGCCTGTCCTCTCTGAGAGACAGTAGAATGAAATTTTTGGCAGTGGTCGAGCCAGATATCAAGTGCAACCTTCCCTCGCAGATGAAGGTACCATAGAGAGGAATACAAACAGATCACTTGATTTGAACTACCTAACTGAAACGCTCTTGATCATGCTGCATGACATAAATCGGCGCCATTGCCCAGGGCCATCCAAGGCCACCAAAATCGCCACATTCGCGACGTTAACGCTCACAACGGTGCTGCCCTTCTACTTCCCGTATCGCCAGAGGCAGAATCTACGTGTCAGTGAGACGTCAATAGCTAAGCCTCAAAGGTGAGATTTCTAGAGCTCTAAATGTTTCAATTGAGTTCTCGACTGACTGTTTTGGTAGGGAGGCGTTCGCGGTTGGGCCGATCTTCCACATGTACTGAACCTGAACGAAGGATAAAGAGTTCTTTGTTGTGAGACAAGAGGACAAAAGGCCTTCACGTTTTCTTTGTTGTCTCAGAGTCAGGGGGCTCCGCGAAGACAGGTGGATACGCAAGGGACCTTGGAATTATGTAGAGTAGGATTCAGGTATAGGATTTTCAGTCGGCTTAGTGAGGCTAATAAGAATCAGCGCTGCTATGATTTGGAACGAACTTATGATAATTTTGGTTTGATCCGACCACCATTGATTGCTTTTGGGAATCCGCCTTGCAGCCTTAGACGCAACCGGCGCACTCGAGTGTTCGTTCAAAAGGTGTAAGATTATTAACTGTGATCTGAACTATTGGGTCTGTTTGTGACGTTACCCAAAGCATTTCTATCTCGAAAATCTATTAACTATAATCTTGATATCTATTCATTGAATATCAAAACCCTTTTGTCTTATACCTTCTCGTTTTTGGCGTCCCCAGAAGTCTCCGAGACCACCTGATCAACATCAGTATCTTCTGGGCCCTGTTCCTGTGCATCTGGCTTCTTTTGTATGATCAAGAATGCGGCCATGAGCATCACAGCACAAATCGAAGTGTAAAAGATCCACAGTATTCTCAACGATGAAGTGTATTTTTCACTTGAGATTCCCGCTGGACTCACACCACCATGACCAGCGGTCAAGGTATTAGTTCCCAATCCTCTTTGGAGAATCACACCGCCAACCACGATGGAGATGGCAGTTCCTAGATTTCGGAGGAAGGTGAAACCTGATAGACCCGCTGCGATATTCTCTGGAGGAAGGTGGGCTTGGAGTGCCATCATGGGAGATAGGAAGAGTGCCCCACCGCCAATCCCAGCAGCGAGCTGGTACAGGATGAGTTTGGGGTAGTTGGTTGTTGACCCGAAACTGATGAAAAGGCCGGTTCCGACTGTCATGAGGGTGGAGCCAAAGCGTGCTGCCCAGCAATACTTGCTTGTCTGTCGGATGTAAAGGCCCGTTCCGTAGGACATTATCGAAAGAGGCACAATCAAAGCCAGTAGATATAAGCCGGACAATAGGGGCGATGCATGGAGGACGACTTGGAAGTATATCGGTAAGTAGAAGTCGTATGAGATGAAGACGACGCTATGGCCAAATGCAGTTCCCAAGGCGGCAAGGTTCGATCTACCGGCAAGCAATTTAATCGGTATCAGGGGTTGCTTCGCCCACTTCCCCTCCCATAGGAGGGTTATGCCTAGTATGACGAGGCCAGCAATAACGAGGCCAAGGGTGTAAGCGGATTTCCAAGAATGCTGCGCACTCGCGCCGGACTCGAGACCTAAAAGGAAGGTTATGGTGCCTCCAAGCACGCCAATCCCTCCGACCCAGTCAAAGTCTAGCAACAGTGATTGGAGTGGTTTTCGTGCAGATTTTTTCAGCTTGAAGAAGAATGCCAGAACGGCAAGTGAGATGCCCTCAAGTGGGAGGTTAATGTAAACTGTGAAAAATAGGTCAGAATAAGTCAGTTGACGAGATGAAAGAAGTGCTTACAACACCATCTCCAGCCTGCAGACTGTGTGAACACTCCTCCAAGTAGTGGACCGATGGCCGACGAGACAGCGAAGATAACGCCTGTGAAGCCATAGTATTTCGCCCTGTCTTTGAAGTCAAACAAGTCTGCGATGACAATGGTGTTCAGTATAAGTAGCCCTCCTCCGCCGAAGCCTTGTATGGTCCGCCCAGCTATAAGCATGCCTATTGAGGTGCTTGATCCAGCAAGGGTGCTTCCAACCAGGAAAGCGAGATTTGCAGCTATTATGACCGGCTTTCGGCCAAAAACATCTGATGCACCAGCCCACAAAGGTGTTGTGGACGTACTCGCCAAGGTGTATGAACTACCAACCCAGGTGTACTGAGCAGCGGATGCTTGAAACTGACTCGTGATCTTTGGGAGGGCTGTCCCCACAATTGTGATGTCCAAGGCTGCCAGGAACATCGTAAGGTATAGTGAGAACAGGACTGCATGGTTTCTGCTTATCCGGAATAGGTGCAAGGCACTGAAGTACTGTGTGTCGTTTGTGATGCTCCTGACTAATTGAGGGTCGTCTGTTGCACCTCCTTTTGAATCGTTGACATTGCCATTGGCCATTTCGACAGGAGAATTTGATGTGGGCTGTTTGTCTAGCTCCTTAACACTCATTTTGCGGACAATCCAGAGAAGACACAAGGCTGGACAGTAGCACAAAGGAAATAGTCTAAGCACGTTGAAATTGGCCCATGTGGCCTCGGATGGAGATATCCCAATAACTCCGTTTTCTGCCTGTCCTTGAATATTGGTCAAAGGCCTATGGAATAATGGAAGAGATTTCTTGAATGTCGCACACCGCTGCCACGAGCTCTACAGCCAAAGGGTTCTCGGGGCACGAGTAGAGCAGTCCTCGGTCTGCCCCGAAATGGCCTCGGGCCTTTAGTGCCATCTTCGGCCCCATCAGGTCGGATACCAGAGATTCCATCACCGATCACGTGCAGGCACGCCAGCCGAGAGCCTTCGGCTAACGCCCGAATTTGATCTCCCAGGGATTACTATCAGTATGCTATCCGGATGGAATTTCATCTTGACTTCGGGAGTAACATAGGCACAAAATGTGCACCAAATGGAAGGAAAGTGTGGGGCCGAAGGGGTCTTCGCAGTGGCATCAGATCGAGAGGATATCGCAAGCGGTTCTGATTGCAAATGTGAGGGTGCGACAGGAGCAGGCTATACTTGGTCGGCACTCGAAGGTTGGAAGATTGGCGATGCAGGCCGGTCCTTAAGACTCTCCATATCAATGGTTGATAGGGGACCTGATTCATGGAGCCCCGTACCTGCGCGTCAGGCCGACGAGGCTCTTCGTTGGGTCTGTTGGGTGCCGTGCAGGCAGTGGCATGATCCAATATTTGCAGTACACTTATGGCAACTTTGGACTCGATCTCTCAAGAAATGGCTTTGTTGGCACAGCGAACATGATAGAAGATGACGGTGAATAAGGATTCCGCCTTCGAGTACGAAGGATCGCGACTTCCACTGCCTGTTAAGCCAGAGGCATAGCTTTCTCAGAATGCTAGGAGCCACTCAAGCTCTGCACCATCCGTGGCAAACAAGATGGATGCTGTTCGGCACTTCGGCAAGATGCCGTGAAGTTTTGGCAATGAGCGAGGCAGTCGTTACAGCGTCATCTGGCTCCGTGCCAGGACTGTCGAGAAATGAAAGGGTGCCAGGACGTGGAGAGCGACACAAACAGCACAATTCCAGGTAGCTGCGGACCTCTCCTTTGTTTGATCATGGCGCTTGCCTCGGAGGTGATGGGCAGGACAAAGAAATCGATGTGAAGCAGATTCCTGTCGACTGTCAAATGGTAATTGAGGCAGCTCATGAGATGCTCTCCAAATATATCGATCTCCCCCCTCTCAAAGTTTTGGAATTCTTCAATCTTTTCAACAAACCAAACATTTTGATCTCTCTAGACTTCGACCACTCAAGAAGCCTGTCAAAAAAATCAAACTTTTGAGCTACTCTGATGACACCAAGAATAATTCCCAGCAGAAACGACCCTCCTTACTGAACAACACCAGATTCTTTAGTCTGGTCCCAGCCATGGCATTCGTTCATTTAGGTCGATGCCAATGGCGACCTGGGCTTCGTCTTCCAAGAAAGATAGAAGTCCAACAGTTTCCAGAACAGGTTGTGAAAGCTTTCATTGACCAGGTCAAGCAGCGCCTCCCCGGAATCCGGCGTGTATATGAGAGAGCAGATAAGATCATCAGGAAGAAGGAGGAGGAGACCAGTGCTTTGGTACGGGTTTCCAAGAGCCGCGGATTTGACTTGGAAGCTAATGAGACAAGGTCAGGAAACCAACGACAGTTTCAACTCCCGGAACGGTCGGTTGATACCATGGAAGGCCTGTTATCCTTCACCTGCTGGTGGCTAAATGAGGCAACAATGAAAGGTGTATACGAAGAGATTTTTGATGAGACTGGAAAGTATGGATACTTCACCTACAAGGATACCATATTCCTAGATGTTGATTCCTTGCGAGTCGAGATCCACGAGAGTTGGCGACGGATTCGTAGGATCGAGGCCAACATCCTGGCGCTGAAGAGGCTGGCTCGCATGGCGGTGGCGCGCAGGAACTTTCAAATGATTCTGATTCCGAAGGGGTTTGCGAATAACTCTGATCCCCAAGGCGCAGCGACAACAGGCGATACCGGAAATCAAAATCATGATTCATGATGATTTTGCAGTACAGCACAGTAGGAATTATAGATGAACTGAGGCCTCTGGCCCAAGACGAACTTGGTATGGTGCTCATAAGCGGTTCAATCGCCACATGAGTTCTGGGAATTAGTAACTTGACTGGTTGCTGCGAGACTTCCAACCAAGATCAGTTGATAATGCATAGCGGATGTTTGTGGCGGGCAACACGCCAGCCAGCCTAGCGGCGAGGCGTGCTGACTTATGCTAGCAGACATTGATCATGCTTTTGAGGGCAGGGTTGAGACTGTGGGATTAAAGGAGCTGAGAATCCAGCATCTGCCTCCAAACTGAAGGGAAAGGAAGGTAGGTAGGGGGCCACAAAATGGTCCTGAGCTGCAGGAATGGACTGGGAATCCGTAGAGTTGAGAAGGCTCCTAGTTTTGAAGAGCCAATATGCAAGGTGACCCCTTGCAGAATTGAGCTAGAGCGCAGTCCTATTTCTCCTTCTCATTGTCCTTGTCCTTGTCTTTATTTGTATCTTCTTTGTCTTTATCCTCGCCCTTGACACCATCCTCCTCGCCAGCCTTGGCCTCCCCGGAGTCATTACTGTCCTCACCAGGGACGTTCGAGCCGGCCTCGAAACCATACCACATAAGGACCACAAACACAACAGCTGCAACAAAACAAAACGTCCTCAACAGCCATTTCGCAGTCGTTCCGTAGGATAGAAGCCAACTTGATACATACTTTAATGTTGGCGTTACTAATTGTTGTCGCTCGTATTCGAGGTCCGGGTTCATTGTCAATAACAATCCAAACAGGGCTACCAATATCAATGCTAAAATGCCAACGGTGAGGACTTGGATGCATGCGAGTAGGATCGCAATGTCCTTGGTTGTTTGCAAAACCTCGAAGCCAGCGGCCACCAGCGGGGTGACTTGCTCGAAGGCGGCGTTGATTTGTTTAGAATATGGTATACCCATTTTGGGTTATGCGGTGCTGGCGAAAAAGGATATATTTGTTATTAGGCGTGGCGAGGATGTTGGCACATCTACCCATATCGAAACGTTCCTGAGAGAAAAGAGTACGAGTCGTCATCTAAGATGAGCAACATGTGTTTGATATTCCCCAGATGCTCGGATGATGTCATGAGATTGGCGAGCATCCTGGGGGTGGCTGGTAAGGGTCGTCAACGTCGAGCGAATGGTGGTGCGCATCAAGATCCCGACCGAACTGGTTTTACCTGGCTTTTGTGGAAATATTGAGACCGGGGTATATGCCTCGGCACCCACCATTGGCAGATAGACCACGACTGGGCTTGATATCTCGGCGAAAGGGAACAGCTTTGAGCATATCAGCTATCTTGAGCCACAAGTCGGCTAGTTCTTAACAAATGCCAAACAGTTTGTTGATCAATCATTACAGCGGGACAATTCCACTGAGAAGCGGATTGCACCAGATCTGGGTTGTTTGGTGTGTTTTACGAGGGAACAACCAGACAAATCGAACAGGTCAACCTGTCCACTCAGAGCATCACTCCATGTGCAACTAGTGGAGCTTTGAGAAAATGAGTTTGTGCCTGTTCCCATATCACATTACGAGGGCTTGGCGATCATTTCCCAGATTCTCATGATCGAGAGGTGGGTTCTCAAAGGAAACTCGCAGCTGTGACAGGCAGTGAGGGTGCTTGACTGCTAATGGGCGTGCGGGTGCTTCCGACTATCACACTGCCTCTTGGCTACCACTGGTGTTTGCACCGCATAAACATGAGGTTAACTTCACGCTCAAACGCTGCTTCTTGACGCGGGCGCGTCCTTGATTTTTAAGGAAAGATCGTCGCCTGGTGGACGGGTTTCCTCCCTCACCACCTCGCCCTCTCCATACTTGGTGCAATCCAACAGGAGGCTTGCCATCATCGGCGCACCAGCCACTTGTCAAAGGAACGCCTGACTGTGTGAGCCTCGTCAGCAATATGAGTTATCCGACACCAGAAGCAACACCACCGGACAGCGTGGAAGGGCGACGACAGCGGCGGAGAGCAGCAGGTCGCTCAGGCGGTGAGTTTGAGCTGATTCGCCAGGGTGATGTGTTCACATTCCGATATGCTTCTCCAGACCCTCGCCGTCATGAAGCGAGCGGACAGTATTCTTGGGAGCGTACACCATCCACCGATGTATTCGGTGATTTTGACGCAAGCAGTACCCACAGTCAAGCTCACAGTCAAAGTCAAACTGAATCAACATCAGCAATTAGTCCGATAAACCAAGCTCAAGAAAATAAATCTAGATCATCTTCAGAGACTCGCAACGCTGTGGTTGTTGATGACAGCGAGCTGACTCCTTTGCTTGGAACTTTGCCGCGTCGGACATCTCCAGAGAGTATGTACTCAAGGGATTCCAATGGCGAAGAGATCCAGGGAGTGTTCAGTCTGCATGCTGTAAGTCATGCTCCGTTCGACGACATATCAAATAAACCAACTCAAAGTACCAGCCAGGCCGATAGGCGAAACTCAGTGGGCACGAGTAAATCCATGATCGAAGATGGAAGTCACGTTAAGAGCATGCTTAGTAGCATCGAATCGAGGTCGGCTGCTACCAAGAAGGGCTTTGTTAAAATGAAATCCATGAGGTCATTTGCCAAGAAGGTCATGCAGAAGGAGAAGGGGATTGAGGTTGTACGAAAAGTTTTTCGACTGTTGAAGCCATCTACTCACCACGTGGGCTTGGTGGTCAGGAAGGACAACGATGATGGGGTTAGAGCCAGTAATGAACTCCGCTCGGGAAGGCAGGGTGTTGCACATGACCCAAGCACACCTAAGGCTCAAATAATTGGACAGAAGCCGGATAGTCCTGTCAAAGAGCAGCTGCTTCGAGAAAATGATCACGATCTCCCCCAACCGACCTTGGACAAAGACTTCTTCACACCGCCAGGCTATCGAAAGAAGTCAAACAAAGAACCGAAGCGATCTCCGGATGCGGATGTTTTTGATTAGGCGTTTTCGAGTCGGAGGACTAGCTTCAAACTTGCACCAAAGGAGTTTCAATGTTGGGGGCATGTTTGTCGACCGGGTCTCGAATATAAAGCTCGTGCGACTGATAGTATCACTATTGGAGCCGTCAATTTCGTCCACACATCGGGCGAGAGCAGGAAATGGGACATAGCTTCAGTTGGGGGAGGTGCGGTAAAAGGGGCTGCATTGTCAACTGGTGGAGAGAAATCAGTGGTTATGGGACTTACAAGTGATCTGGTCAGCACCAGGCACCCACCAGGGTGTTCTCGGCTAGACTATTCATGATTGTGGGTCGTGGAAGACATCCACTACCGTACCGATAAACTTTAGACAACCAACCAACCTATTCCTTCTTTCTCTCAGCTTGGATGGCGGTGCGTTTTGCTATAATCTCGTCCATCAATGGCTTGTTTTTGATCGCAGCGGCGGCAGCCTCTTGGCCAGCTGCATTCCTGCTCAAGGCCTTCCCGCTGCCTAAAAACCGGTTGTCCCATCCCCAGCCGGTCAAATAAACACCAACGAAATAAGTCTCGACGCCTTGTCCTCTGTGGACTACTGGCGGCTTCTCATCGACGTAATTGATGAGGACTCCAGCGCCTCCAATTCGTTTGGAAAGCTCAACCTTGCTCTGATCTGAGGCAGGAGGGTTGGCGGCAACGGAATCTAAGGCTGACGTCCATAATGTTTGTAACCAAGCCTTGGCGATTTGCAGACCATCTTTATGGGACAAAACTACGGCAGCAACATAGGCTTCGAAAATGTCGCCCTTGACCTTAAGCCATGATTGAGACGGTCCCCGCTGAAGCTGATTGCCCTTGATCTTTTTATCCCATCCATAGGCCTCTGTCAGGCGGGAAAGAGTTTCGTTTTTTACCAAGGACTCGCGAACCTGGGACATGCGCCCGGCAGGTAGACTGGTAAAGCGATCGAATATGAGTTCCGAGGCAATCACTTCGATGTAAGCGTCGCCCAAGAATTCCAGTTGTTCGTAGCTGTTGATTTCTCCAGCCTTGGCGGGGTCCTTTGAGGCAGCACTTTGATGGGTGAAAACGGCAGTAGCGTATTTTCCATCAATCTCAGGTGCTGGTGGTAAGTCAGCAGCCAGAGTGACCTGAGGGACAGATTCTGCTGGTCGTGCAAATGGAGACGAGTTTGGTGTTGTGTGATGGCGAGGCTTCTTGGAATAAGATTGGCGTTCGTGGCGTTCGTGGCGGTCATGACTATCACGACGATCGTTGCGGCCGTCGAATGGCCTTTTGAAATTTCGGTCGGCCATGATGAGGATGGAGAAACTACGCCATCAAGTAGTAAAACTAAATGCGTAGCATTGAATCCTCGCGTCAAGAGTAAGGGAAGTTTTTTGATGGACTCGAAGTCATTCGGAAAGTGTAGGCGAACAGTCACGTGGACCAATATGGCAGGCGCAGCCGCGACGCGCTATCACGTGATCATATTATCGAATTTCTGGAAATCTATTTCTCTGAATTGCTTCCCATTTGCTCCCTAGTCAGTCCTTACAGCGTCCATTAATCCTCTACATTTCCCTCTACAAACACTTCCAGATGGCACTCCCCTCTCGAGGCCGTCTTCTAGAGCTCTCAAAGGTAGGTACCATTTGATCCGAAATTCCTCGACTACTGGTCATGGATTGAACAGCCTGCGCCCGCTTTCTTTATCCCTATGACATACTGACAACTGCCGCAGCTACAATGCTCAATATTCTCCCAAACATTCAACCCCAACCGGCAAAGACTAGGCAATAAAATCCTCCGGCAACGATTAAAAGGCCCGACATTGGCGGCATACTATCCACGAAAGTCCAGCACAATCCAGGATGTCTTGAAAGAGTTTGAGAGGTTCGGCCTTGTGGGATTTGACGAACAAGAAGAACAACGATTAGAAGATGTCAGCCGTGCTAAGATGAGAGGCAAAGGTGCCCCTAAAAAGAAGAGAACTGCTGCAGGTACGGATTCCTATTCCACACTAGATGATTTGCACGACGCCTCTAACATTTATAACAGAAGGGAGAGCCGCAAAGAAGGCTGCTGGCAAGAAATAGTCCCTACGGAGAAGCGGAAGTCTATGTACATTATGATACCCAGCATCAGCGCGGCGGAATTTATATATACGATCATACACAAACTTTTCTCAATTCATCAAACAGTGATTATGACGCCAGCACATGCGGTTCTTCTCGGAGTTACGGAGCACGCAATCAAGGTGGTAAGCTACGGTGTAGACGAAATGGTCTATGGGGTAGGACGGCCTGATTCGACCTGCTGTGGACAATTACTCATGGTTAGTTGTGAGGACTGCGAAACACAGCACATGTCGATTCGGCCAACAAGGAGCTGGACACGAACACCGACAACTCCCGACCTCAGAAAAGAAGCCCGTATCGATACGTCAATTCGCCCAAGCATTTCCGGCCGTCCTTTCGAGAGCAACTAAGCTCGCAGGTGCAGGAGCTGCACGAAGGGTCAATGCTGACTAGCCGTCTCCGCACCGAGAGGTCAGCTCTGGCGCTCAACCGGGATTTGCTCATCAACAATATGCATGCATGAACTCTTTTTTGCCTTTCCCCGCAAACCTCCATCACGCCCCTCTCATGGGCACGCCTCAACACTCGACCTTTTGCCCGTTCTTTCGATTTGTTGTGATGCTTGCTGTGCATCATCCCTCCAACTGGCTCTGCGATCGTCGTTCTCTCGGGAATTACTGCATGCGGGGCAGACGGCTCCTCCTACATAATGTTTCTGCTCTCCAAAAGCTCGTCTGCTCACATATACACTATCTTCCTTACAGCGCACATCTGATCTGACTTTATCCAACGCTATTTCAACACCATTACTTGCGTTCCTACCCGTTCCCCCATCATGTCAGGGCTTCACGAAGTACAGACCGGCTCTGGCCGGCTGGCTGGAAAAGTCGCAATAGTCACAGGTATACACAACATCAATCAATCCTCTCTTGCCCTAGACCATCACTCACACTCCTCCCCATTACAGGCGCAGCATCCGGGTTCGGACTGGCGATAACCCGCAAATTCGTGGCGGAAGGCGCGAAAGTCGTGGCGTGCGACATCAACAGCGACGCGCTCGCTAAAGTCTACGACGTCAACTCCGCATCCGCTGCACACATCGCGGCCGTGACCGCCAACGTGACGTCGGCGGCGGACTGGACGAAAATCGTCGACACGGCGGTCTCGAAGTTCGGCGGCCTGGACATCGTCGTCAACAACGCGGGGACCAGCTATAAGAACAAGCCGACGATGGACGTGACCGAAGACGAGTTCGATAAGGTGTTTGCGGTCAATGTCAAGAGTATTTATCTGAGCGTGCCCGCCGTGGTGCCAGCGTTGAGGAAGAGGGGCGGAGGGAGTATTATCAATATCGCCAGCATTGGTGCCATGCGCCCGAGACCGGGCCTGGTGTGGTATAATGCTAGCAAAGGGGCGGTAGCGAATGTACGGCTCTCCTCGTCTCATCATCACAAATATCCTCCCTAGCCACACCCACTAACCTCTCTGATCCCAAAACAGGCAAGCAAAGGCCTCGCCGCAGAATTCGGCAAGGAACAAATCCGAGTGAACGCATTGTGCCCGTTGCTATCAGGAACGGGCCTCTTCGAGCAGTTCGTCGGCGTGCCGTACAACGATGAGAACATGAAGAAGTTCCTGTTCAATGTGCCGCTGGGACGGTTGACGGACCCGGGCGACATCGCGAATGTGTGCGCGTTTTTGGCCAGTGACGAGGGAAGGTTTGTCACGGGCGTTAATCTGGAGATTGATGGCGGGAGAGCGGTTGGTGCGTAGAAGGATGGATATTGGGGTATTGGGCGAGAAGAGAAGAGCAGAGACAAGATAAGACCACATACAGCGCTACAGGCGGTGGGGAACGGCTGCTATATAGTCTAAGCCTTAAGCCTTCAAGCTGTCAGAAATGAGAGAGAATCAGACAAGACAAGAGGAGAGAAACATCCAAGCAAGTTTCGGGAGTTGGTCCACCTTTCTTGATATTCCTATTTCAGCTCGGTTCTAGTCTTGAGATTCATGTCCATTTCCATGTTCCCGCCCATCGGTTGCTGTTCAACATGAATCCATTGCGCCAGCCCAATGCCTGCCTTGCGTATCCTATGCCCAGGCCCAGGCCCAGGCCAATACCGACTCGCTTTCTTTGTGCAAAAATCGTACACATACACACTTGCATTCATGTTCTTTTTGGTAGACCATTAATACGTTTTGGTTGTTTTTTTTCTCTTTTCCCGGCTTGCACAAACGTACAGTAGATACCCAGCCTATAATTTTTTGACGAATTTCGCTTTCAACGCTTGCTTGTTCGCTCGCTTGTTTGCACTTTCAATAGTCGCCCTTCCATCGCTATGCAAACTCTGCTTTCTATGCTGATGACGATGCTGTGCAGTCGAATTCAGACTTACCCAATGCTCTTTTGCTGTTTCTAGGTCTGAGAATAGCGAGAACAGTGGCAAGCAGTTCTACTAGAAAGCCGCTCGGCCAATACCGTCGTCACTCTCCACCAGCTGTTGCAAATGAGCATCTGCAAGTTCGCTTCGTAGTTTCTCTCGCTCGCTTTCTCGTTCTCGTGTCTCCCACTCGCTCATCACTTCGCGCTTGATCCGCTGTTTTTCCGTGATTTCCTTGCGCATTCGTTCGGCTTCTGCTTCCAGCATCTTGATGCGCTTGTCTTGATCAGGCGGGAGGCCAGAAGGTAGAAGC
>Ga0105237_10007019_pt1 | contig 12403 bp, 8 predicted proteins | sample KBSC24metaG_FD_81520 | JGI IMG/M metagenome (GOLD analysis project Ga0105237, IMG submission 81520) | Corn rhizosphere microbial communities from Kellogg Biological Station, Michigan, USA - KBS C2-4 metaG | ecosystem: Host-associated > Plants > Roots > Rhizosphere > Soil | place: Michigan, USA...
CTCGCTTCAGGGAATGGTACAGGCCTATTGTTCTGTGTGCCCATCTTGTTGAAAGACAACTTCGATGCTATACCCATGGCCACTACCGCCGGTAGCCTTGCGCTTAACGCTTCCACGCCTCTTCAAGACGGGCCCACAGTGCTGGCATTTCGCGCTGCCGGTGCAGTTATCCTGGGGAAGACAAATCTCCATGAATTTGCTCTTGAAGGTCTCGGCGTGTCATCTCTCGGCGGTCAGACGCTCAATCCCTACGACTTTAGTCGCACCGCAGGAGGAAGCTCCAGTGGCACGGGAGCTGCAATTGCAGCATCGTTTGCAGTCTTTGGCACCGGAACCGACACTGTCAACTCCCTCCGGAGTCCTGCAAGCGCAAATAGCCTCTACAGCTTCCGCCCAACGCGAGGATTGATCTCTCGAGCAGGTATCATCCCCGTCTCCTACACACAAGATACCGCCGGCGCCATCGGTCGCAGCCTGCCAGACATTGCAAGTGCGCTTACTGTCATGGCAAGCGTAGGCTACGACAGCGCAGACAACGCCACCTCTGCAATCCCCGCGTTCGTCATTGGAACAGACTACACCAGCTTCGTGTCGCCATTGGGAAACCCCACAAACCTCACAGGCGCACGAATCGGCATATTAGAGGGCTTCTTCAACCGCACCGCGAGCAACGAAACAACGCCGGTGAACAAGTTAATGGGTGCTGTCATCTCCCAACTGCAAAAGCAAGGCGCTACCATGGTCCCCATCACCGACACGGCAACCTATAACGCCAACTCCATCGCCACAGATCTTGACACACAACCATTCGAATTCCGCGAGCTCCTCTCGCAGTACCTCTCGTCCCCTAACCTATCTGGCTCGCACCCTCGCAGCATGGCAGAGATCTTCGTCAAGAACACCAAGAACACCAAGAACGACGACGACGACGACACGACCTCTCCAAGTTTCCTTGTAATCCCACACCAATACCACCACATCCAGCGCGCCCTAGCCTCTTCAACCTCCAACAGCAACTACCTCATTCAGAAAGCCCAAATCGCGCAACTCACCCAATCCCTCCACTCCACATTCCACGGCCACCAACTCTCCGCCATCATCTACCCAGAGCCAAAAAACCTTGTAGTCCCCGTTGGCTCCGTATCTCAGGCTGGGCGTAACGGCATCCTTGCTGCGCTGACAGGCTCGCCAGTGATCACGATTCCCATCGGGTTCTCGGAGCCCAGCGACACCGCACCGGTCGGGATTCCCGTCGGCATGGAGATCCTGGGCTTACCGTTCAGCGAAGGAATGTTGTTGAGGATCGCTAGGGGCATCGATGACAGGTTGCATGCTCGCAGGAGGCCTGTTACCGCTGGGTTGGATGCTGAGCTTGATGACGCTAGAGTGGAGTATACGGCGGTACCGAGCGTGTCACCACTCAGGAATATACCAGCGGCATATCCGCTTGGTCGCTTTTGAAAATTGAATATGGTAAGGGACGAGGGAGGTGTGAGTTAGGTATGCTATGTTCTGCTATGCTAGTTTGGCATCTGAGTGTTCTTGGGTCACATATACCCTAATCCGCAGCCAGAGCCATTGCCAGCTCTAGTTGCGCATAACCTTACATAGAGACCATATATACATCACCATATCCGCATGATAGTACCACTGAATTGAATTTGTTCTCCTCAAGGTGCCTCGGGAGTTCTACGTAAAATGAAAAATTTATGAGACTGCCACGTATATAGTTGCCGAGCACGAGCACTGAATCTTGCTCAGAGAAATGATATGGTATCTTTAGACTTCAGTATTTGCTAACTAAACGATAGCTGCGTATGCTGAAAACCATTCACAACCCGTTAGACCTGTAGCCAAGCTTGCTGCGTTTGTGTCGTGTCGCATGCCGGACTATGCCGAGCTACTCTATATACACTTCAGTATCGTGTTCTGGCATCATGGTGTACCCTTCATCGTGATTCGTTCCATTCAGTTCAGTTCGTGAAAGACTGCCGTTTCCTAGGCGGTACTCATAAGTCACCACATTCCCCATTTCACATAGCTCAAGGCAGCCCTGTTTCCATCTCAATCTAGTTATTCCTTCTTCCGTTCAAGCAGCCGCCACTGACGCCTCATCCTTCTTCTTTCGCAACTCGTCCTCCAGCAGGCTCTGCTTCTTGACGTATTCGACCACGATCTCTTCCTCGGTTTGTTGCTTGGAAAGGGCATTGAGGCGACGGTGCTCCTCTTCCGAGGACGCTGTGAGCGCTCGTTGAAGCTCTACGTCGTGTTCGTCGGCAGCTTGAGAAGTGCCGTTGGTAGGTGGAGGTTGCACTGAATTTCCGGTGCTGTTACTAAGAAGAGCTGCTTCGCGTTCAGCGAGGTTCTTCTTCTTCTGTTCATTCTGCGTGTGCAGCTTCTTACTTTCCTCAACTGCACGCTCAAACTCCACGTCGAAATCGGTGTCCACTCCGGAGTCGCTGTCGTCCTCCCAATGAGTCTCGTCGCGAGGAGGAAGCTGTGGGGGTTGACCACCGGTCTTGTTTTTATAGTCCTCGAGGCTTTGAGTCAGAACACGTTCCAATTCCTCGTCATGTTCGTGGACTTCTGGGGCGATGGAGACCACGCCAGTCTCTTGGCCTTTTTCTGCATGTGCCTTCTTGTATTCCTTCATACTAGCTTTCATAGCTGATTGATATGCTTCATCCGAATGCACATCTCCTTTCTGGTCCGCATTCTTTAGTTCTCGGAGACTGGCCCTGAGAGCACGTTCGATGACGGCATCCTCCTCAGGGTTGCCTTTGCTTGTAGCAGTGATTGATGTCTGAATGGCGTGTTCATAATCGTCTAAACTATCTCGCGTATGGGACTTCCCCAAAGTCGAGGCAGAGCCTATGCTTGAGAAGGAGCCAGTGTGCTTCAGATGGTGGCCGCTCTCGTGGTCGAAGGGACAGAACTTGCATCGGCTCTTGATCTTGCCTTCTTTCTTCTCCGCATTTCTGATTTTCTTTTCTCTGCGCTGCAATTCTTTCTCCTCTTTCTTGAGCTGTTGTTTACGTTCTGATAGAGCTTTTCGTTCATCCCAACTAAGGTGTTTGGTGTTTTTAAATCCGTGGACGAGTTCTACAGAGTTGCTGTGCGATCGAGTGAGAATATGACTCTCAATAGCCTCTTTGCGTTCGTTTCCGTAGAGCTTGCCTCCCTTTTTCGTTTCGAGTTTGGTGGATTTCCAGGCTTCGACTATTTGTATTCTTTCCTCCGGTGTGCTGGATTTCCAATCCTCAAAGCCTTGTGCTGTACGAGCCGCGATGATGTAGTTTTGAACGGAGCTACCGAAGTGCTTCGAAATTTCCGCATATATGCCTTTGGCGGTGTATCCCGGAAGCCCCCAGATGCCAGCACCAGGCTTCAAAATCAAACCACCAAAGCCTCTAGCAGCTCCTTTGATGAAGCCAGCAGCGCCTTCCTTCTTGGCACCTGCCAAAGGTTGTGTTATGAGACCTGTAATGCCGTCATAGAATCCATAGCCAAACTCTTTGCCAGCTGCTTTCAAGCCAGACTGGAGATCAACAATTTTCTCACTCTTGCGGACGGTCTCGTCTCCATAGAGTTTCGGCGCATTGTGGAAACCCTTGGCTAGTGATAGTGTAAAGTCCATGGGAGATTTTACGCCAGCTGAAACGATCCGCCCCGCAGCTTTCGCCCCACTTATTGCAGTGTCCAATGTTACTTGGCTGACTTCTTCAACTGGACAGGGGGATTGTTCTCTTGGGGTTCCTGATCGCGATCCTGATCGAGAGCCGTGTCTCGAAAGGCGGCGATGATGGTGGTGATGCCGAGCTGAACCATCTGATGATAATACCATCGACATTGAAGATACTCTGGTGGAGCTGCCGTCTGAGCCTTCAGGCGAGGTGGGAGGTGTCTCTGACGTAGGTGAAGTTACTAAGCCTTTGTTTAGATCCTGAGCAGAGCCGTGTTGTGATGTTGACACAGGGCTGGGACTACCACTGGTTGATTTCCTCTTCTCGTGGATGTCCTTAAGCTCACCGCTCGCAGTTTTCAAGGACTTCAAGATCTCTACTGGAAAGTCGGCAATGCCCATTGAAAGGTTGCCGATCGTGCCGATAAGAGCAGCAGCCCCGCCAGAAATGGGCTCCCAAGGACCATCCTCAGTCTCGTATTCTCTAGGTCGATAAAGTTTCAGGTCTGAAAAGTCAAGAAGACCCTCACTTCCAAGTACTGTTGCAGCCAGAGTTGACAGGCGGATATCTGTTCTTTTAACACGCCAGACAGCAACACGTGAGGGCAACAAAGAGCACCTCAGGTCTGCGAGGTGCAGCTGCTTGTGGAACGATTGTGCCCCTGCATCAGTGCCATCTTCGGCTTTGATCTTCCGACTTAATTCCTTTGCCCGTTCCAATGACTCGGGTTTCAAAGCTTCTTTGATGGATTCCGCAAGTTTATCCGCTGTCAAGTTCTTATAAGCGACAGGCATAGGGCCCGCCCCGGCTCTGGCTGTCATAGATCCCCAAAATGGTTGATCACCAAAGAATGGAACGACAACAGTCGGGCGGCCGGCCAAAATCCCGGCTGCCGTGGTACCTGCGCCACCGTGATGAACAACACAAGATACATGCTGGAAAAGCCAGTCATGAGGGCAATTTCCAAGCATATAAACTCCTTCAGGAATACCTAACTCGTCAGCACCGAGACCTCCCCAACCTTTTGAGACTAGAGCTCGTTGGCCCGTCTTCTTCACAGCTTCAAAGATCATTTTGGTCATCGCATTGGGGTCATCAACGACGATGGAGCCAAAACCAATATAGACTGGCGGGGGCCCCGCAGCTAAATAGTCTGCTAGTTCCTTGGGCGGGGTGTAATTCGAGGATAGGTTGAGAAAGTAGAAACCAGATATATCGATATATTGACCCCAATCAGCTGGCTTTGGAATGAGAGCAGGCGACCAACAATAAGTCCAGGGAATGCGTAGTCGACTGGCCATACCGGGAGCCCACATGATGCTGATAGGTTCGAGGCCTAGGCTCCTCTCTCTGAACCTATTTATTACATCACCGAGGCCTTGCCAAGTCAGCATATCGACAAGGGCATAAGTGACGAAGTTGGCCATATTAGGATCGGTATTAGAAGAAATAATGTTGGCGAGAGGGTGTGGGAAAGACTGTGTTGGCGACCATGGCATTGTGAACATGAGATGGAGAGGGATGCCCAGCTTCTCGGCGATATGTACGTGGGCGAAACTAGGGGGGTTTGCAATAATGACGTCGGCCACGAAAGGTCTTAGAGCTGGATCAGCACCGAAGGATACCGCACTGTCAAAACTGCGGACATCCATGTTATCGTCGGAGGGTTGCACACCGGTGCCATCCCCGGCCTCAATGCAGGATCGCCAGCAGCCAGTGATGATTTCATAGATGCCTTTTCTCCGCTTGCCAACATCGCCAGCCTTAAGGGAGTCAAATCCAGGCATCAGGCCAGGGTTCTTCACCATGAAAGCCATGAGTTCGGCAGGATCACCGCCTATGCTGAAGAATTCTAGATCGTTCTCGGTGACGAACTGCTTGAAGGTTGGGTGGGTGGCAATGCGAACACGATGGCCATACTTCCTTTTTAACACCTGGCCTAGGGCAACAAAGGGCTGAACGTCTCCTCTACTGCCCACGATTTGGATGACGATGTTCATAGGAGGAGGGGGAAGTCCGTCGGTTTCGCCCAGGCCGTCAGGAATTTCCGGTTCTGCTTTGTGCCTTTGCAATTCCATTTGACGACGCAGAGCAGGGAGTAGGAGGTTTGACAGCTTCTTACTGCGCTGATTGATTTTGATATTGACTCTTCCATCGCTAGCAATCTGAGCACCAGTGTCCATGCCATTTTGACTGATGTCTAGGTGACCATATTCGGCGCTATTGAACGCTGGTGGTGGGACATCGTCCAGATGGGGAGACACCCCGCCATGGTGCCGTACATGGCTCTCTGGCGAGGAAGGCGCATTCTTCTGCTTGTCTGCACCGTCCTCCTCTTGGTTGGCAGCGGCAATGGCAGCGGCCTCTTCTAGAATGATAGGTGGGATTGCTGCGGACTCGTCCACGGGTGGTGGCTGGGAGGTCATGATGGCGATTGACGAGGCATCAAGCAGTCACAGTGGACATCTAGGGAGCGACTTTGTAGAAAATGGAAAAGGATGAATGATGAGTATGAAGGAGGGGTTGAGAGACGGGGTTGGCACTGTTTTGGCCACAGGAGTGCTAGTGGGATAAAGATGAAATGGACAGTACCTTGGTGAGGTCTAAGTGGTGGACCCTGACCTCACAACATCATGGGGAGCAAGGCAGCGGCTGGTGCAGCGGCCCTCGTCTTATCCTTGCAATAAATAAGGTCTAGATACAAGGCTAAGATCAGTGGTTCATGTGGTGGTGACTGGGTGGCACTCTAGCTCTAGGCTGGTGGATGATGAGATTTATGTTCTGGCTTTGGATCGATGGAATAATGCGACTTTTCCTTTTTCGGAATAAGGCCGGCTGCTTGTTGCGGTGGCCCTCGGGCCGCCTGTCAAGTTTGTCCTCGACACTAGTGACAAACAGAGTTAGTGTCTTGTGAGGCACCAAACACTCAGCATCACATCACCGCCATCCACCGCCACACCTAGTTATTTTCTCCCACTTTTTGCTGAATCTTGCTGAATCATCACCCTACTATCCCCCCTCTTCCTCTCTTCGACCTCCACTAGGTTAAAGCCATCCTCTGCAAGGCTCACTTCAACCAGGGAGAGCACCACCAATCCTTCTAACCACCGAACCCGGGTCGATGACATAACCCTGAACATGCATGCAACAGCAACACCAGCGACTGGCTGGCGTCTGAGGTAATCAACCTGCTCACTGGTGAGCCAAATGATGATGAGTGACAAGCTCTCCGCTGAGTACAAGCCGTCAACTCAACCCTCGGCCTATGGGCATTCCCGTTGCCGTTTCCATCCATTTGCAACGCTTTCCATCGTTTCAAAGGTGATTTCTCCCTCTTCTGCCTCCTTGCTACGTGCCACCAGCTTCCCAATGAATTTGTCGATCATACCGACAATGTGTGCTCTCCCCGAGCTCTCAGGGTGCCAGATCATCCTACAACCTCCTAAGCAAAGTTGATCATCTCAAAACGGTAAAGGACTTCAACTTACGGAAAGACGGTTCCATAGCCCTTTCCAGGCTCCTCGTCCAACCAACTTTCATTCTCCCATATCCAGTCAAATCGATCCCACCACATCTTCTCGACCAGATCGACACCAACATAACCTTGTGTGTTTGCCGCATACGGGTAGAACCCAAGCTAAACTTGTCAATGATGCCTCGACCGCTTCATCCATCCAAGGGCTAAAGCGGAACTTACCGGGGTCATGTCCTCTGTATACCATGAGCCTGGGATCTCAATCAATGACTGATTAGCCTCGGCAGTACCAGGCTCTGGTTGTTCTGGAAGTGGTGTGGGAATCATCCAGCTGCTGGCAGCTTTGCTGTAGTCTGGGACATGGGGAGGCTCCCCAGGGAAGGGCCTAGGGATAAAGTATGGGAGAGCATCGTATGCGTTCATGCTCGAGTCATAGAGGAAGTCGTGCTCCTGTAAGAGACGTACGGTCGTTTCCCGAATCTGGTATAATGGGGCTCGATATCCCACAGGCCGCTTACCATTTTGCAGCTTCGTGACAAGATCAATACAATTTTCCAATACATCCTTTTCTTGTTCTACCGTCATTGCATATGCTCCTTCGTGGCTGTAGCCGTGCAGACCAATCTCAGCTCCACTCTGCAGGACTTCTTGAGTTTGGGCTGGAAATGTCTCCAAGCTGTGGCCCGGGATGAACCAGGTCACCTTGTCAGAGATACCATGTTTTTTGAACAGTCGTAGTAATCGTCCAACTCCTACGTTAGCTGAGAAAACCCCGGCAGAGTAGTCTGCAAGCGTGTTAGCCGGGTCATGCCCGGTGCCTAGGTACCCAGAGAGTGCATCAAAGTCAACGGACAAACAAATCCTCAATCTGCGTTTTCGTTTGCCATTTGTCGCAGTAGCCATCATGGATTTTGCTTGTTCAAACGGCCCCCTCTAGTTCTTAGTCCAATTGAGGCTGAGAAAAGGGAAAGGTATGTGATGGTTGATCAAATTGGCATGTGTCAAAGCTCAGGTGTCTGCAGTTATCTATCCAACCTTATACACCTGGGTATTATTTATACGTAAATTGAGGAAATGAGCGCTGCCAGAGTTAGAGGGGACTTCTCCGTTGCGCGCCTAAACCCAGAAATTAGGGAGAGGCAGTCGCCCTCTAGGCCCGAACATTAACTATTAAATACTAAGAACTCAGTTGGCGCCAAGATCCACCACGACCTCACTTGGAGTCGAGCTTCATTTCACGTGTTCGAATGAACTTCCACCACTTTCTCACATGCCATAGTCATCAGTACGGGACGGATTAACGACCAGAGAAGTCCCTTCCCTGCTTGGTGGGCCGGGGTACAGATACACCACCTTATGTCTATGGCAATGAACAAAACCTCCCTACAACTGGTTCACTTGCGTCTGCCTTGAACAGTAAAAATGGCCAGCCAGGGAAACCCTGAGCTCTATCGTGTTCTGGCAACTTTGAACAGTTATATCCCACATTCAAGCACTTCATCCAACAGGCAGAATAATAGCACAGTGAACAGTAATATCTATGGCACTTCCAACACACTATTGCAGCCTACCGTGGGCGCCAATGTGAACAATAATAATGTCAGCTCCTCAATACCGGGATTGGGATTTCTCGCAGAACCCGTGAGTCAGATCAAGCCAATCACACCGCCTCCCGTCCTGCGAAACAATAGCCAGGCTTCTGTTCAGCAATCACAGCCTTCGATAGCTACGTCAACGAACTCACGTAACATTTCTTCCGCTCCAGCGGTTCCAGACGCGTCTACTATTACTACCTGGCCGGCGGCACTGAAACATGTCACCAAGTATTTAGTTCCAGACGAAAAGACGGCTGCAAAGATTAAGCACCTCATAGCTGAACAGCACAAACATGAGCGCCAGTGGTGGGCAGGGAGGGAAGCTATTGTGGCTAGGCAAGAAGGACGGACAGGCACGTCGCAACAGGTTGCTGCACTCTTGCAATCAATCGGTGGCAAAGCAGTACCAGCTGCCCCAACTGACCCAAAGTTGAATGCGGCAGAGTTGGCGACGTATGACAAAAAGGTGTTTGCAGGGTTGACTGCTTTGGCATCCGACTTTGACAGACAGTTAAAGAATTTGGGTGTCCCATTCTATTCAATACGCCATGACCTGGTCATATTGGAACAAGGGCCCGAGAATGCCGGGTCCTCGAATGGAAGGATCGATAAAGGCGAATTGAGGGAGTTACAAAAGAGGATGCTCGAGACACTCGAAGACCTCTTCGGGGAGTAAGGTAACTTCATGAGATGCATAGTCTGCTCCCCACGTCGAGGACAGTGGTTCCGGCAACTAGGTTTCCCCTTCGTTGGTCTCAGATCCCATGAACACAGCTGTCTGAGCATTCCGATTCTGAGATGATGGAAATAAATTAGACTCCATGATGTCGACTTGCAAACGTGGTGCGATCCCTCATCAAGCTACAATGAGCAGGTGCGCCTGACGAGTGAACGAGGATCTACTTCACCCACACAACAAATTTCGACCTGCGCCTTCCTCCAGACAACGATGACCTCCTGCGTAAAACTACTAGCACTGATGGACTAGATTTTGTCCTCTCACGGCCTCCTACTGATCCACCTTTCACGTTCCTCTCACTTCTCGTTCTCACTTCAGCTTTTCGAGCCTCGTCTCATCATGGAGTATCCATTCATTGCCAAAACTGACCTCGCCGTCCTTGCAACTCTTGCAACCAACCTTTCCGCAGAGCTCAATGGCTTACAACTCGAATGCGGCCATGAGAGCACCGCCACAGATATCCAGGCAGTCTCAAAAGAGCTCATTCTGCTCGCCGATGAACTTTTCAGTCTCGATCAAGCTCTCAGTTCCAACGGAGCCAGATATACGTCTGAGTTCTACGATGATCTCGCTGAAATTGCCACTCACCTGCATCAGATCTTCGACGACGTCTTCGATTGTGCCAAGGCAATGAGGAAAACTGATGGCCCAGATGTCAATGCCGTTGGTTGGCTTCATAAAAAGAGATATGTCCACAAGCTTCAAAAGCATCTTGCCGCAAACAAAACTACTTTGACCGTCATGCGGACAGTCATCCGTCATGGAAAAGACTATGGAACGCAGACGTAAGACCAAAAATCAATTCCCGAAAACTAAAAGCTAAATGCAGCAGATCACCAGGACGTTTGGCAGAGTCTTCCCCACACACTCTCTTAGAAGACTGGTCTATCCTGGAATCCGTCTTCGCGAGCAGGACTGCCATTACAGATCTTCAAAGTGTCCACACCGTGTCTCATCAACACAGTTCGTCGTCGAACTCCGAACCCACTAGCGATGGCCCCCTGTTCGAGCCAGGTGCCCATGGCCGAAAACTATCATCCGCAACTGGCGTCGACGTTTCCCCCATTGCGGACGTACTTCCAGGCAATCCCCAACAGCCGAAGAAAAGGGAAGATGACCTTGCACGCAGATTTGCCAGACGTGGTGTACGGCTAGCTGTCCATAGCTCGATCCTGGATTTGAACGCTCACGACGTGGCAAATTCCCTCAAGCGTAAATGGATTACTCATGCTCACGCAAGAGACCCGTCCATGGCACAGCTGAGCAACATACCGGAAGTCGATTCTTTCCCAAGCCTACTTGCAAATGGGTCTGCTAGAAAAGACGAAGCCTCCACTACAGGCCAAGAATCCGAATCCAAGGCTAAGAAACGCAGCTTGACCTTGATGAGTACTCCAGGTGCAAAAACTTTGAGCAAAGTTATCCGTCGTCTATCCACGCCCAGTGCGAACAACGACAACAAAGGCATGGAAAGTGAGGCCAAACAAGGATGGAGCTATCGCCTCACAAAGCCATTTACGAAGCCAGAGTTGACTACGCCTGATTTCCATCAAGATTTCGAAAGTTCAGCACTACGTTAGTCTGGCTGGGGTGGATTCCAAGTATTGGTGGTTCTGGGTGATCATGGTTCTGAGTTAAAAGTAGATGAAACATTCAGATGTACCTGCTATGCAATATACTATGCTGAGGGTCGCAATAGTTGTTGAGCTATCGATCTGTCGCCAGCAACCGCTTCAATAGGAAGCGAGGCTACTGCATATGGGGCTTAGATTAGATCACAGCTTCATAGAAGAGATTTCTGAAATCGAGCACATAAACATATTCACAAAATCCATCTTGTTCGACTGATCCCCTTTCTTCAAGGTACTGTTGCTATTTCTCACCCAATTCTCTACACCGCACTTTATTCTTGAACTATGGACAACACAACTAGAGGAGGTAGTAGAGCCCTGTTTCTAACCTAAGATTTGCATTGCCCACGTCTAACCCAGGATATAGCTTGACATATGGGCCACTTTTAGGTCCAAGGTGTGGCAAATATGAACACGCATATGCAATAGGAGTGGTAAAATGAACAATCAGGGCTTTGCCCGCTTTGTCTCACTCTATCGCTGGGGAGCGCCACTGGTGAACCCAGCCAGACGCATGATGGTTGACCTACATACTTATTTCTCGTTTGTCTCGATGGACTGCCGGGTCGAGTCATGTTTGCACTCACTCACAGATACAAGGTTGGGTTCTGGCGCGAGTTAGCTCTAGTCTTTCAAATGGCGAGCGAGCACACAAACCCACTTTGCTCTCAGGGCGTATCCATTGGTGATACACGATCTCTCTCCTACCTTCGTTTGATCAATCGAGAAAGGCGGCCGAGTAGAGCCTTGAGGAACACGGCTTGCGGTAGGATCAACGAGCGAGGGCAAACGCAGTCGTTGGCGCTAGCCTGGTGGTTCAGGGTGAGGTGCCCGTTGGTAGAGCCTAGAGGCGAGTATAAAACAGGCCGTGGGCCGCGCAGGTGCCATGGACACGTAGGTATAGCGCGGTGAACTCTTGTGCAGGTATATATATATATACACACACATACATATGCCTATAGATGAGCAGCTGAGGATGCGTTCTTCTCGTCTTCCCGGGTACCAAAATCGTTCTTCGTTCGAGAAACTCTATGTGCCACAAAGATAGGAAGCTCTGAGGTTAAATCTTGGAAAGACTCTCCACTCTCCACCTTCCAGAGGCCCATACGAAGTACATATATAAACATACGCACATAACATACAATCCCCCAGGGAACCTAAAGGATATCTCGACAGCGGCCCAACTCACCTACAACAATGGAAGTCCTCGGCGCCATCTTCCCAGGCGCAAGAGCAAAGGGCGGCGAGCGCACAACACGCCCTAGCTTGCCCTCGAAAAG
>Ga0105237_10007020_pt1 | contig 12403 bp, 8 predicted proteins | sample KBSC24metaG_FD_81520 | JGI IMG/M metagenome (GOLD analysis project Ga0105237, IMG submission 81520) | Corn rhizosphere microbial communities from Kellogg Biological Station, Michigan, USA - KBS C2-4 metaG | ecosystem: Host-associated > Plants > Roots > Rhizosphere > Soil | place: Michigan, USA...
AGATCGTAAAAAAACCATTTGCCCGAATACGTGCAGCATTCAGACCAATAAGTAGTGGATCATAGCCCGCATCCTTAACGATTGCGTCCTGTTCCAATGTAGTTAGCGGAATATTCACTCCATGAAAATTTTTCTGAAGCATTTGCAACGCTAAAGCATGGCCCGGCCGATGAAGATAGAGGATTTCATACGCCATATCTTTTTTTTCTCTATTTGGAATTTGTTCAAAATATTGTGGCCAAACCGGACAAATAAACTTGATTTGCTGGTTGGGACCAGTAGAGGCAAGGTTCCATGAAATGAGTTTATCCAATATATGCAGCGGGTTGTTGAAATTATTTAGATCATCCACAATAACAAGCAGAGGCTCATTAAGGATAAGATTTTCGGCATCTTTACTCCAAAATATTTGGGATCGGTAATAACCGACAAATTCCTGTATTAGGTGTTTAGCATCCCGGGCTTTATCTATCATTTCGGGAGTTACACGGATGGCCTTATCTCCATGATCATGTTGAAATTGTATATACGCATAACAGAGGGTACTTTTCCCAAGACCAGATTCGGCAATTACGAGTAATAAGTTTTTTGATGAGCGTTTAAGCTTTTGTTGCAACCAATTTATTCTGTCCATACTTTCAATTCCCTTGGGATCGATAAAAGAATCCCTGCCGTATTGGAACAGGTTTTCTTTTTGTATTTCCTGAAACACCGGTGCAGAAAGCAATTCGTAATCTATTCCAAAGTAAGCCTTTCGTAAATATTGGCCCTTGGGATTATTGGTAAGATGGTCCAAAATATTACTTAATTCCAGTAATTTGACAGATATGCCTCCAAGGGCAGCTACAGCGATAACCTTTGACCAAAGATCTGTATCGACATGGTGGTTACTAGTAAGATAGATCGTAAATTGTGCATCAGCAATTTCATTCCGAATAAGCGTTGCCTGTTTTATTGCCTTAATTAAGTCGCCATCACCCTGATCTGGTTTCTCCTTTTTTCCTTTATAACTTATTGTGTCGTAAAGCCATTTGCCTTCAAGATTAGAATCGTTCGTGGTGTGTTCTATCAACGCATAATGTTTTGGCGCAATCTCAGTGAAGCCATCCAGTTTCCCTTTGATCGTTTCGCCTTTTTCATTAATGCCAGCAGCGATCAGGTTTTCCAATTCAGAAAACTTCTGTCTGAGTACATCGTTCGCCAAGCGCTCAAAAAGAGAGCGGTCTGTAATATTTTTTATTTGTTCGCCTAACACGGTGGTAATGAAAATGTATCAAAGGTATAAACAAAATTACTTTGAGCTAATGGCAATATTGGTAAATCGAATGCCCATAGCCTATATCGCCGGTGTATGTCTCATTTGGGATACCCGTTGTATTTTCTTAAGTATTCTGGATACCTGGAAGGCTCTCGCAGCATCCCCACCAATGAAAATTTTATCTTCTGCTCATGGGCGAAGTTACATATCGAGGTGTGTCCGCAACGAATTCAGGATATCTCTTTCACCAGATAATCATTCACTGCTCTTTTTTCATCTGAAAAGTTTATCCCAATAGCATATTTTTCCCGCATATCTGATTGGAAAGGTTGCAGGTATTTTTTTTCTATAATCTGTTCTAACGCTTGTTGTGCAGAGCTATTTAACTTTAATTCTATGGCGTAGATATATGCAGATGTTTGTACTATTACGTCGCACCGGCCATGCGCGCTATGCGCTTCACTTCTAACATCCACACCTAATCTTGTTAACGCTAAATGAAATATAATGTGAAATATCGATTCGCTTTCAGCTTTCCAATGATCATAAGGAATAGTGCTGATGAGCGTATTTAAGCTTTGTATCAATTGGGGAATATCATTGCTAACCAGCGCCTCGCGGATATCCTCCGTAATAGGAGACGAATATTTGGGAAATACCTCTCTATATGTACTTAATAATGCATCCTTGAGACTGTTTTCTACTTCTTTGTTTGGATATCCTAATTCACACGTGCCCGATTTTGGGTAATAGGTCTTTATTGTAAGGTATCCTGTTTGAAATAGGAGCGCCTCAGATACAGGGTTTTCAAGATCAAAGCTGCCCAGTTCAGTGAGCGTTGCTTTAACCCGGTCAAATTCATATTGTCTTTGTTTTTTTAACGCTTTCACCAGAAAGGTGGGTGTGCCTGTTTCAAACCAAAAATTATCGAACCGTTGTTGCTTGAACAAAAGGAGAAGAGAAAAAGGATTATAAAGAGTGTGATTTCCGGTCCAGGAGTATCCATTATACCAATACTTAGTTTCTTCCAGCAACTCCTTGTATCCAATTTCAAATTTTATTGCCAGGGCATCTAATTCCGGTCTAAAATTTGCCTCCAATTCAGTCTGTGTTATGCCAACCAGGTCATTCATTGATTCTGCCAGGGAAATATCCTCGATATTATTTAAACCAGAAAAAATACTCACTTTACTAAAGCGACTTACCCCTGTTATTAGCAGAAAACGAATATAATCATCGGCATCCTTTAAAATGGAGTAAAAACTTCTGAAAATAGCCCGGTTTTCTTCTGCTTTTTGAACATCGTCCAGAAAATCTATGATGGGCTTGTCATATTCATCAATTAGAATGACCACTCTTTCATTAGCCCCTGCTTTGCTAATCAGTTCCGTGAACTTATCCTTTATATTGGTTTCTTTTAGAGAAAAGCCGAGTTCAATAGCTAATCGGTCCAGTTCCTGACTAATGGCAAGTTCCAGGCCTATCAATTCATAAGGCATTTTGCTAAACCGAAGGTGAATAACAGGATGCCTGCGTTCCCAATTCCACTGATCTTCTATCCAAAGATTCCTGAAGAGATCCTTTCTGCCACCAAATATTTCCTTGATAGTGGAGATCAACAGTGATTTCCCAAAACGTCTGGGGCGGCTCAGAAAAAAATACTTTCCTGATTCAATTAAAGTATGAATCAATTTTGTCTTATCGACATATATGTATTTATCCTCCCTTATTTCTTTAAAACTCTGTATGCCAACAGGGTATTTTCGCATATATGCAAAAATAACGAAATCAGGTATAAGGTGCAGATTCTACCAACAGTCACGTTTTCCACCGATTGGAGTTTGAATTCAAATTTCCCGATTTTATCCTGAACTTTTTGAAAACCATTAAACGCAATTTACTGTCGAAGCTGTGCTAGAAGCAGTCTTCCAAGACTTCTTTTGCTCTACAGGTTTTGTAAAATTGAACCAATTTCGTGACCCCGTTCATACAATTCGGGAATAAATTCTGTGAGCATCTAAAAGTGTTTCATGATCTAATCATGCTGATAATCAAACAATTACGTCCATAACATATAGAACGCTGAACAGCTTCACAGGGAGATAAAGAAAAATGGGACGGATCAAACTACTGTTGATTCCCTTTTATCGGTATTAAAGATCCATCAAAAATTCTTGTGCTCAGATTACATAAAGGATAACGAATAACAACCGTCAATTTTGGTTGCCTGATGTTTTCAGAAAAATTTGTTCGGTAACTTAAAAGTAGCAGGCTTTATTCCGTTCTCAAACTCTTTATCGGATTGGTAAGGGCTGTTTTGATTGATTGAAAACTTACTGTTATGATCGTAATAAGCAAAGCACCAACCCCGGCTGCGGCAAAGATCCACCACGACAAATTGGTTCTGTATTGATAGCTCTGCAACCAGTTATGCATTAAATAGTATGCAAGCGGTGTGGCAATAAGTAAAGCGATGAGGACCATCATCACAAAATCTTTTGATAATAATCTCCATAAGTTGAAAACAGATGCGCCCAGTACCTTGCGTACGCCAATTTCTTTTTTGCGTTGTTCTGCCATGAATGATGCCATGCCAAATAAGCCCAAACAGCTGATAAAAATGGCTAATATGGCGAACACACTTGCCAGTGCGCCTATGCGCTCTTCATTATCGAATTTTTTTTCATAATCTTCATTCACGAACTTGTAAGAGAAAGGAACAGAAGGAGCATATTTTTTATATATTGCGCCGATCTTATTCAATGCATCATGTGCGCTTAAGGAAGGGTTTATTCTCAGTACTATATCGTCGAAATCGCCTGAGCTTAAATAAAAAAGAGTTTGCTTTGCACGCTGATATGGTGATTCCATTACCATATCTTTTACTACTCCAATTACCAGGTGATCTTTTTTATTAAATCTTACTATTTCACCTACCGGATTTGTAAGCCCCATATATTTTACCGCCGCTTCATTTAATATGATGGCAGATGAATCGGTAAGCATTTGGGGTGAAAAATCCCTGCCTGCAATTACCTGCCAGTTGGTAGTTTTACCATAGCCCGAAGTAACCCGGATATTGGCAAAATCATAGGTAAGGTTCGGGTCTTTTTCCTTCCAGGTTATATCACCTCTGCTGTTATGAATTGCAGTCATTGGGCTGGATGCTTCTGCAACACCTGCTATTGCTCCTGATCCATATAATTCAGATTCGAAAGCCGTGAAGTGCTTTTCAATATCATCAGTATTTACTTCCAGATTGATCAATCCATTTCTGTTATATCCCACAGGGCGATTTTTTGCGAACTGAATCTGTTTAAAAACAATAATAGTTCCGATGATTAAAATAACCGATACAACAAACTGAACAGTTACTAATATCTTGCGTGGAACCGGAGCCCATCTTCCTGCTGTGAAAGTTCCCTTTAATACTTTAACCGGTTTAAAAGATGAGAGATACAAGGCAGGATATGCGCCTGCAAGAACTCCTGTAAATAATGTGAATGCCATGCACACCGTCCAGAAGATTGGATCGGTCCATAAAATCGACATATTTTTACCAGACAGTTGATTAAAGAAGGGGAGTGCAAGCTGTACCAGGGCCAGCGCAATACAAAAAGCGATAGCTGCCATTAATAATGACTCACAAAAAAATTGATTCATCAATTGCGTTCTTAATGAACCGATCGCTTTGCGGATCCCTACTTCTTTTGCCCGTTTTTCACTGCGGGCCGTACTAAGATTCATGAAATTAATACAGGCAAGCAACAGCACAAATATGCCTATGATGCCAAACATCCATACATATTCTATAGCGCTTCCGGTGTTTATACCGTTTTTAAATTCGCTGTACAAATGCCATTTGCGCATGGGATGTAACATAATAACCGGATTATATTTCGCATCTTCTGCCTCAACATTTTTCAGCTTAATGTCTTTTATCTTTGATGAAACTTTTTGTACATCTGCATTGTCAGATAACTGCACATACAGTTGAAAGGAATTTTCGCCCCAGTTATTCAAAGCATTTTTTACCCAGTCATGTGCGGCAACATAATACTCCCAGGGCCCTATGAATAAAAGGTCGTGCATAGAGGCATTTTTTGGTAAATCAGCGTATACGCCTGTAACCTTTAAGCTGCCCGCGTTATCGAGTTTTATGATTTGACCTATCGGTTCATTATTGCCAAATAAGGCACTTGCTACTGATGATGATATAAGTATGGAAGAAGGATCATGTAAGCCACTTCGTGTACCTTCCAGCATTTTCAGTGTAAACATTTCAGGCCCGTCAACGTCCATAAAACTGCCTGTATACGAAATTTTTTTATCGCCTGCTGCAAGAAGGTGCACTTCTGTCCACGATGACATTAAAACGTACTTAAAATCGCTGCCGTAATTTTTTTTCAATGCCGCGGCAAGTGGCATCGGTACTGCTGTAGTGGTGTTAATGATGCCGTTATCGGTTTTTTGCTGCATTACCTGTGCTATACGGTCGTAGTTCTGATGGTATTTATCAAATGACAATTCATCCCACATCCATAATCCAATGAGCATAGCTACAGCCATACCTACTGACAGTCCGGCAATATTTATTATTGAGTGTGTTTTGCTTTTGGCAAGGTTACGCCATGCGGTTTTAAAGTAATTTCTGAACATAGAAGTTGGTTTATTATTCGGTTCTCAAACTTTTCATGGGATTTGCAAGTGCTGCTTTTATTGCCTGGTAGCTTACTGTAAAAAGTGTGATTGTTAAGGCGCCTGCGCCCGCCACCAAAAAGATCCACCATGAAACGTTTGTGTGGTAAGTGTATTTTTGAACCCAATTGTTCATAAAGAAATAAGCAATGGGTGATGCAATAAGTAATGAAATAATTACCAGCCCTATAAATTCTTTCGACAAAAGGTTCCAGATACTAAATACGGAAGCACCAATTACTTTACGAACGCCAATTTCTTTCGTGCGCTGTTCGGCAACGAAGCTGGCTAAACCAAAAAGACCAAGGCAGGAAATAAATATGGCAAGGCAGGCAAAGAATGTGGAGAGCTTACCAATGCGTTGTTCCTGACTGAATTTTTTGGCATATTCTTCATCAACAAACTTGTAGTTAAACATCGCCGACGGAACTATGCTTTTAAAAACAGCTTCAATTTTTGGCAATGCTGCATTGGCGCTTACCGTAGGCTTTATTTTAAGTTCAATCTGACTTGCTGCCTCATATTTTGCATCTAAAAAGAAAATGCCTCTTTTCACCGGTTCATATGGTGAACCCATTATCATGTCTTTAATTACGCCAATTATTTGTGCTGACTGGGTGCCACCGGCAAATTTCACGATCTGTCCGATTGGATCTTTAAAACCCATATCTTTCGCAGCAGTTTCATTGATAATGATCTTATTGATATCTGTTGCAAGATCATTGGAGAAATTACGACCGGCAATAAACTGCCATCCAACCATCTTGCCAAAGCCATAAGATACATTGGTAACGGCGAAAGAATATTCCCGTGATTGTTTGCCAACCCACTCAAAGTCGCTTGAATTGTTCCATACTGCCGTCATTGGGCTTGAGGAAAGTTGCATGTCTTCCACCACGCCTGTATTCAACAGCTCGTTTCGCAATACATCCAGTTTGCCGTCGTAGTTCGGGTCATTTTTTGAAATGCTAATTAGGCCTGCTCTGTTATAGCCGATAGGCCGGTCCTGTGCAAACTGAATCTGTTTATATACCACGATAGTCCCGATAATTAAAATGACTGATACGGTAAATTGAATTACTACCAATGCTTTGCGCGGTAGGGATGCAAAACGTCCGATAGTCAGCGTGCCCTTTAAAACCTTTATAGGTTGAAATGCAGATAAGTAAAATGATGGATAAGCACCGGCCAGCAAAGCAGTAATTACGATAAATGCAAGATTGATTAGCCAGAAGAACGGATTTAAAAAAGGTAGCGACATTCTTTTATCGGCAAGGTTGTTAAACCATGGAAGTGATAATATAACAAGCAATAGTGAAAGTATAAAAGCCAGGATCACTACTAAAAATGATTCGCTTAAAAACTGCTGTATCAATTGTGTTTTCAAAGAACCGAGTACCTTACGAATGCCTACTTCCCTGGCGCGTTTTTCAGCACGGGCTGTACTTAAATTCATAAAATTAATACAGGCCAGCAGCAGTACAAAAATTCCCACTATTCCAAAAAGCCATACAAATGTAATGCGCCCGCCACTCGGTAATCCATTCTTAAACTCAGAATACAAATGCCAGTCTTTCATCGGATAAAGAAAGGCTTGCATTTTATACAGCTTCATGCCGGTCGCTATCTCTTTTGGAACACTGTTGTAGTAAAAATCTTTAATAGCTGAATTGGCTGTTGCCATAGAAACATTGGGCTTCAACTGAAGGAGTATGCGAAATGAACTGTTATCCCAACTGTTTTCAGTTTGTTTTATCCAGTCGTTAGAAGCAACCCATAAGCTCCATGGCGCAAAAAATTGCACATCGCCAAAGGTGCTGTTTGCAGCGGGATCTTCATAAACACCTGTTACTATTACGTCAATTTTGTTATCGATCTTAAAGCTTTTATTAATCGGGTCCTCGTTGCCAAAAAAAGCTTTTGCTGTAGATTTTGAGATCACCACAGAATGCATATCATTCAAAGAGCTGTAATTGCCTTTAAGCATCTTCAACGAAAGCATATCTAATCCTTCCGGTTCAATAAATTCGCCTTTTCTGGTTATTTTTTTATCGGCAGCTGAAACTGTAAAGTCGTTAAGCCACCACGCCATAACAACGTGTTTGAAATATTGGCTGTAGTTCCTTTTTAAGATAGCAGCAGTGGGATAGTGCATGTTATCTACGCCATTGGTTTCATGCGTATTGGGGTCGGTATAATATCTTCTTACCTGGGCAATACTTTTGTAGTTTTGATAACTTTCGTTGAAAGTCACTTCATCATATATCCATAGCCCGATAAGCATGGCTACAGCCATACCAACAGCCAGTCCACCGATATTGATGAAAGATGAAAACTTGTTTTTTATCAGATTACGCCAGGCAGTTTTAAAATAAGTTCTGAACATACAGGCAGTTTTGATAATGTTTTCAAATTATAGAAGGCACACCTATCACTTGCTCTGGAAAACGTCCAACGGTTGTGCCAATTCTGAAAGCCTTTACCGGTAAGGCTTTTAGAAATTGAAATAATCTAAAGGTGTGCGAAAACGAACGGTTTTTGTCCGTACCCGTACAGCCGGCCGACTTTTATCCTGATAAGTTTATTTTTTCCGGGGTCGGCTTTGTCTTTATTTTTGGCGTTAAAGGCAATATTTATGAAACGGTCCTTCTTTGCGGTTCTTTTTATCTTCCTGTATACAGCACACAGCTATGCCCAGCAACAATATGTTACTGAGAAAAACATAGACTATTATGGTGATTCGGTTTCGAAAACCGATAAATACATAGCATCGCAATGCACATTGGATCTCTATTACCCAAAAGACGGGAAGAACTTTGCTACGATTATTTGGTTTCATGGTGGAGGCCTTACCGGCGGAAAGAAAGAAATTCCCCAGGCATTGATGGATAAAGGGTACGCCGTTGTGGGTGTTGAATACCGGTTCTCTCCTAAAGTTTCTGCACCGGCATATATTGAAGATGCAGCGGCCGCTGTGGCCTGGGTTTTTCGACATATAGAGAAGTATGCAGGCAATCACCACCTCATTTTTGTTTCGGGCCATTCTGCAGGTGCCTACCTGGGAATGATGATTACTTTAAACAAAAAGTATTTAAGTAAATATGGCATTGATGCCGATAGCATTGCCGGACTCATTCCTTTCAGTGGTCAGGCGGTTACGCATTTTACGGTTCGTAAAGAAAGAGGAATAAAAGAAACACAACCTATCATTGATGAATACGCACCATTGTACTTTGTAAGAAAAGACGCGCCGCCGATGTTGCTCATTACCGGCGACAGAGAAATGGAATTATTTGGGCGTTATGAAGAGAATGCTTACCTGTGGCGGATGATGAAGCTGGCAGGTCATCAACGTACCAGATTATATGAATTAGATGGCTTTGACCATGGAGGCATGGCGCAACCGGCTTTCCCTTTGTTATTAAAAGAAGTGGCTGCGATCAGTAAAGAAATATCGCAAAGGAAGTTTTAAACGGTTAAAAATCTATTGAATGGAATAGCGCCCGGTTACGTTGTAATCAGCCAATGCAAATTCAAATCTCCGGATGAACACCTGCATTGGTTTCCACAACCCCGAAGAAATATATAGTAAAAATTTAATTCATCCTGCCACATCCCGCCAGGGAAAAGGGTTGTATAAATTTCCATTTCCATTATGAAACCATACAAGGAAAGCCGCAATAACTGCGTCTAACAGGGGCTTTTTTTGGGTTAAACGACCCATTTTCAAACAGACTTTATACAGACCTTAAACAGACCTCAAACAGACCTTATACAGGCACGTTCTGTTTTAAGCCTGTTTTAACTATGCTTTATTCCTGTTTTAGAGAAAAATTATGTATATTCCATGTAAACCTGTTTCTATGGCTATTTATAAAAATGGTATCAATGGTGCTTTCAGCGGGAAGCTGGGAGCCGTAGTAGGCGCTACATGGAAAGGTCAACCTTACATGCGTTCTTTACCTTCAAAGCGCAAAGGACCCGCCAGCGAGGCGGCAATCACCAGCCGGAATAAATTTGCCATGGCCCATAATTGGCTTAAGCCTGTATTGCCCTTTGTTCGTGTGGGCTTTAAAGGATACAGCGCCACAACAGAAGGCTTTCTTGCAGCAAAATCCTATTTACTAAAAAATGCGTTTGAGGGAGATGGCGATAATCTCGTTATCAACCCAGCCCTGGTGAAAGTGAGTCATGGCGACCTGCCCTCACCTGGTAATATAACTGCTACCAGATTGGACTCTAAAGAAGTGCAATTTTCCTGGGATACATCAGATCTGAATAAAGATAATCGTTTCGATCAGGTGATGTTGCTGGCCTATAATATTGAGAAAGGAGTAGCTTTTTATCAGGTACCGGGTCAACCACGCATGAACGGCGGTGATGTGTTAGCCATCAGCCCTGGAGCGTTTCATCTGTATGTGGCATTTGTTTCAGTTGACAGAAGCCGGCAATCGGAGAGCGTTTATTTAGGGATGATATAACTTTAATGCAGAAGTTAAAAAAATAACGAATAGCCTCCGCCTTTTCGCTTATTTGGTTCAGCTTTCTGTGACATAGCTTCAGTATAGGACGTGATTTCCTGCTCAAGGTGTTTTTTGTATTGCCCGAACATGAATGCGTAAAATATCTGAAGATCTTCCTGTTTTCTTGTTTCCTGAAGCGCTACGTAATAGTCAGCTTTATCTTCCTTACGGTATGGTTCATTTGCAGTGTGGTTTTCACTTCTGGCAATAAGTCTGAATCATTTCATCCGCTTCCTGTTTCTGATCAGCCGTATTTGCTACCTGTTTCGCTTTTTGAAAATACTCACAAGCCTTTTCGCGCTTACCGGCTTTGACCCATATTGTTCCTTGCCAAATAATGCAATTGCTTTTTTCTGCATCATTGTCGTTGACCAAAGCCTGAAAGTCAATAAAGGAGCTTTTCAGGCTATCCATATAAAATTTTACTATCGCCCTCTGGTATAAAGCATCATTATAAGGAACCTGAGCTCGTACCACATCATCCGCGAAAGGAACATTCTGGTTGTAAATTATACGTCCTTCACCGATGGTTTGAAGTGACATAACCCTGTTAAAATCTGCCAGAGCAAGTTTATAGCTTTTTTGAGATATGTAGTCAATCCCTCTGTTATAATAAGCCAATTGTAATTGGCTATTCCTGCTTATAATTTCGGTATAAATTTTAATCGCTTCATTGTATTTCTTTTTATGACTCAACCTATAGTCCTTATCAAACAACTCATCATTGGTTGGAGCGCAAGCAGAAAAAATTGAGGAAAACACTACAAAATATAAAAAGGGTTTAAAGCTCATGCCGGATTCGTTTAGTTCACCATAGGGTTACAAATTATAAAAATTATTAAACGGAAAAGTAACCTATATTTTGAAAGGTAAAGACTATTTTTTCAACAGTCCCTCGTTTAGCATCTGCTCCACGAGTCTTTTAGGATAGTCTCTTATAAAAAGGTCCATGCCGCGGGGAGTAACGGTTTCTGACTGCGCCGACCATATGAGGCTGTCGTTTTTAGCGTTATACAAATTCGTTTCCAGATAATAGGTCTTACCAATGACATAGTAACCGGGGTTCCAAACGATCGGAAACCAATAGTTGTAATAGCGATAAAACCCGCCATACCACGCAAATCTGGGATAGGGGGCGTATCCGGTTCCTGAACCGGACACATACCGGGTTTCACTTTCCTTATTGATCAGGGTCATGGTGAGAATGGCATCTACAGGGGTTCTGTTTATAACTGACATTAACTGGTCTTGTGAAGGAAGGGTATGATAAAAATCAGGAGCAAAAACAGTAGTACTTTTGATAGTTTTAATGTTACGCTTTCCCGCATAAATGGCCAGTGAATTTTCCATCTTTGTTCTTACATCCACACTGCTGATCAACCCTGCAATAAACACACTGGGAGAGTCATTGGCCGGGGTAATAATGGAGGTGTTTGGATTTCTCCACGACCCCGTTATCCTGGTATTTGTTGATGCACAGGAAACGGCAAATGCAAATAAAATGACAGCAAGCCGGCAAAATAAAAGCCTTTTCATATTTACTGGTTTAGATTCACATATTGACCACAGACATTCCCACTTAGATATAAAAAAAATCATTCCAGCACAGAAGGGCTCTATTCTTTTAACGCCCAAACAGCGTTTAATTGATAATTGTATTTTGTTTTGGAGCTACCAAAATAATATATTTAACACGTATTGAAAAAGACTTAATTTTCGTCTGGATGAGAAAACTGCAGCTTAAAAGATCTTCTCTATGATAGTAATATTTGCACAAATATTCACTGGCCTGGTGGCATTGGAGCATCTCTACATTTTATGGATGGAGATGTTTGCATGGGAAACCGCCGGTAAAAGAACATTCAGATCCCTTCCTGCCGCATTGTTCGGTCCAACTAAAGGGTTGGCTGCCAACCAGGGCCTG
>Ga0105237_10007021_pt1 | contig 12402 bp, 8 predicted proteins | sample KBSC24metaG_FD_81520 | JGI IMG/M metagenome (GOLD analysis project Ga0105237, IMG submission 81520) | Corn rhizosphere microbial communities from Kellogg Biological Station, Michigan, USA - KBS C2-4 metaG | ecosystem: Host-associated > Plants > Roots > Rhizosphere > Soil | place: Michigan, USA...
AGTTGCCCTTGGTACGTGGCCCGAAGTCGCGCTCGCCCGAGCCGTTGTACAAGCCCGCGTACGGCGCTCCTGGAATGGCCGGGAATTCGAGCTGACCGGGGGCAACCAGCGTGTGCTCCGCGATACGCGGCACGCGACTGTCCGGCGGCGGCGTGCCGTTCGTGACCCATTCGTCAAGATCCGCGATCAGCGCGCGCAGGATCACGCCGGTGTGCGTCGCGTTCGCGAGCTGCTCACATTGGCGATTGGCGATGCCGTAATGCGGAGCATCGCCCTTGAACCAGCCGTGCTGCGTGCTCGATAGCAGATAGCGCCGCACGTTGGGCGGATCGTCGAAGTCGGCTTTCCCGCCAACGTCGGTGCCGAGCAGCGACGCGCGGAAGTTCCAGAACTCGTTGGACGTATCGGTGTGGATGATCTTCGGGTCGGTCTTCGGCCGCTTGAGAATGCCGTCTTCACGCCCTGACAGCGGATCCCGGCGCACCGCATACGTGACCGGGAAGTTCACGTCCGGCACGTAGCGCTCGCGATGCTGTTGCGTGAAAGGATTCGGTTGCGCGAAGCGATAGTTGAGAAACAGCCGCTGGGCGCCCGCGACATGGATGTGCATGCCATCGCATACGCGCCGCCCCTTTTCGTCCTCGTTGAAACCGAAATAGAGGTAGTCGCGGTAGTACATGCCGCTCGACGAAATCCCCTGGCAGAGCGTCATGCGGATGCCAGCGACCGGGTTCGGCTGGCCGGCGTCGTCTCTATCCGCGTTGCGCAGGAAGGAGACGAAATCACGCGACGTCGCGTAGCCCAGTCCCATCACCGGCGAACCGGTCGCACGATAGATCAGATGATAGTTGCGATCGTTGCGGAAGCCGCTCTTCAGGCAGATGTCGGTATCGCTCGGAACGCCGGGCCAGCCGTTCGGACACGAGGCGAACGCCCACTGGTCGTCGCGTACACGCGTCCCGCGCGGGATGTTAGGACCGCTCGGGTGCGGAGAGTCGCTGTCCACGACCCACAGCTCCGCTTCGGCCGCCTGCTTGTTGGTGGAGACCGCCGGATAGCTCTTGAATGCCGTGCCGCCGCTCAAGGGCAACGTGGTCGGGTTCACGCCATTGAAATTGCGGTCGCCGAACTCCGTCAGGATACGCTCGGTGATGGGCTGTGCGTCTTCCAACGCGACCGGGAAGTTGACCGTAAGGCGATTGTCGCCGGGTGCAATGTCCGCCCCCCATCCGACCCAGGCCAGCACGTATCCGCGCTTCATCAGAAAGCCGTTGCCGAAATCGCGGGGCGTCGTCGGCGCATTCATGTTCGCATCGGAAGCGGTGTCGTGCATGCGTCCGAAGGAAATCTTGCGGCCGCGGTTGTTGACCTCGAAGAACAGCGTACGGCTGCCTCTGCCGAGATCGATCGGCTTCAGGATCACCATATCGGCAGAGAACTCGACGTTGCCGGCCGCGTTGCGCGGGGCTTTATCGAGATCGAACACGACTGCGTCGTGCGGATCGTTGGGATCGACTTCGAAACGGGCTACCCCGCTCAAGCGCTCATACGGACCGGCGGCGCCGAAGGCCTGGCCATCCGCGACGATCTCGCGCTGCTGGATTTCCAGCCGCGTAACGCGCGCTTCGCATGGAATATGCGCCAGTGCGAGCGCTGTCAGCGCCAGGAAAAGATGCAGCCGGGTCATGGCAGGCTCCGTGTTTGTTCTCGTTGTACCGTTACCGCCGTTTTTCGCAGCCGTGTTGTCTTGCTTCATCATAGATTTGATTCAATCCATCGAGCGTCTTTCCAGCCGATGGCGTGCGTTGCCCTGCTTCGAGTAGACGGACGCGATACTTGGCGCATTCAGGCGTATCCAACAAACCTTCGGCTTTCTGGCTTGCGATCCGCACCGCATCCTGATGGGCAAGGGAATCGAGTCCCGGGCGGCCAGCAAGATAACGCCCCCCGAATGCGACGGCCGCCAGAATCACGAAGGCGAAAAGCAACAGAACCTTGCGCGGTGGTCCTTTGAGCAGCTTTGCAAACATCGCTCCGTCCTTAAGAACGAGCTCATGGTAATGCAAAAGTGGCGTCAAATCGTGAGCAATTCTGGTGGCCCGGAGGTCCGCTCCGCGTAGACTTTGTTCGCCGCGTGCCGCTCTGCAGGCAGTCAGAAAGCGGAAGCCCCGCGCGGCAAATTGGCAGTGAAGCGCTAAAGCCCGTCGCCGCTTGTTTGGCGGCGGGCTTTTCATTCCCGTTATATCGGGGCCGAAGTGGCTGTAGGAATCCAGCCACGACGCTGTCGGCGCGTGACCGCGCAATAGCAACATTCCTTTGACGAAAGTAGACGCGTGTCATCGACGACGCGCAACATTCATTGGAGCTTGTCCGTATCTGGGGAGGAGGATGAAATGGCACAGCTAGAACGCGTGGCCGAGGCAGCCGCAACGTTTGTTGTCTCGTTGGTAGATTCACCGGCCGGGAGGGATCTTTCAAATCTCGAGCCGAACGCAAGAGCGGCGCTGTCGGCGTTGTGGAAGGAACTCGATCAAGCCGGCTGCCTGGAAGCGTGGCGCCGGCAGCATTGGGGCGGGTATGGGCTAGGTGAGGTTGCCGGCAGCTCCGCCGATGACCTTGGCCCATCTGGCAGTTGAGGTGGGCGGGTTTGATTTTGCCCTACCGGGTCTTGCCCCGATGAGTGAGCAACAACAGCCCCATCGATGGAAGGTGCGCGACACACTGTTCTCGCCATGGCGGGAACTGCCTGGACGCTACACTGCGACCGAGATCGGGGAACGACGGTCGAGAGGCGAATTCAAGGTCGCAGTGCCGATTGTGGAAAACGGCCGCAACGAGGCCATAGCTCGCGATTTACAAGGCCGTAACGTTATTTGATGCGCGTCCCTGATGAAGTGAAGAAACTTATCGCCCGCACTGCAAGGATGGAACCTCCGGTCCATATCTATCAATGTCTAGGCCCTGATCGCACGCCATGCGGTTTGGGCTCGGTTTCCTTGTAGCTCGCGCAGGTTGCTGCGATCCTCCGATTCCCGGATGATGCGCATCTGCTGCGGTGCGAGCGGTCAGGTGCCGCTTCGTATGTCTTCAACCCAAGCTCTCAATTATTTATGGACCGGATTTTGTCTTTAACACTCCGCGCCATCTATGAACGGTATCGGCTAGGCATTCGACACACGCTTCCACAGAAAAGCGATCCAGCATCGCCGGCGCTGGCACTCCTTCCATCCACTGCAATCGATTCGTAGCGTGACTGCGCAGATCATCGATGGCAACGCCATCGCAAGAGCAACCCGTGCACAGTGGAAGGACCGCGCCGAGATTCTGGCTCGACGCGGCGTGACACCAGGTCTGGCTGTCGTGCTGGTCGGCGACAATCCCGCGAGCCGCGTGTACGTCCGCGGCAAGATCAAGGCATGCGCGGAGACCGGCTTGTACTCCGAGCTGCACGAGTTTCCAGGCGACGTTCCGCAAGCGACCGTCTTCGCACGCATTCAAGCGTTGGCCGCCGACCCCAAGATTCATGGCATCCTCGTGCAGTTGCCATTGCCGCCATACTTCGACGGGAATGCCGTGTTGGAAGCGGTCCCGGTCGATAAGGACGTCGACGGCTTTCACCTCTACAACCTCGGCGGACTCGTAGTCGGACACACGTTGTTCCCGCCGTGCACGCCCGCCGGCGTGATGCGGATGCTCGACTATCTGCAGCTTCCGATCGAAGGACAGAATGCAGTGATCGTCGGCCGTAGCAATATTGTCGGGAAGCCGATGGCGCTGATGTTGTTGGCACGCAGTGCGACAGTCAGCGTCTGCACCTCGCGGACGCGAGATCTCACGCAGTACACGCGGCTGGCCGATATTCTCGTGGTCGCCACGGGTAAAGCTGGGCTCGTGACCGGCCCGATGGTGAAGGAGGGCGCTGCCGTAATCGATGTGGGAATCAATCGCCTGCCGGATGGGAAGCTCGTGGGTGATGTGGACTTCGCATCGGTGCGCGAGCGCGCTGGTTGGATTACGCCGGTGCCGGGTGGAGTTGGTCCGATGACGATCACAATGCTCCTGGCGAACACCGTGCAGGCAGCCGAGCGCTACGCCGATTCGAAGCGCCGCTAGCTAGCGCAAGGCCGCTCGTGCACTGACGTAAGAACGTGGGTCCAGCGCCGACCGCGCGGCACACCGGCAGCATCCAGACCAGCCAAAGCAGCGTGACGACAGCGCTGCAGGCGCTCGGGCAAGCGCTGAGCTCAGGCGATCTTTCGAGCGCGAAGAGCGCGTTCGCTCAGTTGCAGCAGGATATCCAGCAGGCTGCCCAAGGCCATCGACATCATCATCACCAGGACGCCGGCAGCGCGCCGGGCGGCGCCGCCTCGACGCCGAGCATTACGAGCGCGTCGAGCTCGACTGGAAGCAATGTCGATACGAAGGCGTAAGAGACACGGGACCGGGTCGGAATTTCACGCCGCGCGTGAAGCGCCGAGCCGCACCGGAACCCGCCGCCGGCCGAACTGCCCCTTGAACGGCTCGAACCGTCCGTGCACTCCGATCCCGCATGACAGGCAGCGGCCGTCGCCGGTGAGGTGATACTTCAGGATCTGATGCCAATCGCGCACGATGAGCGCCTCGCCGCACGCGCGGCAGAACGTCGTTCCGCCGGCCGTATCGTGCACATTTCCGGTGTAGACGTATTGCAGGCCTTCGTTTAGAGCGATGGTCCGCGCGCGCGTCAGCGTAGACGCAGGCGTGGCCGGTAGATCGTTCATCTTCCAGTCGGGGTGGAACGCCGTGAAATGCAGCGGCACATCGGTGCCCAGCTCCTTGCGTATCCACTTGCACATGGCCGTGAGCTCTGCGTCGGAATCGTTCTTGGTCGGTATCAGCAATGTGGTGATCTCGAACCACACGCTGGTTTCATGCTTCAGATACATCAGCGTATCGAGCACGTTCTGCAAATGCGAACCGGTGAGCTTGAAATAGAACTCTTCGGTGAATGCTTTGAGATCGACGTTGGCCGCATCCATCTTCGCGTAGAACTCGCGGCGCGGCTGGTCGTGCATGTAGCCCGCGGTCACGGCCACGGTTTGTACACCGCGCTCGTGGCACGCATCGGCCACGTCCATTGCGTACTCGGCGAAGATCACCGGGTCGTTGTAGGTGAAGGCGACGCTCTTGCTCCCGGTGCTGAGCGCCGCTTCAGCGATGGCTTCGGGACTGGCCTGATCCATCAGCCGGTCCATGTCGCGCGACTTGCTGATGTCCCAGTTCTGGCAGAACTTACAGGCGAGGTTGCAGCCGGCAGTTCCGAACGAGAGCACGGATGAGCCCGGATAGAAGTGATTGAGCGGCTTCTTCTCGATCGGATCCACGCAGAACCCGGACGAGCGCCCATACGTCGTGAGCATCATCTCGTCGCCGACACGCTGGCGCACGAAGCATGCGCCGCGCTGCCCCTCGTGCAACCGGCAATCGCGCGGGCACAGGTCGCACTGGATGCGGCCGTCGGCGAGTCTGTGCCAGTAACGCGCCGGATAGAGTCCGGCCTCGGCGGGTGCGCGGACGTCGTTCATTGGAATAGCGCCGGCGGCTCCTCTTCGGCGAACTTGACCACCGTGTAGCGCAGCAGACGCACCTCGTCAGCCCAGAAGTCGGGCTCCAATCCCGCCTTGCGCTTGAGCTGGCGCAGGAACTCGGCCGCGTCCGGAATGCTCTCCCAGACTTGCGGCAGGAAGGTTCCGCGGCGACTGCCGTGTTCGAAGATGAGTCCGTCGATGCCGGGACGAATCCGCTCGAGTGCTTCCTGCTCGCTGCCGAATTCGAGCGCCTCGGACGGCGACAGCACGGATACCTCGACACGCGTCGTCGCGAATTCGGTTTGCGTCAGCGGCTGGAAGCGCGGGTCGAGAAACGCGGCCGCCTTGGCGTTGGCCTTCACGTCATCGAGCAGCGAGCGGTGGGCTTGCAGGCTGCCGATGCAGCCGCGCAGCTTGCCGTGCCGGGTCAGCGTGACGAAGGTTGCGCCGATCTCGCGCAGGAAGGACGCGCTCTCGTCGACGGGGGAAGCAACGCCGAAGATGCCGCCGATCGCGGCGCGCGCGAGCGGCACCAGCACTTCGCCGCGCGTGTCCGGTTGTGCAAGGTCGGAACCCAGCTCGGCGCTGCGCACCGCCACCTCGAAGAAGCCGATGGACGCGTAGCCGACCACGCGGCTGTGATCTCCCGCGGTGTCTCCCGAATTGCGCAGATCGAACAGCTCGGGCTTGAGGCCGCGGCGCTGCGCCACGTCGAGCAACCCGTTCACCGGCGTCGCGCCACAGGCTTGATGATGATTGAGCTGCGGCCGTCGCATCAGGATCGTGCGGGCGGTTTCGCGGTCGGTCTCCTGCGCCTGCTCGTAGCCGAGATAATGGGAGAGGTCCGAGCTGATGACGATCAAGGTCTCAGCGCCGCCCCACAGGCGGTCGAGGACTTCGGCGACCTGCGTGGTGCTCGCGCGGCCGACAACCAACGGCACGACGGCGAACATGCCCAACACGGCTTGCAGAAAGGGGAGGTGCACCTCGAGAGAGTGCTCGTGGGCGTGCGCCTCCCTGCTCTCGCCGATCTGCGCGAGCGACGAGATCGAGCGCACTGCTTCCCGATCGACCGGAACCACGCCGAGCGGCGTCTGCAAGCCGTGCACGCCCGGCAGAACCAGCCCATCCACGGCCACCCGGTGGGCCGGCCCGAGCAGAACCACACGTTTGATGCGGCCGCGTGCCGGCGCCAGGCGCGCATAGGCGTGGGCGGCAGTCGGACCGGAATAGATGTACCCGGCGTGCGGCGCGATCAACGCTTTCGGCACCACAGCGTCTGGCGATACCGCGGGTGTGCCCGCGAGTAGTGTAGTCAGGTCTTGCATCAAAGCTTCACGCGCGGCGGAGTAGAACGCTCCAGCGACGGCGGGTGGACGGATTTCGGTCATCGGCTGTTCCAGGCTCTCGTCTCGACTATGCGGCAACATTATTGGGTGCCCGAACACGCTATTCAACTGCTGGTCCGAACGCAAAGCTTATTCTTGACTTACGTGGGCGTCAGCGATTACATTACTGACCGGTCAGTTATTAACCTGGTCATTAACCACCAATGTCCGTATCTCCTCGTTGGGAGCGCCGCAAGGACGCGCGTCCGGCCGAACTGCTGGCGGCAGCGCTCGATCTGTTCGTCGAGCGCGGTTACGCCGCGACGCGCCTCGACGACGTCGCGAAGCAAGCCGGCGTCAGCAAAGGCACGGTCTATCTCTACTTCCCGAGCAAAGAGGAGTTGTTCAAGGCCGTGGTCCGCGAAGGCCTGGTTCCGTTGCTCGAGCGTGGCGAGAAGATAGTGGCGGAGCATCAGGGCAGCGTCGCCGATCTCATCGACCAGCTCGTGCGCGGCTGGTGGGAAGGCGTGGGCCAGACGCCGTTCGCCGGCTTGCCCAAGCTCATGATCTCGGAATGCCGCAATTTTCCCGAGCTCGGCAAGTTCTATGTCGACGAGGTGATGTCGCGCGGGCAGAAGCTCGTGCGAAAAGCCGTGCAGCGCGGGCTCGACAGCGGCGAGTTCCGTGACCTCGCGCCCGACTACGTGGCGCGGTTGATCTTCGCTCCGTTGATGCTGATGGCGGTATGGCGCTACTCGTTCGACTTCTGCGGCTCGACCGAGCTCGATCCGAACGCCTACATCGATCAACACCTGGATATCCTGCTGAGAGGATTGCTGGCTCACTCTCGCCCGGCTCCGCGCACTAACCGTTCCGCAACGAAAAGCTGACATGATCGACGCGCACAACTCAGCCGGCACTAGCCGCGATTAGAACAAGCTGCCCGGTGGAGGCGGCTGCCTGAGCGGCCAGCCTCACTCATTCAACAGTACTCGAGTTCAAGGGAGCTCGCATCATGGCCAGAACCAGTTCCGACACGCACCGTTTGGTCATGCTGGCCGCGCTGTCGTTCGCCATGGCGCTGGCAGGTTGCCAGAAGGCTGGCGAGCGGCCGGACGAAACGCGGCCGGTACACGCGGTCCAGGTCTCGCTCTCCCCGGACGACCAGGAGGCCAGCTACACCGGCGATGTGCGGGCGCGCTGGGAGAGTGCGCTGGGCTTTCGCGTCCCCGGCAAGATCGTCGCGCGCCTGGTCGAAGTCGGCCAGCAGGTCAAGAAGGACGAGGTGCTCGCGCGCCTCGACCCCGAGGATCAGAAGCTCTCCGCCGAGGCGGCCAAGCAACAGCTGGTCGCGGCGCGCTCCGACTACCAGCAGGCCAAAGCCGACCTCGTGCGCTATAAGGATCTGGTCGAGAAAGGCTTCATCAGCGCCGCCGAGTACGACAAGCGCAAGGCTACCTACGATACGGCGGCCGCCCACCTGGAGCAGGCAACTGCCCAGCTCGAGCTCAATCGCAATCAGACAGCCTATACGACGTTGCGTGCCGACCAGGACGGCATCGTGACGGCTGTCCAGGCCGAGGTCGGCCAGGTCGTGTCGGCCGGGCAGACCGTGGTCAAGGTCGCGCGACTGATCGAGAAAGAAGTCGCTGTCAGCGTTCCGGAGAATCGTCTTGGCGAGTTGCGTGCGACGAAGGACGTCGACATCACGCTGTGGGCGACGCCCGGCAAGACTTACAAAGGGCGCATCCGCGAGATCTCGCCGAGCGCCGATGCCGTGACGCGTACTTACATGGTGAAAGTCACGGTCGTCGATGCCGACCCGAGTGTCCAGCTCGGCATGACCGCCAACGTCTTCGTCAAAGGCGGATCCAAGGTCGAGGCTGCGCGGCTGCCGCTCACCGCTCTGTTTCAGAAGGGCACCGAGCCGGCTGTCTGGGTGATCGACGGCAAGACGCGCCAGGTGACGTTGACACCGGTACAGGTCGGCCGCTACACGCAGGACTACGTGACCATCGTGTCCGGTTTGCATGACGGCGATCTCGTTGTCCGCGCCGGTGTGCACAAGCTGAATCCGGGCGAGAAAGTGCGCGTGCTGGCTGACGCCCGTCCCTAAAGTCGCGTGAGCTTCGATCCGGAGACAGCGCGATGATCACGCGATTCAATCTGTCGGAGTGGGCGCTCGAGCATCAAGCGCTGATCCTGTACTTCATCCTGGCGCTGTTCGCTGCCGGCGCGTACTCCTACGTGCGGCTCGGGCAGGGTGAGGACCCGGAGTTCACGTTCAAGGTCATGGTGGTGCGCACGCTGTGGCCGGGTGCGACGGCGAAAGAGGTAGAGCAGCAGGTCACCGAGCGACTCGAGAAGAAGCTGCAGGAGACGCCCTGGTTCGACTTCGCGCGCAGCTACTCGAAGCCGGGCGAGTCGCTGATCTTCCTGATCCTGAAGGACTACACTCCGCCCAAGGCCGTTCCCGACGCGTGGTACCAAGCCCGCAAGAAGATTTCCGACATCAAGTACACGCTGCCGCCCGGCGTGCAGGGACCGTTCGTCAACGACGAGTTCGGCGACACGTTCGGAATCATTTACGCATTCACCTCCGACGGCTATTCGTTCTCCGAGCTGCACGATTACGTCGAGGACATCCGGCGCACCCTGCTGCGCGTGCCCGACGTCGGCAAGGCCGACATCCTCGGCGACCAGGACGAGAAGATCTACATCGAGATGTCGCACAAGAAGCTGGCGACGCTCGGCGTCGATCCGCTGCAGATCTTCGCGGTGCTCCAGCAGCAGAACAACATGGTGCCGGCCGGCACGTTCGAGACCAAGTCCGATCGCATACGCCTGCGCGTGAGCGGCGATTTCAAGTCGGTCGAGAGCATCCGCGAGATCGGCATCCAGGCGGGCGGGCGGCTGTTCCGGCTGGGCGACATCTCGAACGTGTATCGGGGCTACGTCGATCCGCCGTTGCTCAAGTTCCGCTACGAAGGGCAGGAGGCACTGGGCGTCGCCGTGTCGATGCGCAAGGGCGGCGACATCATCGCGCTCGGTCACGCGCTCGAGGCCGAGATGGCGCGCATCAAGGCCAATCTGCCGGTCGGCATCGAAGTCCATCAAGTGGCCGATCAGCCGAAAGTGGTGTCGCGCTCGATCAACGAATTCATGCGCACGCTCGGCGAGGCGGTGGTCATCGTACTTGCGGTCAGCTTCCTCAGCCTCGGGCTTCGCACCGGCGTGGTGGTGGCGCTGTGCATTCCGCTGGTGCTGGCTACAACGTTCCTGATGATGAAGGTATTCGGCATCGACCTGCAGCGCATCTCGCTCGGCGCCTTGATCATCGCGCTCGGTCTGCTGGTCGACGATGCCATCATCGCGGTCGAGATGATGGCGATCAAGATGGAGCAGGGCTGGGATCGCCTGCGCGCGGGCAGCTTTGCGTACACGTCGACGGCCGCTTCGATGCTGACCGGTACGCTGGTGACGGCGGCCGGCTTTCTTCCGGTAGGCCTCGCCAAGTCGGCGGCCGGCGAGTACACATTCTCGATCTTTGCTGTGGTGACCATTGCGCTGCTCGTGTCGTGGGTGGTGGCTGTCATCTTCACGCCTTACCTCGGCTACAAGCTGCTGCCGGACCACGCCACGCTCGATCCGCGCAAGAGCCTGTCGCAGCGATTACTGCTGTCGCCGCTGCGTCGCGTGTTCCCGCGGCTGATCCCGCCGCCGCCCTTACGCCAGCCCAGCGACCACCACGACGTTTACAACCGCGGCTTCTACCGCCGCTTCCGTGCGGTCGTCACTTGGTGTGTGACCTGGCGCAAGACCGTGATCGCCATCACGCTCGGGGTCTTCGCGCTCGCGATCGTGGGCTTCGGCTTCGTGCAGCAGCAGTTTTTCCCGTCGGCGAATAGACCCGAGCTGGTGGTGGACTTGTGGCTGCCCGAAGGCGCGTCGATCTATGCGACCGACGCCGAAGCCAAGCGCTTCGAGAAGCTGCTCAAAGCCGATCCGGATATCGAGAGCTATATCGTCTACGTGGGCGGCGGCAGCCCGCGCTTCTATCTGCCGCTCGACCAGCAGCTCGTCAACGCGAACCTGGCCGAGTTCGTCGTCACGACCAAGAGCAACCAGGTGCGCGACAACGTCGCAAAGCGGCTGCTCGACACGATAGACAACCAATTCACGCTGGTGCGCGGGCGCGTCAACCCGCTGCAGAACGGGCCGCCGGTTCCGTACCCCGTGCAGTACCGCGTGAGCGGTCCGGACTACGTCAAGATCCGCGAGATCGCGCAGCAGGTCGCGACGGTCATGCGCGCGAATCCGAACATGCTGCACGTCCATCTCGACTGGAATGAGCTGTCCAAGGTCGTGAAGCTCGACATCGATCAGAACAAGGCGCGTCTGATCGGCGTCACGTCCGAGGGATTGTCGCAAGTGCTGGACTCGATCTTGTCGGGCTATTCGATCACGCAGTTCCGCGAGCGCGACAAGCTGATCGAAGTGCTCGCGCGTGCCGAGCCCAAGGAGCGGTTGAGCCTCGACGACATCCGCGACATCAACGTGCCGACGCAGAGCGGCAAGTGGATCCCGCTTTCCCAGGTCGCTACGATCAGCTACGCGTTCGAGGACGGCGTCATCTGGCGGCGCAACCGGATTCCCACCATCACCGTGCAGGGCGATCTGTTCGGCAACGTGCAGGCGCCGGTCGTAAACGATCAGATCAGCCCGAAGCTCGACCCGATCCGCGCCAAGCTGCCGCCCGGCTATCACATCGAAATAGGTGGCGCGACCGAAGAGGCCGCGCGTGGACAGGATTCTGTGAACGCGGTCGTGCCGATCGCGCTGCTCACGGTGATCACGTTGCTGATGATCCACCTGCAGAGCATGTCGAAGACGATCCTGGTGTTGCTCACCGCGCCGCTTGGCCTGATCGGGGTTGCGTTGTTCCTGCTGGTGTTCAACGTGCCGTTCGGCTTCGTCGCGATGCTCGGCTTCATCGCGCTGTTCGGTATGATCATGCGCAACTCGATCATCCTGGTCGACCAGATCGACCAGGATGTGGCCGGCGGCCACCCGCTGTGGACCGCGATCATCGAGTCGACCGTGCGCCGCTTCCGTCCGATCATGTTGACCGCAGCCGCGGCGATTCTTGCAATGATTCCGCTCACGCGCAGCAATTTCTGGGGGCCGATGGCGGTCGCGATCATGGGCGGGCTGCTGGTCGCGACGTTGCTCACGCTACTCTTCCTGCCGGCGCTGTATGCGGCCTGGTTCCGCGTGAAGCGGCCATCCGGAGCTCAGCGCGTAGCGCTGGATCATCCGACCAAACCGCAGACCGCTTGAGCGGGTGTCGCTCGACTGGCAGCTAGCGGTGAGCCTTTGAGCGTTTTTGCCAGCACTCGTCGCATGTGAATCGCCTACACTCCGGTGTCTGGCCTCGACACTACACGGCGAGTGCGCGGAAGAAACGCGCTGCCGTCGTGTTAGATTAGCCGCCGTTCGCATCACTC
>Ga0105237_10007023_pt1 | contig 12400 bp, 10 predicted proteins | sample KBSC24metaG_FD_81520 | JGI IMG/M metagenome (GOLD analysis project Ga0105237, IMG submission 81520) | Corn rhizosphere microbial communities from Kellogg Biological Station, Michigan, USA - KBS C2-4 metaG | ecosystem: Host-associated > Plants > Roots > Rhizosphere > Soil | place: Michigan, USA...
AGCCGTGAATCGCTGCGAAGGACGGGGTGTGCCGAGAAAATGCCGAAACCCGGGAGCTGTTCCGTGGCTGGGAACGGGGCCATCGACCGCTGCGCTTTCCCAAAACCCGGAGGCGGATGCCTCCGTTCCTTTCTGCACCACCATTGAAAGGTCTCCCGTCGTGAGATGTGAGACTGCCGGGCCAGCCGTGAAATTATCGTGATCTGGGAATCTTGCGTGCACTGCTTGTTGTCAGAGCGATGTGCAACTTGGCTGAGAAATCGCCTGACGCGTCCATCAGCCGTCGCACTGACGACTCGCGCGAAAGCGGGAATTGATCTGCGCGACCGTCAAAACGAGGTCGGAAAACTGTTCGACCCTTGATCAGAAAACAAACAGCAAATTTATCCGGTATCGAATTGATGACGCAAACCGATCGTCTGCGCTAGCCGGTGCGGGCGGGAGCTGGGAGGCTGTGGATGATTTACGGGTGACGCGCGCTTCGCACTATCGCGAGCTTGCCGCCCGAAGTTGCACAAACCGGACGCGCTGCACGTTGTGCGGGCGATCCGGCGACGGGCTCCACGTCAGGATGCCTTCCTGATCTTGAAGCTTGCGACGTATTCGTCGGGCTTCGTCGAACGGATTTCCCATCACAGTGAACGACTTGTACGACGTCGCCTGCGCGCCATCAATTTCGGCAACGAGGCGCAAGCGGGTTCGCGCGGAAGATCTAATTTCAAACTGCCGCTTGGGTGGTTGCGCAGTGCGATCTTCTAAAGAGATTGCGGAACCTCTCTGCGGCGGCTCCCGGTCGAACGCTTCGCGGTCCGGCAGCTAAAGACGTCGCGTCGCGATAGCGCTCGGTGTTGCGTCGTTTCCGTTCGCCTTCCCGGAAAACCTGGAAGCGGCGGTTCTCCATTTCCCTATCGGCTTGAATTGATTACCAAAGCAGATGAAACATATGATTGCACGGGTAAGAAATGAAACATTTGTTGCAAAGGGTGCCTTTGACTGGTTAGACTGCTGCCATGAAACAGCTTTCCTCATTCGCTTCCCGGCTCAAGGCGGACTTCGAAAACCTCTCGCCGCAACTGCAGGAGGCGGCCCGTTGGGTGATCGATCATCCCGCCGACGTTGCGCTGCTGTCGTTGCGCGAGCAGGCGCGTCGTGCCGGCATCGCGCCGGCGACGCTGACGCGGCTGGCGCAGCGGCTCGGGCTTCGCGGCTATGATGGCGTGCGCAGGCTTTACGCCGATGCGGTGCGCGCGCGGCCGGAGAGCTATCGCGGCCGCGCCGAAGAGCTGCTGGTGCGGCGCGACAGTGAAGGCGATTCAGCGCTGGTCCAGGATATTTTCGCGTCGCTGACGCAGCATCTGCAGAATTTGTCTTCGCCTGACGTTATCAAGCGATTCACGGCCGCGGCTGACCTGATCGCGTCGGCGGATCGGGTTTTCTGCCTCGGCCTGCGATCGAGCTTCGCCGTCGCCTACATCTTCCATTACGTGCGCTCGCTATTCGGTTCGAACTCGGTACTGGTCGACGGATCGGGCGGCAGCGGTGTCGACGTGCTGCGCACCATCGGCAAGGCCGACGTGCTTCTTGCAATCTCGGTAAAACCCTATGTCAGCCATACGATTGAAGCCGCGACCTTCGCCAAGGCCCGTGGCACCCGCGTCGTCGCCTTGACCGATAGCGAAATTTCGCCGCTGGCCTCGATCGCCGACGAGGTCATCGTTGTTCGCACCGATACGCCATCCTTCTTTCACACCATGGCGCCGGCCTTTGCCGCGGTCGAATGTGTCGCGGCGCTGGTGGCGGCAAGGCGCGGACGCGAGACGCTGGCGGCACTCGATGAAAGCGAGCGGCAACTGGCAGCCTTCGGCACTTATCTTTTACCGCGGCAGAAGGGACGCCGCAGCAAATGACTCATGTCCTTCATCGCAGCATTGCCCATCGCTACCCGACGGCGGTGTCGGGTAAGGGCATTTTCATTCGCGACGAGACCGGCAAGGACTATATCGACGCCTCCGGCGGGGCGGCGGTATCCTGCCTCGGCCACTCGCATCCCGATGTTATCGGTGCCATGCGCGCGCAGCTCGACAAGCTCGAATATGCGCACACCAGCTTCTTCGCCTCGCAAGCCGCGGAAGAACTCGCCGACGACCTGGTCGCGCATGCGCCTGATGGCCTTGGCCATGCCTTCTTCGTCAGCGGCGGGTCCGAGGCGATCGAAGCGGCGCTGAAGCTCGCGCGGCAATATTTCGTCGAGCGCGGCGAGCCGCAGCGGCGTTTTCTCATCGCACGGCGGCAGAGCTACCACGGGGTCACGCTGGGTGCGCTCGCGGTAGGCGGCCGCGAATGGCAGCGCCGGGCATTTGCCCCGCTTTTGATCGAAACGCACCATGTTTCGCCGGTCTACGAATACCGGGAACGCGGTGGCGACGAGACGCCCGAAGCCTACGGCGAAAGGCTCGCCGGGGAACTCAACGCTGAGATCGAAGAATTGGGCGGCGCCAACGTCATCGCTTTCGTCGCCGAAACCGTGGTCGGCGCCACCATGGGCGCGGTCCCGGCAGTACCGGGCTATTTCAAGCGCGTGCGTGAAATCTGCGACAAGCATGGAATTCTGCTGATCCTCGACGAGGTGATGTGCGGCATGGGCCGAACCGGCACCTTGCATGCGTGTGAGCAGGAGGCTGTCAGCCCCGATATTCTTGCGATCGCAAAGGGACTGGGCGGCGGCTATGCGCCGATCGGCGCGATACTGCTGCAGGAGCGCATCTTCAAGACCATCGCGGGCGGCTCAGGCGCTTTCCAGCATAGCCACACCTATACCGGCCATCCGCTCGCCTGCGCGGCCGCGCTTGCCGTGCAGCGGGTCATTCGCCGCGACGGTCTGCTCGCCAATGTCCGGGTCCAGGGCGCGCATCTGGCGCGGCGGCTGCAGGAGCGGTTCGGCAATCATCCGTTTGTCGGCAACGTGCGCGGCCGCGGGCTGTTTCAGGGGATCGAGATTGTCGCCGATCGTGGAACCAAGGAACCGTTCGATCCGCAGCGCAAAATGAACGCGCGGATCAAGCGCGAAGCGATGGCGCGCGGGCTGATGGTTTATCCGATGGGTGGAACGGTCGATGGCGCCAGCGGCGACCATGTGTTGCTGGCTCCGCCGTTCATTATCGACAGTGGCGCCATCGACACCATCGTCGAGCGGCTGGGAGAAGCCATCGATGCCGCGATCGAGGGGTAGCACAGGTTTCGCGACGTTTAATCACGTAAAAGAGTGGAGGGACATGCAGATGAAGTTTCGAACGGGAAATGTGAGCTTGCTAGCATCAGTGCTGATCGCACTGACGTCGTTATCCGGGCCGGCGGTGGCGCAGCAGAAATTCGTCACCATCGGCACCGGCGGCGTCACCGGCGTGTATTACGCGGTCGGCGGCGCGGTCTGCCGGCTGATGAACAAGAGCCGGGCGGAAACCGGCCTTCGCTGCTCGGTCGAATCGACCGGTGGATCGGTGTTCAACGCCAACGCCATCAAAACCGGCGAGCTGGATTTCGGGCTTGCGCAATCCGACATTCAGTTCGGCGCCGCCAAGGGCGAAGGCCAGTTCAAGGGCAAGGCCGATCCCGATCTGCGCGCCGTGTTCTCCGTGCACCCCGAACCGTTCACGGTCCTGGCGCGCAAGGATGCGGGCGTCACCAGCTTTGCCGATTTCAAGGGCAAGCGCTTCAATATCGGCAATCCCGGTTCCGGCACGCTGTCGTCGATGGAAGAACTGCTCAGGCAGATGGGCTGGACCAAGAACGACTTCTCGCTCGCCGCCGAGCTCAAGGCCGACGAGCAGGGCACCGCACTGTGCGACAACAAGATCGACGGGTTCTTCTATGGCGTCGGTCATCCGTCGGCGGCGATTCAGGACCCGACCATCGCCTGCGGCGCCAAGTTGATATCGTTGACCGGGCCGGCGGTGGAGACGCTACTCAAGGAGCATCCGTATTACGCCAAGGCGACGATCCCCGGCGGCATGTACGCGAACAATCCGAATCCGACGGAGACCTATGGCGTGCTCGCCACCGTCATTACCTCGGCGAAGGTCGCCGACACCACTGTGTACGCCCTGGTCAAGGCGGTGTTCGACAATTTCGACGAATTCAAGAAGCTGCATCCCGCATTCGCCCATCTCGAACCGAAGGACATGGTCAAGAACGGGCTGTCGGCGCCGCTGCATCCGGGCGCGATCAAATTCTACAAGGAAAAAGGCTGGATGTGAGTTCGGTGGAGGGAGCGGAGAGGAGCCGCTCCCTTTCGCCTTGCGAGTAGCGTGTTGAGGCGGGGAACGCGATGACGGACAGTATTCAAGCGGTACCGGTGCGCGAAGCGCTCGAAACCATGGTTGCCGAAGCCGACACCGGCGGGCGCAAGCCGACCGGTTTCAGCAAGACCTACATTTTTGTGATTTCGCTCGCATGGGCGCTGTTTCAGCTCTGGTATGCTTCCCCGCTTCCTTACAAGCTGCATTTCGGCGTCGTCAACGACGGCCAGGCCCGCATCGTTCATCTGACGTTTGCGTTCCTGCTTGCCTTCGCCACGTTCCCCGCGCTGAAATCCTCGCCGCGCAACCGAATTCCGATTACCGACTGGATCCTGGCCGCCCTCGGTGTCGCCGCCGCGATGTATCTGCTCGCCTTCTACGATGAGATCTCGTTGCGTCCGGGTTTGCCGACGTTGACCGACGTGGTGATCTCGACCATCGGCGTGGTTCTGCTGCTCGAAGCCGCGCGGCGCGCCGTCGGACCGGCGCTCGCCATCATTGCTGCCCTGATGCTCGTCTATATTTTCGCCGGGCCCTGGCTGCCCGGAATGATGGGGCATAAGGGGGCGTCACTCTCGCGTGTCGCGTCGCAAATGTGGCTCACCTCGGAAGGCATTTTCGGGGTGGCGCTCGGCGTCTCGACCAACGTGGTGTTCTTCTTCGTGCTGTTTGGCAGCCTTCTGGAAAAGGCCGGCGCCGGAAATTATTTCATCCAGCTTGCCTTCGCCATGCTCGGCACGTTTCGCGGCGGGCCGGCAAAAGCCGGCGTCGTCGCCTCCGGCATGACCGGAATGATTTCCGGCTCTTCGATCGCCAATACCGTCATGACCGGCACCTTCACCATTCCCTTGATGAAGCGCGTCGGCTATTCGGCGGTGAAGGCGGGCGCCATCGAAGCCGCGGCCGGGGTCAACGGACAGTTGATGCCGCCGGTGATGGGGGCTGCGGCGTTCCTGATCGCGGAATATGTCGGCATTACATATGCGGAAGTCGTCAAGCACGCGTTCCTGCCGGCATTTCTCACCTATGGCGCGCTGTTTTATATTGTCGATATCGAAGCGGCCAAGCTTGGGCTGCGTGGCCTGCCGCGATCATCCACTGCGCCCATCCACCAGTCATTGCTGCGCGCGCTGATGACCATCTGCGGCATGATCATCCTGAGCGGCATGGTCTATTGGGGCATCGGCTGGACCAAAACCGTATTCGGCAACGCCGCGATCTGGATCCTCGGCGCAACGCTGCTCGCGGCCTATGTCGCACTGGTCCGTTACAAGGCGAGGCACCCGGACCTTGCGCTCGACGATGTCACCAAGGCGATCATCAAGGTGCCGGATTTCTTCGACACCGCGCGCACCGGCCTGCATTTTCTGTTGCCGGTGATTGTGTTGATCTGGTGCCTGATGGTGGAGGAAATGTCGCCCGGCCTGTCTGCCTTCTGGGGCACATTGTTCCTGATTTTCATCATGGTCACCCAGCGTCCTCTGGTCGCGGTGTTTCGCGGCGAGCACGCCTTCATGGCGCGGCTGCACGAAGGCTTCGATGATCTCATTGGCGCCTTGCAAAGCGCCTCGCGCAACATGACCTCGGTCGGCATCGCCACGGCGGCCGCCGGCATCATCGTCGGCACGGTGTCGCTGACCGGGATCGGGCTGGTGATGACGGAAATCGTCGAGACCGCATCCGGCGGCAATCTGATGGCCATGCTGCTGCTGACGGCGCTGATCTGCCTGATCCTGGGCATTGGCATGCCGACGACCGCGAACTATGTCGTGGTGGCGACCCTGATGGCTCCGGTTCTGGTCGAGGTTGCCCAGCAGAACGACCTTGCGGTGCCGCTGGTCGCGGTGCATCTGTTCGTATTCTATTTCGGATTGATGGCGGACGTGCATCCGCCGGCAGGCCTCGCCGCTTATGCCGCGGCGGCAATCTCGGGCGCCGATCCCATCAAGACCGGGCTGCAGGGATTCTGGTATGAAATCCGCACCGGCTTGCTTCCCTTCATCTTCATCTTCAATACCGAACTGCTGATGATAGACATCGGCGACGCCGCTCATTTCGCGCTGATCGTCGGCTGTTCGATCATCGCAATGGGCTGTTTCGTATCTGCCACGCAGAACTGGCTGGTGACGCGAAACCGGTGGTACGAAACAGTGGCGCTGCTGTTGATCTGCTTCACGCTGTTCCGGCCGGGCTATTGGCTGGATCAGCTGCAAGCGCCGTTCGATACGCGGCCTGCCTCGGACATCGTCAGCGTCGCCGACACCATACCGCGAGGTTCGACCTTGCGCTTCCGGGTCTTGAGCCAGTCGCGGGCCGGTGAAGACGTCGAAAAGCTGGTGCGGCTGACCATGCGGTCGGGCAACACCGCAACCGAGCGCCTGCAACGGTCCGGGCTGTCGCTGTCAACGCTTGGCGACAAGGTCACGATCAGTCTGGTCAGTTTCGGCAGCGAGGCCGCCAAATACGGTCTTGCTCCGGGAGACGAGATCACGGCGGTGCTTGTTCCGGCGCACCGTGCAAGCCGCTATTGGTTTGCGATTCCCGCCTTGCTGCTGCTTACCGGAATCATTTTGCTTCAGCGCCGAAGGTATCAGTTCAAACTGGCAGTAGCGCGTTAGGGCATGGCGCATCGCCAGGGTCGACCGGCCGCTCCTGCAGAACACTTCAGGCTGCAGCGATGCTGTTGGCGACCGTCAACGATTGCGATTTCAGATTGTCGCGCGAGATGATCACTCTGCCCCGGAAAATACGGGCGGACCGCGATTCAAAATACTTGCGCAATTCCCTGGTGTAGAAGCCAATCGACGGCTCCTCGTTAAATTCAAGCGCAATCGTGCCGCCGGGATTGAGGCAATTTTGTTCGAGATCGCCCAGGAAAAAATCCCACTCGTCAACTCCCCACAAACTCTCCGTCTTGTGTCCGTTGAAGCAAATCTGGTGGGCGGTGATGACGTCGAATCGCCTGTTGAGAAGCGGCAGGCTCTTGTATGGTTCAATTCTGAAGCCCGTCCTGGATAGACCAAAAAGGGCAATCATGTCTTTGTAGAATTCATAGTCTGGAAGGTCGACGCCGTGAACGTTGTGGCCAAGGTATTTGCAGCAATACAGGAAGTACCCGGCGCCGCAGCCTAAATCCAGCACCGAGGCTGGCGCTGATTTGTCGAGCCCGAGCTCGATCACACGCATCATTTTCGACCGCAGCCACAGCTGCTTGTCGAAATATTTATAGCTGTCGTAACCCTCCGAGCTGTGCCTGGCGATCACTTCCTGAAACCTAGATGGGTCGATCGAGGCGTCTGCCTTTGCGGCAAGCGTGCGCGCTCTCAGGAAGTTGGGAATGTCCGAGATTGAATACTGCAGGCGTCCTGCGTTGGCGAATAGCATGGCAACACTCCATTTGGGCGGCGCTTGGCCGTCAGCGTGTTCACGAAACCGAACGTACTGCAGCAGAACTGATCCTAACGTTTATCTGTTTTGAGGCAGCAACATGGCGGCATCTATCACATCAGAAGTTCAAGATGAGCAGCCCGGCGCGTGAGCTCCTCGATAGTGCACGTTCAATCCTTCCACGGCCGGAATGGCTTTGTTTCGCCGGGGCGCAGGCCGCCGAGGTGCCGCAGTACATTGTCATAGCCGCGGTCGCTGACCTTGTAAGTGAGCACGTCGTTGACGGCCTTGCCGTTGCTGGTGAGGCGAAGATGTAATGTGAGGGTACCGTCGTCCAGCATCGCCGCCGTGCCGGAATAAAGCATCGACGGCCTGGCGTCCGATTGCCGGATCTCCTCCGCAGTAGAAGCGCTGGCCACGCACAGCATAATGAGGACAAGGAATTTTCCGTTCATGGTCTCCCTCTACATTGCAGGATGCCGCAGGTGGGTGACGTCATTCGATATCGGACCGCCGCCATGCTCCGATGACCCGTCCGGTGTTTGGATCATCGTCCTCGCGCAAGATTTCGAACGGCGGCGGAAGGCCAAATGGAGACGCGCACAGGTTCAGGTGGCGTACCTGGCCAAATCTGATATCGGTATTTTGTCGCGCGTTGGGATAGGTGGTCGCCAGGAGATAGCGGATGGTGGACCGCCGAAATTGATTAATGGCGATCCGGATCGCGTCGTCCGGAAAATGGATCATCAGATCCCGCGCAAGCCACGCGTTGACGTCTGGAAGCTGATCGCGGAGAACGTCGAGCTCCATGAATTCGATATCGGGATATTTGCGGCGGTTCTCGATGATGAGATCGTGGACGATGTCGGCCCCGACATATCTAAAGCCGGATGGCCAGTCCACGTGTCTCATCCAGTGAAAATCGCCGCAGGGCGCGTCCAGCAGCGAGTGGACGGAATGGCGCTGGATGAATTCGGGAAGTGCAGCCCTGATCGACACCGTTCTTTTCAGTTCCGCGCCCCAGCCGCTGCGGCTCTCGCCGTTGTTCCACCAGTTTCGCCTGAAAATATTCGTGAAGACCTGTTCCGGGTTATCGGTGCCAAGGCTGTCCACCGTCATCTTCTCGTTGATGATGGAGCGCAGTCGACGCGGCGCGTTATTGCGGATCGACGCGTAAAAGCGTGGGGTATGCCGCTTAAGCAACAACGCGGTTTCGGTAACTGCTTTTGACAGCTGCATGGCGTATTCCTCCGCTTGGTCAGCGCGCCCGACCGTTTGTGGACAGATCGGGACGCCGGGCGCTTTCGAAAGCTTGCGCGATTGCGCCCCACAACGGCTTGGCCTGCAGCCGGTCGTCGTAAGGCAGAGGCCGGGGAAGCCGTGCCGCCGTCGGATTTTTCGCCCGGAATATTCCGCGATAGAACGAATAGTTGTCGGCAAGCTCCCAGGTGATAAGCGCCTTGACGGCGGGATGCCGCAGCGTCGGTTCGAGGAACTGCCGCGCTGTCCTGGCCACGGCCGCATCGCGCACTTCGATGTCGTCCGGAAAGACGTCGTCAGAGACATCGAATTCGGTGATGTAGATATCGACGCCGAGGCCGGCCAGCGTATGCAGGAATTCGTTGAATCGGCCAGGGTCGTGCGGGTATTGCGGTTGCAAATGACCCTGCAGGCCAACGACATCGAGTCTGACGCCCGCATTCTTGAGGTCGGCGACGAGCTTCAGCAACCCGCGGCGAACGGCCAGCCCGAGCTCGTCGTCGCGTTCGGTCTGCGCCTCGTTCAACACGAATTTGGTGGTGCGATCGACCCGCGCCGCCCGTTCGAATGCGCGCCTGATATAGTCGGGACCGAAGGCGTCGTACCAGGGGCCGAGCCGGAAGCCGCCGGGCGCGTTGTGCCCGGGCCAGAACGGCTCATTGACGATGTCCCATGACTGCAATTTCCCCGAATATCGCGCGACGACTTCTTCGATATAGGAATCGAAATACATGCGCCGTTCGTTCGCGGTCATGTTTTTCACCCATGCCGGGTTCCATTCGTTCCAGATCAGGCAGTGTCCGCGCATCGCAATTCCATGCTGATCGCAGAATGCGAGCAGCCGGTCGGCGCTTTCGAAATGTTTGGGCCCCGGCTGTGGCGCAATCCTGCCGATCTTCAGCGCAACATCTGTCGTGATGATCATGGTCTGCGTGACGTAGAGATCGCGATATGCCGCGTCCTTGTCGATCACCTCCGCTGCCGCTGCGCCAAATAAATAGCCGTTCTTCGCAGCCATCGCGCCAAGACTCGGGGTTGGCGCTGCCATGGCAATCCGTCCATTGGCCGCGGCGACCCCGGCAGCGGTCATTTGCAAAAGCCCGCGGCGCGAAACGGCGATCATTCAGGTGATACCTTTGACCTTTTGACAGGGGGTCGACGAGGTGGACGATATCCTTATGACGTTCACGATGGATTTGACCTGAAGCATTTCCTTGCGCGTCAGGAAGTGCAGGGTGGATTTCGGGTAGGAATCGCAAAATTGCGACAGGGTCGCTGCGGTCGCCGCGACGTTGTCTTGCTTGGGAATCACGGCGATGCCGCCATCCCGTAAAATATAGGCGTCCTTGACATTCGCCATCGTGGCGGCCGCCATGCACGTCCTGAACAAATCATCGTAAGCCTTCGGCGGCAGCGCCAGTTCGCCGCTGAGATTGCCAAGCAAATACTCGCGACTCCTGCCGCAGTTTTCGGCGCGGGCGTTATTGGCGGCAAGCGCGAGAAGCAATGCGATGAGCGCGAGACGCTTCATGTGTCGTCAAGCCGGGCTAGCGTGCGGCGCCGATTCGGACTGACGCGGTTGGGTCACGGCCAACAGTTCATCCGAACCAGTTTCGTCCATACTTCTTCCGGATCGCGGCAGGCCGTAGGTTTCGGCCGCGCAACGTTCCCAGGACAGAGCGCGGGCATGCGCCGAGGCGCCAGCGGCGAGAACCGATCGTGTGTCGGTGTCCTCGGCGAGCCTCGCAATCGCGCGCGCGATCTCGTCAATCGAAGGAGGAACGAGAAGCCCGGTTTCATCGGCGAGGACCGCGTCGGGAACGCCGCCGATGGCAGTCGCTACGCTTGGCAGGCCGCCGGCTGCAGCCTCCAGGTAGACAAGGCCGAACCCTTCGACCCGGCCGGAAGATTCCGGCACGCCGGTCAGGCAAAAGAAGTCGGCCGCACCATAGATGTCGCGGATCTGCGCGTCCGGCGTCGCGCCGAGAAAGCGGATATCGCAGTCCACCTTCGCGACGAGGCGTTTCAGTTGCTGCACATAGTCGTGCTCGCCGTCGGGACCGATCACCAGCCACGTGATTCGCCGGCGCAACTCCCTGGGAAGAGTGGACAGCGCGGCAAGCGTGACGGGATGTCCCTTGCGCCGCGTGATGCGGGCAACGGTGACGATGACAATTCGGTCGGGTGCGATTCCAAGTGCGGCCCGCGTGGCGGCGCGGCCGTTGCGGGGACCGAACCAGAAACCCGACACGCCCAGACGTATGGCATGAATACGTCGGCTGTCGACGGCAAACCGCTCGCGGAACAATTCCCTCGTATATCGGCTATTGGCGGCGATCTCGGTGCGCGACTCGAACACGCCTACGGTTCGAATCGCGAGGCGCTTGAGCGGCGTCTGGGTCTCGTTGATCTCGGTGCCATGGACGGTCATCAGGATACGCGCCTGCGTCAGAGATCTTGAAAGCGCCACCGGAATGAAAAATGGCCAATCGGCGGCATGAACGACGTCGTAGCGTTCCGCCCCGATATGGCCGCGCGAGAGCAGGATTTTGGACGGAAGATCGCGCATCGAATGCAGGCCGCCGCGAAAGCGCCGGACTTCGAAAGGCAAGGAGCGATCCACGCCTGTATTATCCTGCAAGTAATCCGGAGCGATCACCGTTACGTTGGCGCCGAGATCGGTAGCGGCAGCGGCGATCTCGCGGGCATAGGTGCCGATTCCGCCGGTGGCGGGGGCGAACTCGCTGGTGAGCAGGAGAATGTTCACGGGGGCACCTCAGTATGCCGATGGGGCAATCATCATGCCCCGCGCGTTCTGAATTTCCTGGTGATAGCGAAAAACGCGCGCAAGCTGCATGCCCGGGGTGAAGTTCGCGATGGCGCCGGCAATTCGCGCGGGATCCATCTCGCCTGTGTCGATAGCGTCGCGGACGTCGATGAATCGCTGGACAAGCGCGTCTGCGATGTCCTCGGCCGACCCGTCTCGCGCTACCAGAAAACCATTGTCACCCTCGTGGATCACGGATTCAAGCTGCGGCAAATGAACGGCGACGACGGGACGGCCGACCGCCAACGTTTCGAGGACGAAGCGCGGCATGCCCTCAAATTCGGAAGTCAGGATGCCCGCATGGGCGCTCGCGAGCGTCGCCGCCATTCCCGCGGCATCCTTGAAGCCGTGGCGAATGGTGATGTCTTCGATCGCAGCGAATTCGGCAAAGCGATGCGGGTCGCTGGTTCCGATATAGTGGAATTCGAGACCGCCGCGCTGCAGCCGCCTCCGCAGCCGGTCGATCGTGCGGAACATCAGCGGTGGATCCTTGAACTCGTCGAGTCTGCCCGCAAACACGACCCGGAACGGCGCGGTGCTGGCGGGCAGGGGCTGCGGCTGAAATATATCGGTGTTCACCCAGGTCCACAGCGTATCGATCTTGTCCTTTCGACGCGGATAGGTTCTCTGC
>Ga0105237_10007025_pt1 | contig 12396 bp, 3 predicted proteins | sample KBSC24metaG_FD_81520 | JGI IMG/M metagenome (GOLD analysis project Ga0105237, IMG submission 81520) | Corn rhizosphere microbial communities from Kellogg Biological Station, Michigan, USA - KBS C2-4 metaG | ecosystem: Host-associated > Plants > Roots > Rhizosphere > Soil | place: Michigan, USA...
CACCCCATCGTCTGTGACGAAACTTACGGCGACGGCCGTCCCGTCTTTATCTCTTCTTTTAAACGCAACTACAAGCTCAGTAGGAATGAAGAGCAGGAACATCCCATCCTTCACCGGCTGGCGCTGCATGCGCAGCTACTACACTTCCAGGACCAGCAGGGAGAACACCATACATTAGAAGCGCCCCTGCCAAAGGATATGAAAGCCTTGTTGCAGCAGCTGAGGAAGTGGAAAGGATAATCCTCCACCCCTTAAAATTTCATATCCTCCCTGGGATTGCCATAGTCTTTTGTCACCCAGGGTGGTGTTATTTGGTAGCAACCCAAACAGTTACTCCCGACTTGCTTGTTCCCTCTGGGAGGAACGGGACCATCAGGATTATACGAATTGCCATTATTATCGATAGGCCATAGAGATTGAATACTGCCGCCAGTCCTGCCATCCTCCCCGATGATATCGTCCATATAGGGATGTGCTATCCCGCTCTCGTTAAAATTAGTCGATTGCCCGAATACACGGCGTTGTGTAATATGGCGTTTGTGGAACTCATTAGACCAGTATGTCGCTATGGTAAACCCATCTGCTATCAATACCATATTGTTATCATCCTGTCGATAGGGATCGCTGTATTCGCCGCCTGCACGGCTCACCCACAACTGACCTATGGGATTCAATAAATAAAAACTTAACCCTGCATTATTTGCGTTAATGGTCTCATCCGCCAGGCTCCACTGGAATGCGCTGCCGTTACCCTCTCCCTGTGTATGTGAATGTATGTGTGCCACTGCCTGCGCTCCTTTTGGGACTTCGTTTCTAAGTACAGCATCGCCCGGACCTGGGGAACTGGATGTGGAATTATGATTAGGATCCTTATTATCAAATTTATGACCGGGCGTATACTGGTAATAGGCACGCCCGTGCGCAGGCTTCACCTTATAGATCAAAGAAGAATATTCACCTCCTTGGTACTTATCGTGGGTTAAGGGTCCATAATGCTTCGCCCAGGCAATAGCAGCAGCATCTGCGCTTCTGTAACGACGGTCGGATCCATCTCCTGGCGTAGGTTTCATTCCATCCGGGTCTTCAAACCTCACCGGGTTGTCAAAGCCGTAGTTATAAGGCGACCATTGCCGCATCTTGTCGGCCATCGGGTCAATGACCATCCATCTTCCAATCTGTACATCATACATCCTGGCGCCATAATCTTCCCATTCCAGGCCGCTGCCGTCGCCGAACTCCTGGTTCTGCAATTCCTTTCGGTTGTACTTGAACTTGTTTTCCGTATAGTTCTTTTTTAAAGCCTTGCCACTAATGCCCGCCATCACCAGCCCAAATGGGTAATAGTGCGTCTCTTCCTGCATCGCACTGCTGTAATGCTTTACACTGAGGTTGTCGAAGAATACGTCCCAGCCAGGCGTAGCGTTGCTGGTATAAACATATAAATATCCGCTCTTCGTAATGGGTATGCCTGTATATCCCAGCGGCACCTGTAGCTGTCCGTTTACTTGTGTGCCTGAAGCCCCTACCGGGATAGCTCCGCTTTGCGGATAGCTGCTGACATATTTGAATTGGTCATCCAGCAATATCCAGTTCAGGTAAGCCTGCGGCTTGCCCGAAGGACTGGGATTGTTCCCATTGAGGAAGCTATTCAATGCCCCGTACAGTGGGCTGTTGCTTGTATTGAGATCCGTCAATGATCCATGTGCGCTCCCTGTCAGCGAGACGATGCCTGTGGCCAGCGATCCCAGCAGGTCGGTAGCCGATAGGTTGGGGTTGTTGGTATTGGTCATGTTTGCATAATAATATTGCACGGCCAAATCCACTTTGTCTCCGCTCATGACCTTCAGTATAATGCCAGGGCCCATTTTAGGTCCGTTGCCATTCAATCGCGCAACACTGTCGTTGGGATTGGTTACGCTCACATCGGCCGGGTAGCCGCTGACCTGGTTCCTGGGATAACCGGTGCCTGAAAGGTTCAGGAACAGCTGGCTTTCCGTATTGCGATAGGCCGTCTCCATGGTAGCCAGATACTGAGCTGTATCTTTTTCCTGGCTCAATACTATCCGTGTATCGCCTAAATGGTCTTTCTCAAAGAAATCGTACTCCCAGCCGTAACCGGTGCTGCCATTCAGCCACCTATGGAACGCCCAGCGGGCACGCCCTTCCTCATGCGCCATGAACTGCAGTGTATCTGTTCCTCCTCCGGAGTTAGTGATCGTATCGGTTTGCTGGTAGACAAACGCTCCCAGGTAAAGTGTGGTAGTAGCATGTTGGGAAAGGCTGTCCATCGTCACTTTTTTTAGTTTGTTACCTACGGCATCATAGGTATAAATGACAGTTCCCTTGCTGCTGACATGTACCTGCTGCGTCTGGTTCATAAAATTATACTGTATGGCGTCGATAGCTTTGTTATTGTCCTGCAAAAGTTCGCCGTTGCCGCCGTACGCATAGTCGGCGGCAGCCTTCCTGGCAGGGTCGTAATGGAAATCGCCCAGCTTCGAATGCTGATCATTGGCTGCGTCATCTACTCTGATCAATTTGTTGCTGAATCCGCCGTTTGCATAGGTATAGGTCAGTTGGTCGATGGTACCCGATCCGCCAATCTTAAACCCATTCTGCTGCATCGACTTGATATTTCCATTGGCATCATAACTGAGGCCGCTGACCGTATAGTCGATATATCCATTGTCCCAGCTGCTACCGCTGGTGTTCTGCACAAAAGCCGCCCCAATGAGCCTGTTCATATCGTCATAACTGAAATCATATTTCCGGGTAACGCCATCGCCGGCACTCTTCCATATTGTGCCCGCAACATTGCCGGTATAGTCCTGGTTGAGATAGCTGGTGGTTCCTGTCACGGATGCCGACTTGTCATAGGCCAGCTCCATCCCGAAATAGTTAGTGGCAGTACCAGCGATATACCGTTTGTTAATACCCGTCAGCCATCCCCGGATATTATAGTCATACACCAAACTGTCGAGGCCATTTCCCAGGTACTTCGCGCTCAGCTGCCCCAATTCGTCATATGTCATACTGTCGATGAGCTGATCAGACGGCGCTCCGTCGATGTTCTTATAAATGCTTTTCACTCTCATTGCGGCGTCATAAACAGTCCTGGTAAGCACAGTATGGCTCTGCGCTGTATTTCCATTCTTGTAATGGTTGAGCAGGGACCTCAACGGCTTGCCGCTGAAATTATATTGCGTGGTCACAGTATCCACTCCGCCGGTGTAGTTAATGCTTTGGGTCTGGATCATCCGGCTATGATCATCGTAGAAATCCACCGTATACAAATACTGCGCCGGAGAAGAACCGATGACCTTGGTCATGCTACCCGTCGTCATACCCCTGGTGATGTCGAATGAAGCCACCGGCACAGCATAGTCCGGCGATGCATTGTAATTCGTGATGAAATAGTTGCTGTTATTGATATAGTTGGTGGCCATGGAAGAACTTAATACACCGCCTGTTGCACCCACCCAGTTATAATCGTCATAATAAGTCTGTATCAGCATCTCAAAACCCGTAGTAGTACCGGGATAGCTGGTGCTGGTATAAGCCTGTGTAAGGTGGTAGGATAGCGTATTCCCATCGGTCAGCAACCCTTTTCCGGAAAACCTGTCCAACGCATCATACTGCGCCACCAGCCATTTACCCTGTGCCCGCAGGCCGGAGTCCTGGCTCATTACCATCCTGTCACGAGCATCATAGACCATGAATTCCGGACCTGCTCCGGGCACCTTCTTAGTGATCATCCTGTTGCGCCCGTCGTAGTCGTAGCGGAAACAAAGCTCAGCTGCCGTCACAGCGCCTCCGGCATGGGAGAGATCCCATCCATTGTTCTCCAGCCATTCCACTGCCTTCGGCGACAGAACATACCGGAGATTACCAAAGTCATCGTATACAAAATAAGTATTTAACCAGCCTGGGTGACCGCTGCCGGGGTTTGACGATAGCGACGTCCGCTTAAGGACAATATGTCCTTCCTTATCCTTAAATTCCATGATCTGGTGGCCTTTCTCATCCTTTGCTACATGTTTGTATAGTTGCCCGGCGGCGTACAACGTTGTGCCTGACGGTAACGAACCGGTGGTATCCGTATTCCATATGTGTACACTGTCGTCATCCGAATTAATGAGATACTGCATCCCTGTTCCCCGGGATTGGCCCATCCAGCTCGCTCCAGGAGCATAATGCGTGTTGCTCCTGTTCAAGGGAGAAGATTCATAATCTGCCTGGGAATAGTAATACTGCTCATTCGGATACATGGATGCATTGAAGGCAGTCTGCTCCATCTGTGCATTCACCCGGTAATTACCGTCACCGGCCGTAGAAGCATACGGCAGGAAATTGACGGACTGACGGCCATAAGGATCATAGACTGACATTGTCACCATATCCTTTCGCGAAGGCGTTACCTGTCTGACCACTGTTTGCATAAGCCGTCCCAACCCATCGAAATACTGTGTAGTCTGCTTTACATCCGCCACATCTGTCAGCTGGCCCGCCATGATCATATCCGTAACGCCAGGGCGCGTGATCGCCCTTTCCCGCACATAATTGGGATTATTGCCAAGCCCTCCTCCTATAGTAATGGCCGAAATATTGCTATATGCCGTATCCGGCCCGCAGACCACCTGTCTCCTGAAATAGGTGGTGGCCGACAGGACGCCGGGAGCATAGTTCTGGGCGGAAGCGCCTCCGATAGTCGTAAAGCTCACTCCATCCGCACTCTGCTGCCACGCATAGGCATAACCGCCAATACATGATCCCCCTATCGCAGGATTGGCCGTCAGCGTGCCCGGATCACCCGCTGCTGCCAGAACAAGTCCATCCGGTATAATGGTCCCCGGCATCAACGCTGGTCTCACCTGCACAAGTACGACATTGGAGTTGGCCGTCTGATTCTGGCAAACTGCCACTCGCCTGAAATAACAGCTGTAGGTCAGTCCTTTGCTGGTATAGTTCGGGCTCGTGCCTACGGACATATTATTGAAATGTATCCCGTCGGGACTTTGCTGCCATACGTAGCTGGTAGCCCCTCCGCACGGGCCGTTTGCCGCGTCCTGCGTACTGGAAATAGTCACCAGGCTGCCATAACCCACGGCTCCGGTAGGCCCACTGATAATTCCCCCACTGAGAAGAGGGATCACATTGACACCTTCGTCGATGCTGTAAGCCGTCGCTCCATTGCTCGTCACCACCACCCGGTAATAAGTGTTGGCCAGGAGATTGCCGGCGGTATAGCTTGTTGCTGTAGCCCCTGCGATGTCCGTCCAGTTGGTGTGATCGAATGAGCGCTGCCATTGATAGCTATAGGCGCCATTGCCACCAGCCACGCCCGTTAGCGAAAAAGTGCCCGGGCTGGTATTGTATTGTATCGTCAGGGGGAAAGAAGGGTTCACCGCGCCTCCCTGCAGGGCAGGATATACATTGACGACCGCATTGCCACTGTAATTAGCCGCCCCATTGCTGTTGACGACCGCCCTGTAATAGGTGGCGGCCATCAGGTTGCCGGGACTGAAAGAAGACCCTGTAGCGCCGGAGACATCGTTCCAGCTTGCTCCATCGGGCGAGCTCTGCCATTGATAGTTATAAGTGCCGTTACCGCCCGAGACGCCCGAGACACTCAACGCGGACGGCGCCGAGTTATAATTTATCGTCTGGGAAGAAGGGCTGACACTACCGCCCTGCACGGGTAGGTAGACATTCACCACCGCCGAAGTGCTGTAAGCTGTCTGTCCGGTGTTGGTGACTATCACCTGATAATAAGTCTGGGCTGTCAGTATCCCCGGAGTGAAAGAAGAACCGGTCGCCCCCGAAATATTGCTCCAGCTGGTATTATCCGGAGAGCTTTGCCATTGATAGCTGTAGCCGCTGCCACTACCACCCGACACCCCTGTAGAGGACAGGGTACCAGGTATCGAATTGTAATTGATGTATTGTGAAGATGGACTGATGCTGCCTCCCTGAAGGGTGGGATATACATATACTATCGCGGTGTTGCTGTAAGCTGTCTGTCCCGCGCTGGTAACGATCCGCCGGAAATAGGTGGTGCTCGTAAGATTTCCAGGTGAATAACCAACGCCATTAGCTCCGGAAATAGATGTCCAGCTGCTGTTATCGGTCGAATACTGCCATTGGTAACTATAGGTGCCGTTGCCACCGGTGGCGGCCGATCCGGACAAGGCAGAAGGAGTGGTATTGTAACCGATGTATTGCGGGGATGGATAAAGGGTACCTGACACCAGCGCCGGCCATTGGTTTATTGTGACAGTCAATGATGCCACCGTAACACCCACAGCGTTCTTGATCATGACGGTTCCAGTAGGCGTGCCCGTACTCCAGAGCACATCTCCTTCGATGTTGTTTTGATAGTCCATGCTCCCATTGGTGGCGGCCCAGGAATAGCCTGTAGGTAGCGTAGAGCTGGCATGGTAAATATATACGTTGCCTCCAAAGACTGTAGTAGGACCGGCAATAGTATAGACAATGGAAGGACCTGCCAGACTGGCCAAAGATGCCGATATGGATAGTATGATAAAAGATAATTTCTTTAACATGGGATAAGCGGTTAGTTTATTGGTTCTGGTAATGGTATTCCAGTGTTTTGATAACATTTCCGTCCTGGTCTTTCACCGCCACCAGCCTGCCGAGTCCATCGTATACATAATAGGTCAGGCGCCCCTGCGCATCAGATGAGCTGGTCATACCTATCAGTGGATCATAGGTATAAGTCGTCATCTGCGCCTGCGACGGATAACAACGCAGCTCGTCTATCCACCCTCCTCCGCTGACCGCCAGGGTGGACGATCCTGCCGTCACTACATGCTCATAGTAGGTCCATCCATTCACCGTTTTGCCAGTCTTGACTGTAGACGTGCCTCCTGTGATGGAATAGCTCCCATTCTGGCTCCAGTAGCTGATGATATATGTATTTCCCGGTGTCAGTCCTTGCCGGCTGACGGAGCCGTCCTGTAAATTATAGGATCGGGAGCCTGTAATACCTGCAATAGGGGTTCTCCCGCTGACAGCATAATCCCAGCCACCCTTCCCGTCTGCCTCGAACGAAGTGTAAGCGATGGACGCCGTATCCGCATTCTTTGCCTCCGCCACCGGCAATTCGCCATGATAGTCCCATATATAGCTTATGGGCATACTATTGGACTTACGCACCATTTTCAGTTTGCCATTAGCGTCATAGCCCAGGTATTCGAGCCGCGTCTCAGGAGTATTACTACCCATGGATGCCATAAGTCGGGACTGTTGTGTAACGCCGGGTCCGAAGGTCTTGAAATAGGTCTGACCGGTAGACACCAGGGTGCCGTCCCGGTATTCTGTCTTCTCCATCACAGGCGCGATATTATGCTGGGCCTGCAAGTCCATCAACCCCTTCGTATCGTCTGATGCACCGGCATAATAGCTGGCTGTGCATGTATTATAATTTGCTATACAGCTGTTATAAATATTATAAAGAGCGTCCACTGCCTGCTGGTAATTGGTCAGGTCCTGCTGGTACATATTTTCATAGTACTCCACGGAATCGGGGTTCATGGGAAAGCAGGAAGGAAATGGCGCCAACAACTGGTTCGCCTGAAACCGGGCATATTCGTATCCGAAGAGAGGGAAATAGGAAGCCTTGAGCGCATTCAGTTGCGCTACCAGGTTACTTGTGCAGTTGTTGGCGCAAGAGCTCGCCACGGGATAATCCAGGACATATTTCGAATATTGATCCAACACTTTGCCGTCACTGGCAGTCTTCTGCTGGTGCGTAGGCCATGCATGTTCAGGATTCTGGTAATCATAACTGATCTGGGCGGTGAGGGCATGACCCTGGTCATCGTATTCCGTAGTAATAGATGACTTGATGACGGAACGTGAGCTGGTGTAATAAAACCTGCTGATTAGGTACTTCGTCTGCATGTCGAATTCAGTGCAGCCCAGGCAGCCCTCGGCGGGACCACCTATTGGGCCGACAGGAGGGTTCCCATATTTGGTAACATAATTGTCGACAAGGGCATGAGCCGTATAGAATATCACCGTATCCGTATTCGTGTAGGTCGAATCCAGGTCGGTGTAGTTATTGACAAGATCCTGGATCAGGGCATACCCGCCATTTACATATTTATAGATCCTCTTTTCCAGCAGCACCCCCCGATCGAACTCCTTGCTCACTTTATAAAAAGGCATCCCATTGTCGACGATATCCAGGGCCTTTTTAAAATCATACACGGTCTTTCCATTATAATTGCCCATGCCGTCGGATTGGTATTCTTCCACTTCATTGTAGGAGACGGAATTATTGGTTGCAGCCCCCAACGGAAGCATAAGGTTGCTGGTATAATGAGTCACTGTCTTTCCCCAGACAACGCACCCTTTTGCATCCGTATAAGGCGATTTATCGTACCCGTCGAATGTATAATTGTTCAGTGCCACGTCCTCAAGGTCTCCGTGGAAGAGGTTGGAATTGAAATAGACGCCGGGATACCTATACTCTTTTACAAGGGTCTTTCCATTCCCATCGTAAGAGGTGATCTTCTTTATCCGCAAGCCGCCTGTCAGCACAGTCTCCGTCACCGGGTGGGTATTGACATTGGATACCGACTGTCCGCTGAGGGTGGCATCCAGGCGGTATAACAGGTTAGTCCATCCTTGTGTTCCTGTCAGTGCTCCCGGGTTTGGCAGGTACAGCTTATATGTATGGCCGGTGACCAGGTTCAGATAAACCACCCGCTCTACCAACGGGGGAGGATTGGCCCCGTTCAACTGACTGAGCTCGATGGTGAGGATATTACCACCTGCGGTTAGATCATCCAGCTTGACGATAGGATCGCCAGCCACACACCCCGACGTACATACGCGTGCACCCGTAAAATCCATCTTGGTATTTTTCCAGTTATATATCTGCTGTGCGATCAGGCTCTGCGTAAGTGTGAAGGTTACGGTCGTCATCGACTGGTTTGCCGCCGTCTCATTGAAAGTGGTGACATAAGCGCCAGACAGGTAGCCAAAGCTGGTGTCCGACTTCATATAGGTCCGGGTCGTCTGGTTAGGCTCGAAGTCGAATACGGTATTGCCGCCCGTAGGATAACGCATGGTATGGAGGGTGCCCACCTTCATATAATTGCTATCCGGCCTGCGCTTGTAGGCCGCGCTGTAGGGAGGATCAGTAAATGTGACGCTGGGTATCGACACGAAGGTCAGGTCCTGGTTGGAAGTCTGCCCGTTGAAGTAACCCCAGAAATCTTGTGCGTAACTGTTGAAAGGAGGGTGCAGATATGTAGGGAGCGAACCATAGCTATAATAGGTGAATGCATAAGACGGCTGGCTTACCATATTGTTGCCATAGTAACCCGTCTCCTGCACACTATCCAACCTCAAAAAATAATTGGCCGCTCCGAGAGATTGAAAGTCGGCGTGGAACAGGGTCCACCGCCGGATCTCTGCATACGTGCCAGGGTCTCCGTTATACAAATGCACCGCATCCATATGTGTGGTATTGCCGGGATCACCCGCATCCCCTCCACTGTAGTCGAAGCTCATCTTGCCATTGCTGAAATCGATCTCCGTCAGCAGGTATTCCGTGATATAGTTGGTATTTTGCGTAGGTACGGTATAGGAATATCCTCCCGCCTCGCCCAACGGGCCGAAATTCCTGTTCAACTGACGGGGGATATCGGTGAAATACACGGATCTGGAAATATGATCATACTTGAACACGACCGAGTCTTTCTTGTCCGCAGAAAGTATCTTATGCAAGTGCCATGCGGTAACCGCATTATGCTCCCTGACTGAATTATTGTTTATTACATGGGTTGAATCGTAAGGATAAAAAGTATACTGCGTTCCATCCACATCCGTAATGACAATTGGCGGCATTCCCCCGTTGCCATTGGCGTACCCGATCTGTATGGGAGCATAAGGCATGACCAAAAACCCAGGCTGGATGTTGGAAAATAGCTTGTTCTTCGGAATAAACTGGCCCGACTTGCTCCCAATGGTATAATAATAAAGGTCGGGCTGACCATCCCATGGATTCAGTCCGTCATAGGTATTGCAGATATTGCTTGCCAGGCATTTCTCCCTGGCCGCCAGCGCAGGATCATGTGCATCGGGAAACTGCATAAGGCTGAACCCGCCATATCTGTCTTCATCCTCGATACCCTGCACCACCCTGGCGATGTCCCCTCCAGCATTGAGGGCCCACCCTAATCCCACGCTGCTGGCCCTGTCCATTACCTTAATGCCCGAACCATGATAGTTGAAGGAAACAGGCACAGAGATCTCACCCGACTGTATCGTATACAAGGGTACTGAAATGGAAGGTATACCTGTATTGATCGATACAGGAATATCGCCATATCGTCCCAGTGATGCCGCCTGTGGCGCATTGGCTATGACAGTCGGCAGATTGAATACACTTCCGTTCGTTTGGGCCGTCACAGCCCCGGTAAAAATAAAGGAATAGAACGCCAGCAGCAGCTTTCTCATAGATGGTTTTGAATGGTTGGTTTAGAAATGATAGCCCAGCCTGAATAGTATGGGCTGCGTTCTCGGTACTTGTCGATAGCTTAAAAAATCCCACAGCAATTGCACCTTTGTCTTCTTGAACACGCGACTCTTCATCGACACCGTCTTGGTCACCCCGATGAGCCCGCTGTTCGTCCAATCGTCCCAATTTCTCAATTGCTGGAACCTCGCAAATGGCGTCGTATGATTCAGTTCCAGACCGCCTGAAGCCGAAAAGCTCCCCTTGATCTTTACCTCCAGAAAAGACCGCAATCCCGCCCCCTGGCTGGAAAAAGCAATGTGCTGGATCCCATTTCCCCAACCCAGCTTGTAGCTGGCGCCGACTCCCACAGTGCTGCGATCAGAAAGTTTATAGCCTACCGAGAGCCCAAAGTCAGATACGGTAGGGAAAGCGTAATTATTCCGGGTAGTCTGGAAATTCATTCCATATTCAAGGCGATGCCAGAATGTCCGCGTCCTTTGTTCATTGGTCTTAAAATCCGGCATATCGATATCCCCGCTGCCACCACCGAGCTTGCTGAGCTTATCCTTATAGCCGTCGAGCTGCGACTGCGCCGACTGTAAATTTGCCTGCAAAGCAGCCTGCCCCCCTGCACCACCGGCCACTACCTGCTGATTGATCAGGGCAGCCACCTGGTCACGCGTCTGCAATCCGGCAAGCGTAGCCGTAGACCCATAGTTAGCCGGTACATTAAATAACCCCGCCAGCTGCGAGTTTTGCCTCATAAAAGCCTGGAAAGCCGGCAACTTCCCCAGGACAGCCAACGCCTCCCTGGTCAGGTTGTCCGGATCGTTCAGCATTTCCTTATACACCCTTACCTGTTGAGAATAGTAATAGACATCCTGATCAAGTCCCCGATAATCTTTCCCCAGCAAACCGCTTAGATGCGCATGCTGCTGAATATATTGGGAGATCTGCTGTTTTCGCTGCCGGGCATATTCCCTGATCTCATCGGCATCCCGGATCTTCGACTGCATGGATTGCAATTGCCGGAGGGTACTTTGTAGCTGAGGCGCGTTGACGTTCAGGCCGGGCGGAGGCTCCTTCAGAAATTTCAACATTCCCTGCAATGAATCCGCATAAGCCTGGTATTCACCGCTGAGAGACAGATGACCGCCACTGCCTGAGTCGACAGCCAGCTTCCGCGACAAGGCATTCCATCGATCAGCGGATCCGGCAAACAGGGTCATAGCCCCCCCGGGATCTATCCCGGATAACTTTTTCTGCAACCTGGCCTCTCTGCGTGCCATACGCTCCAGATATCTCCCGGTCTGACGAGTCAACTGACGGTCTATAGCTGCCGTCTTATCCTGTATCCGCCGCAATAAACGGCCAGGCAAACGGATCATTCCTCCGGCATCTCCATTCTCCAATTGACAAATGGCGAGGACAGGGCTCAGCATTAAGCACACGAATACACAGACAGCAATGTTTGGCCGCATAGACAAATGATAAAAATTTCAGTTAAATCGAGTTGACAGTAGCGCAGGGCAACGCAAATAGACCGGATACAAGATATTGTCGAGCAGTATGATCAAAACTAGGGAAAGAGATGCTGTATGCCAATAGCGCCCGCCGGTAGCCATCTTCCCCTCTCCATCATAACAACGCATTTATTGCTGATAACCGCAATTTATCCTGTAATAGCTGCATCTCTTTATTATATAAGTGCAACCCATGATGGTGCTCGCCGAAAAAAAAGATCGAGTAATTTTACTCGACATTTTTGTGGTTTTCCGAAGTTTACCATAAAGTGGTATTGTCAACGGACATATAGCATCGTATCTTGCATTTGATTATCTCTCTCCTCTGTCTTTTTACCTGAATAACTACCGCGCCATCCTCAACCATTAGCGGCTTGTACG
>Ga0105237_10007027_pt1 | contig 12394 bp, 10 predicted proteins | sample KBSC24metaG_FD_81520 | JGI IMG/M metagenome (GOLD analysis project Ga0105237, IMG submission 81520) | Corn rhizosphere microbial communities from Kellogg Biological Station, Michigan, USA - KBS C2-4 metaG | ecosystem: Host-associated > Plants > Roots > Rhizosphere > Soil | place: Michigan, USA...
ACCGGCCCTAGAGGAGACCAAGACATGTCCGTCCCGTATCCATCGCCCGACCAGATCAAGGCTGCCGCGGCTGAGGTCGGCCTATCGCTCACCGATGCCGACGTCGAATCGTACGGCGGGCTCATGAAAGGCATGGTCGACGCGTACAACGTGGTCGATCACATGCCGGACTATCTTCCCAAGGTCAACTATCCGCGCACGCCGGGGTACTTCCCGTCTGGCGAGGAGAACCCACGGAACGCCTGGTACGTTAAGACGTCGATTCCGGGAGCCCCGAGCGGACCGCTCAAAGGCAAGAAGGTCGCGATCAAAGACAACGTGATGGTGGCCGGTGTGCCGATGATGAACGGCTGCTCGATTCTCGAAGGCTACGTGCCGGAGATCGATGCGACCGTAGTTACGCGCATCCTCGACGCGGGCGGCGAGATAGTGGGCAAGACACACTGCGAGTCCTATTGCATCTCGGGCGGCAGCCACACGGGAGCGAAAGGTGCAGTGCATAACCCGCACAAGATGGGCTACTCGGCAGGCGGCTCGTCGTCGGGTAGCGGTGTCGTGGTGGCGCTGGGCGAGGCCGACATGGCGGTCGGCGGCGATCAGGGCGGGTCGATCCGCATGCCCTCGTCCTGGTGCGGCATCTACGGCATGAAGCCCACGCACGGCCTCGTTCCGTACACCGGCATCATGCCGATCGAGATCTTCGTCGATCACACCGGCCCGATGACGAAGACCGTCAAGGACAACGCGCTGCTGCTCGAAGTGTTGGCCGGACCGGACGGATACGATCCGCGTCAGTATGCACCCAAGGTGCAGAAGTATACGCAGGCGCTGGAAGGCGGCGCGAAAGGCATGAAGATCGCGGTCGTCAAGGAAGGTTTCGGACGGCCCGAGTCGGAAGCGGAGAGCGATGCCAAAGTCAGAAAGGGCGTGGAGCTGTACAAGAAGCTCGGCGCGACGGTGACCGAGGTGTCGATTCCGATGCATCTGCTCGGGCCCGCGATCTGGACGCCGATCGGCGTCGAAGGCATCGCGCAGACCATGATGTTCGGCGATGGGTACGGGCTGTCGCGGCCGGATCTCTACGTCACGAGTCTCATCGACAAGCTGCACGGATGGCCGTTGCGCGCCAACGAGCTGTCGGAGACCACCAAGTATGTCACGACGCTCGGCGTGTACATCAAGAAATACTTCGGGTCGCGCTACTACGGCAAAGCCATGAACCTGACGCGCCGACTGGTCGAAGCCTACGACGCGGTCCTGAACGACTACGATGTCCTGTTGATGCCGACCATGCCGATGAAGTCCACGCCGCTCCCACCCGCCGACGCTCCGCGGGAGCTATACGTACAGCGTGCACTCGAGATGATCGGCAACACGTCGCCGTTCGACATCACGCATCATCCGGCCATGACTGTGCCGTGCGGAATGGTCGATGGGCTGCCGATCGGACTGATGCTGATCGGCCGGCATTTCGACGAATCGACAATCTATCGCGCGGCCTACGCGTTCGAGCAAGCGGGCGATTGGAAGAGCATGTGACGCCGTTTGCGCGCCAATGAAAAACGCCCCTCGCGGGGCGTTTTTCATTCAGCCTGGAGCGCGCGGCGCTCAGTCTTCCGTATCCGGATGGCGCGTAGCGCCGCTGAACACCTGCCTGCGCGTGATGCCGTCCTGCATCATCGCGTCCATCGCGTGGCAGTTGTTGCCCGCGTAGGCGACACGGCTCGGATGCCCGATCGCGCCAAGATAGCGATTCTGAATCTCGTAGGCGTTCAGCTCGCGGTGGAACCAGCGATTGCACGGGTCCGCGTTGCCGTAGTAGCCCGACATGTCCTGAACATAGTGAACCAGCTCATGCAGCAGGATCGAGCGGTCGAACATGTTGGTCTCGGGGTGCAGGCTCTCGTCGAGGATGATGCCTTCGCCGGGCTTGTACCACGCTTTGATCGCGCAGTTGGCGCCGCACACATGCTGCTCCATCTCGGCATGCGATACGCGCGATATGTGCGGAAGCCCCTTGGGAATCTTGTGATTCGACAGGCGGTCGATGGCCAGCTCGAGTTGCTTGATGACCTGTTCGATGGACGCCGCCGGAGACGTGTCGAACGCGCGTGCGTTCTTTATGTCGATGTCGCTGGGGGCGTTATAGGCGCCGTATGCATTGATCGGACCGAAGTCGCCTGCGTATGCAGAAGACATCAGCGTCGCCGCTGCGGCAGTGGCCAGACAAAGCTCGCGGAGTCGCAACATAAAGCACCTCTCAAGGTTGCTCCCCCGCCCATCATTCTTGACGACCCCACACTCAGGTGGGTATGAGTTGTACCGCATCAACCGTGCCAGAGTCATGGCCGAGCTCGATCTATTTGGCTTACTGCCTGATCCAGCGGCGTTTTGCGACCGCAGGCGGGTTCATAATGCGGCGCTTCGTCACGGTGCCTCCACCGCTCCGGTTGCACCATTTCTGCGCCAAAGCTTCCCACCTTTCCACAAGTGAGTGCCACCCAACCAACGATCTATGCCATTCGTGTTAATTGCATCGAGCTTGCCTGCGAGCACCTCACGACCGCTTGGCGTCAGCCGGAAGCGCTGCGCGCCGAAAGACGCAGCGGCCGGCACTTCCGGCGGAAAGCGAGGACGCGCGCCGCTCGCCAACTCCAGCATCGGCTTGGTCCCGCTGGCCAGCCGCGCCAGAACACTCCAGAACGACCAGTCGCCCATGAACGCCCGCTCCTCACGCGTATGCACGGCCACGAAAATCTCCGCGGGAGCCCGCGCCCCTTCCGCCACGCCCGCCAATGCCGCCTGCTCGGTGCGAGACAGGCCGTTCGCCGTCGAAGGCAGCTCCTGCAGCAGGCGATCGAGCGCAGGCGCCAAATGCGGGAGCGCTTCGGTGCCCTTGCGGCGCAGCTCGTCGAGCGCCAGCGGGTCGGCGGCGCGGAAAGCCGCCCATGCATGGCCCGCTAACGTCAGCTGCGCTGCGCTGACCGGCACGCGTGCTGCAAACAGGCTGGCAATGCCGTCCGCCTTCTGCTGGCTCAGCCCGCGCAACACTCCGTCAGCATCTTTCTCGACGCCGATCATCGACAACCGCTGCGGTTTCGATGGTTGGTCGTTGTACCAGGCCAGAACCTGACAGAGCTGGAGCTGATCGTGCAGATCGGGCTCGAACCAGAGCACGACCTCGTCTTCGTTCAGCGACGCGCCGAGCGCCGCATCGCGCGCCTGGAATTGGCGCTGGATCTCCTCCAGCCTGCCCCAGCCACACGAGGCGATGAACTCGACGCGCACGCGCGAAAGCTCCGGCAGGCTCAAACCCGCCGGTACCGGTCCATCGTGCAATATGTCGCGCCACGCCACATAAGTGCCCGGCATCCCGGCGGCCTTCAACACGCCGACCGTTATGTCGCCGCTGGTTATGTGAAGCATTGAAATCCTAGGCGCTACGTAGAGCGATCGACTGCGAGCGGCGTGCGCGCCGGCTCGCTGCGACATGCGCGGCCGTGCCCGTCATGTCTCGCTCTCTCCAGGTCCAGCCTGGAGCGGCTCGGCTTTGCGGCGTTCCTCGATGCGTGCGGCCAGGTTGTCGGCGATCTCGCGTGCGCGCCCTAGCTCGGCAGGATTCAAACCACCCGAGAGTGCCTGCAGATCCTGGACGTTCACTTCTGCCTCCGCTTTGTCCTCTGCCCCGTAGTACTTTCCGGCGACAGTCAGCCACGCGTGCGCCTCGGCCCTGTCCGCCGGGAAGCCGCGCCCGTCCGCGAACATCCTGCCAAGATTGTGCATCGCGCTCGCGATCCCTTTGTCGGCGGAACGGTTATACCAGTCGTACGCTGTCTTGAAGCTCTGCTCGACGCCGCGCCCGTTCTCGTACAGCGCGCCGAGGTTGTACATGGCAAGCCCGTCGCCCGCCTGCGCGGCCCGCCCATACCAATCGAGCGCTTCGGCATAGCTCTGCGGCACGCCCTGTCCGTTCTCGTACAGGTCGCCGATGCTGTTCATGGCCCAGGCGTTGCCGCGCTCGGCTGCCATGCGCCACCACTTCAGCGCCTCGTTGTAGTCCTGGGAGACGCCGTGGCCATTGGCATAGAGCAGGCCGATGTTGTTCATCGCGACCGGATAGCCGCGCTTCGCAGCTTCCTTCCACCAGTGCAGCGCTTCGGTGAAGTTGGGCCCGCTCACGCCCACGCCGCGTGCCCACAGCAGACCGATGTTGTTCATGGCCCGCACGTCGCCGCGCTCGAGCAAGGGGATCAAGTTGTCCGGATTGACCGCGTCGGCGCCGGGCGTGATCTCGGTGAATGTCTGCTCTTGCGGCCCAGCGTACGCCAATGCCGACAAGCACAGCATCGGCACGATCGCGATGAGCTTTCTGTTCAACGGCGCCTCCAGTTTGGTTGCAATCGGGCACACCACGTCCGTGAGACCGCCCGACACGCCAGCGGTTCTGACAGAGTAATGCAAATCCGCCGGGACGTGGCGTCGTGGCGCATCGATCAGCGGCGACGTTCAGGTCGAGGCGAGAAACGGCCGCAGCTCGGCCAGCAGCTCGGCCGGCGCTTCCTCGGGGATGAAATGGCCGCAGGGCAATGGGCGGCCACGAACGTCGGCGGCCTTTTCGCGCCACGTCGCGAGCACGTCGAACAGCGTATGCATCTTGCCGTACTCGCCCCAGATAGCGAGCAACGGGCAGCGCACCTTGACAGCGAGGTCGCGCTCATCGTCCTCGCAGTCGCGCGTCGCTGCGGCCCGATAGTCTTCGAGGCCGGCGCGGATGGTTCCGGGGAGAGTGAACGCGCGCGTGTACTCCTGCAGCACCGGCTCCTCGATGGCGCCGGCGCGCGCCGTCAGTGCACGGAACATGTGGCGCAGAAACGCTTCCGGGACCGCGCCGAGCATCAGCTCGGGCAGGTCGGGCGTGAGGAAGAAGAACCAGTGCCAATAGGCCGCAGCGAGCTCTTTGCCGGCATCGCGGAACACAGTATGTGTCGGCACGATGTCGAGCACGCACAGCCGAGTGACTGCGTCGGGATAATCGAGTGCGAGCCGATGCGCGACGCGTGCACCGCGATCATGGCCGACGACTGCATAGCGTTTGTGTCCAAGCGATTCCATCAGCAGATGGATGTCGCGCGCCATCGTGCGCTTGTCGTAGCCGTCGCGCGGCTTGTCCGAATCGCCGTAGCCGCGCAGGTCGGGACACACGATCGTATGGTCGGTCAGCAACTGTGGCGCCACCTTGCGCCACATCTGCGCGGTCTGCGGGTAGCCGTGCAGCAGCACCGCGGGCGCGCCCTTGCCGCCGATCCATGCGTTGAGGCGAATGCCGTTAGCGCGGATCGTGCGCTGCTCCATTCCGGGCATGAAGGACATAGAGGCAGGGGCGAGGGACTAGGGAATAGGGGCTACGGAAAAACAGCACAAGGCGTAGCTCACTTTCCGAGATACTCCCGCAAGCGACGCACACCCTCTTCGAGCACCGCGATCGGCTTCGGATACGAGAAGCGCACGTGGTGGCGCGGATCGTTGTCGCCGAAATCGAGCCCCGGTGTGATCGCGACGCCGGCCTTTTCGAGCACGTCCCAGCAGAATGCGTGCGTATCGTCGGTGAAGCGCTTGCAATTCGCGTAGACGTAGAACGCGCCTTCGGGCATGACCGGAACCTCGAAACCCAGATTCCGCAGCGCCGGCACGAGATAGTCGCGCTGCGCGCGGTACAGTTCACGGCGCTCTTCCAGAACCTCGATCGTGTCGGGATGAAATGCAGCAAGCGCAGCGCGCTGCGCGAGATCGGGCGGGGAGATGAACAGGTTGCCGGTCAGCTTGTCCACGTCGAACACGAACCGCTCGGGTACGACCATCCAGCCGAGGCGAAAGCCGGTCATGCCGAAGTACTTCGAGAAGCTGTTGATCACGAACACATCGTCGCCGAACGCGAGCGCAGTGGGCACCGCGGGTCCATACGTGAGTCCGTGATAGATCTCGTCCGAGATCAACATGCCGCCTTTGGCCCGGACGACTTCGTGAATTTCCCGCAGTGTTTCCGGTGCGATGATCGTTCCGGTGGGATTCGACGGCGAGCACACCAGCACTGCTTTCGTGCGCGATGTCCAATGCTTCTCGACCAGCTCGGGCGTCAACTGATACGCGGTGCCGGCGCTGACTGGAATCCCGACCGGCTCGCCGTCCATCGCGCGCACGAAGTGACGGTTGCACGGATAGCCCGGATCGGCCAGCAGCACCTGATCGCCTGGATCCAGCAGCACGCCCATCGTCAGCAGCAGTGCGCCCGACGATCCGGTCGTGACGACCACGCGCGACGCCGGGACCTCCACGCCATAGCGCGTGTGGTACCACGCAGAGATTGCCTCGCGCAACGGAGTAATTCCGAGCGCCGGTGTGTAATGCAGATGGCCCGCCTGCAGCACGCAAATGCTCTCCCGCTGCACCAACGGTGCAATCGGAAAGTCCGGTTCGCCGACCACCATGTTGACGATGCTGCGCCCCTGCGCCTCGAGCTCCTTGGCGCGCGCAATGATCAGCATCACGTGGAACGGCTCGATCTCGGCCATGCGGGCCGCGGCGCGCGGCCCCGCGCTCAGGGGCAGGCGCTCGGGGAGGTTCATGTGCTTCTCGTGTTGGCGGGGAGATCGAAAGGATCAAGGCTAGGCCAAGCTCGCGTAAACATCAAGGCGCCCGTAGCACGCTGCGCTCGAAGTCGCTACCATTTCGGCCACCGTGAACCCTTGCAACCACGGAGACACGGAGAGCACTGCGAAGAGCAACTGCCAGATCCTGCTCTGGTGTTCCTTCGCGTCTCCGTGGTTCATGCCTTAGTTGGAGAAGAAATGAAAATTGCAGTGATGGGCGCCGGCGGTGTCGGCGGCTACTTTGGTGCGAAGCTCGCTGCAAGCGGCGAGGAAGTGCATTTCATCGCGCGCGGCGCGCACCTGGAAGCCATGCAGAAGAATGGCCTGCAGGTCCTCAGCGCAAACGGCGACGTGCAGCTCAAGCCGGGCAGCGCCACGGGCGATCCGGCATCGGTCGGCCCGGTCGACCTCGTAATGATCGCAGTGAAGCTATGGTCGACCGAAGATGCATTGCGCGACGCCAGGCCGATGGTCGGCCCCAACACCGCGGTGGTGTCGTTTCAGAACGGCGTCGTGGCCGTGGACGCCATCGCGAAGCAATACGGCAAAGAGCGCACGCTCGGCGGCGTTGCCAACATCGCCGCAGTGATCGAGAGACCTGGCGTCATTCGCCACACCGGCACGATGGCGATTCTCAGCATCGGCGAATTGGACGGCAAGCCGTCCTCGCGCACCAAGACCTTCCTCGATGCGTGCACGAAGGCCGGCATCCAGGCGCGCGTGAGCGACGACATTCAGAAGACGATCTGGGAGAAATACGTGTTTCTGGTGGCCGCGAGCGCGATGACGTCGCTGACCCGACTTCCGCTCGGCACCATACGGGAAGATCCGGATACGCGGGCACTGACCAAGCAGATCATGTCGGAAGTCGTTGCGGTCGGAAAGGCCAAGGCCGTCAACCTCGACAGCGATCTCGCGGACAAGCTGCTCGAGCGTCTCGACGGGATGCCGCGCGAGATGGTCGCTTCGATGCTGGGCGATCTCGAGCGCGGCAACCGGCTCGAGCTGCCGTGGCTTTCGGGCGGTGTCGTGGAGATGGGGAAGCAGCTCGGTGTAGCCACGCCGGCCAACGGGTTCATCGTGGCGGCGCTGAAGCTCTACATCAATGGGCGCCCGGCGGATGCTCGCACGCCTAAAGCCTGAGGCGAAAGACGCAGAACGAGAAACCAAAATCATGAACCGCTAAGATTCATCAGGAGGAAATAAATGACGGCCAGCCTCAAAATCCGAAACATCCGCGCGCGCCCTGTGCTCGCACCGTTCAAGCGTCCGCCGATGAGTGCGAGCGGCGGCATTCCGTCGGCCGCGCTGGTACTCATCGATCTGGAGACCGATGGCGGCGTCACCGGCCGCGCTTACGTGTTCGGCTTCGCGCCGTGGACGCTCAAGCCGATCGTCGGTTGCGTCGAAGGGCTCGCAGACATGATCAAGGGGGACGCGCTCGCGCCGCTCGAGATCGAAGCCAAACTACGCAAGCGCCTTACGCTGCTCGACACGCCTGGGCTTGCGGGTCTCGCGCTCGCTGGCATCGACATGGCGGCGTGGGATGCAATCGCGATCGCGAATGGCGTACCGCTCGTCAAACTGCTCGGCGGCGACCTGCGGCCTGTGCGCGCTTACAACAGCTGCGGCCTGTGGATTCAGCCGGTCGAGAAAGTCGCTGACGAAGCCGAGCGGCTCGTCGCCGAAGGGAATTTCAGCGCGGTCAAGCTGCGCATCGGGCGCGACGATCCCGCGCAGGATCTGGCCGCGGCGCGGGCGGTCAGGAAGCGCGTCGGCGATCGCATCAGCGTGATGTCGGACTTCAATCAGCGCTTGAGCGTTAACGATGCGATTCTGCGCGGCCGCATGCTCGACGACGAAGGTTTGTACTGGATCGAAGAGCCGATCCGGCACGACGACTACGCGGGCTATGCGCGCATCTGCGCCGAGCTGCAGACGCCGATCCAGACCGGCGAGAATCTCGTCGACACGTTCGAGATGGTCAATGCGATCACGCTCGAATCGCTCGACTACGTGATGCCGGACCTGCAACGGATCGGCGGGGTGACGGGTTGGCTGCGTGCAGCTGCGCTGGCGCACGCGCATGGCATCGAGATGTCGAGCCACCTGTTTCCGGAGTTCAGCTGTCACCTGCTTGCGGTGACGCCGACATGCCACTGGCTCGAATATGTGGATTGGGCCGCACCGATTCTCCAGGAGCCCGCGCAGGTCAAGGACGGGCACGTGATCATTCCGGACCGGCCGGGTGCGGGAATCGTTTGGAACGAGGAGGCGGTGCAGCGGTACGCGGCTTGAAGGACTGGACTGCTAGCGTAGCGCCACAAGAATCTCCTCCCCTTCAAGGGGAGGACTAAGGTGGGGATAGGGTCTTGCGTTAGTGCATCTTTCCCCATCCCCTCCCAGCCTCCCCCTTGAAGGGGGAGGAACGGTGCAACCGCGGACAGTGTCGGCGATCGTCAGTCGCCGCAAGCGTGCTCAGACTTGTTGTCGTTCCACCGGCAACTCCATCTCTCGCCACAGCAACATGCCGCCGCGCAGATTCGCCACGCGGTCGAGACCCTCGCTGCGCAGAATCACCGTCGCCTGACCCGAGCGCATGCCCGAGTGGCACACGGCTACGACCGGCTTGTCGCGCGGCACCTCGCCCACGCGCGTCCTCAGCTCGCTGATCGGAATCAGCTGGGCGCCGGGAATGTGGCCGAGCGTGCCGTCATATTCGTCACGCTGGCGTACGTCGAGCACGTGCACGGCGTCCAGATGCTCCGCGACCCAGTCCGGGTCGATCTCGAATAGCCCGGCATAGCTCTGCCGCACCGGACCCCACTCCGCCGGAGACGGGACCCTTCCGCTCTCCGGCCGGCCACAGCGCTGATTCGCGGGCAGCGCCGCATCGATCTGTTTCGGATGCGGCAGGTGCAGGTTTTCCATGAAGCCCACGAAGTCGCGCTCGTTCGCGGCGCCGCCGATGCGCGGATTGTGTTCCCGCTCCTCGCCGACCGAGGACATCGTGCGCCCGCTGTAATCGTGCGCTGGAAAGACCAGGCAATCGTCGGGTAATGTGAAGATCTGCTCGGTGATCGAACGGTACAGGGTCGCGGCGTTGCCTTGCTGGAAATCGCAGCGCCCGGCGCCGCGGATCAACAGGCAATCGCCGGTGAAAGCCATCGAGTGATCGTCGAGCACGAACGTCAGGCAGCCGTCGGTGTGCCCGGGCGTTGCACGGACCTCGAGAAAGCGCGCGCCGAATGCCACTTTGTCGCCGTGATCGAGGCGCAAATCTGCGCACGGGACGGTATCGCCGTAGCGGCGGGACAATCCGATCCGGCACCCGGTTGCCTGCTGCATGAGCCAGCTGCCGGTGACGTGATCGGCGTGGTAATGGGTGTCGAGCGTGCAGACCAGATCGAGCGCGAGCTCTTCGATCAAGGCGCGGTCGCGCAAGTGTTGCTCGAAGACGCTGTCGATCAGAACCGCCCGGCGCGTCTGCGCATCGCCGAGCAGGTAGGTGTAGGTCGACGATGTGGCGTCGAACAGTTGTCGAAAGACGAGCTTGCCGGCCATGACTTGCCTTTGCCTCCTTGAAGCGCCCCGAGCGCGGCGCAGCTCCATTCTAGCCGTGACCGGGCGCGATTTGATTCCGGTGAAACGCCGCTCCCTGTTCCCGGAGCGCGGCGCGATCTGAGACAATGAGGGCCTTCCCGCTGGCGGCCGGCCCGTCAGAAACCACAGCGAAAGAAGGGGTGGAGAATGAGTCTGGCTCTGGCAAGCGTCCAAACCGCGATCGACGAGCTGCGCGCCTTGTTCGGCGAGCGGCTGTCCACTAGTACCGGAGTGCGCGACCATCACGGCAAGGATGAGTCGTGGCACCACCCGCACCGCCCCGATGCAGTCGTCTTCCCGAACACAACCGAAGAGGTGGCGGAGATCGTCCGCATCTGTGCGCGCCATCGCACGCCGGTCGTCGCGTATGGAACCGGCACTTCGCTCGAGGGCAACGTCATCCCGCATGAGGGCGGCGTTGTCGTCGACCTCATGAATCTGAATCAGGTCCTGCAAGTGAACGTCGAGGACCTGGACGTCACGGTGCAAGCCCGCGTCACGCGCAAGCAGCTCAACGAATACGTACGCGACCAAGGTCTGTTCTTTCCGATCGATCCGGGCGCCGATGCATCGCTCGGCGGCATGGCGGCGACGCGCGCGTCCGGTACCAACGCCGTCCGCTACGGAACCATGCGCGAGAACGTGCTCGCGTTGACCGTGGTTCTGTCCGACGGCCGCATCATCTGCACCTCGCGCCGCGCACGCAAGTCCGCGGCCGGCTACGACCTCACACGCCTGTTCGTCGGCAGCGAGGGCACGCTCGGCATCATCACCGAGGTCACGCTCAAGCTCTACGGCATTCCCGAAGCGATGGCGGCCGCGGTCTGCTCGTTCGACAGTCTCGAAGGCGCTGTCGACACGGTAATCCAGGTCATTCAGCTCGGCATCCCGGTCGCGCGCATCGAGCTGCTGGACGACGTGCAGATGGACTCGCTGAACAAGTTCTCGAAGCTCAGCTATCCCGTGAAGGACACGCTGTTCGTCGAGTTCCATGGCACGCAGGCCGGCGTGAAGGAGCAGGCGGAGCTGGTGCAGTCGATCGCCGCGGAGCACGGCGGCGGCGAGTTCAAGTGGGCGACCAAGCAGGAAGAGCGCACCCAGCTGTGGGCCGCTCGCCACGACGTGACCTATGCCAACAAGGCGCTGCGTCCCGGCTGCGAGATCTGGGCGACCGACGTGTGCGTGCCGATCTCGCGTCTGGCCGAGTGCATCCTCGAAACCAAGAAGGATCTCAAGCAGAGCTTTCTGATCGCGCCGCTGGTCGGGCACGTCGGCGACGGTAACTTCCATCTCGGCTTTCTGATCAATCGCAACGACCCGAAGGAGCTGGCGGAAGCCGAGCGCCTGAACGAGCGCCTGGTCATGCGCGCGCTCGCGATGGACGGCACTTGCACGGGCGAGCACGGCATCGGGCTTGGCAAGCAGAAATTCCTGATCGCCGAGCACGGCGACGCGGTGGCTGTGATGCGCGAGATCAAGAAGGCGCTCGACCCGCTGAACATCATGAATCCGGGCAAGATCTTCTCGCTCTGATGTCGCTCTCGCAGGTGGTCGCGCCGAGTCGCGCGGTCGACCCGGACCTGGATCGCTCGACGCGATCGGACCTGCGCGTCACAACTCTCTGCTCCGGTTCCTAGCTGCGCGCAGCATGACCACCGCACAAACGCTCGTTCGCGTGCCGTTGCGCGGTCGCCCGCTCGTTACGCTGACAGGCGGCATTCTCGGGCTGCTGATCGCGATGGGCGTGGGGCGCTTCGCTTTCACGCTGCTGCTACCGCTGATGCAGACCGAAGCCGGCTTCAGCGCCCGCGTCGCCGGCTGGCTTGCGAGCGCGAACTACTTCGGCTACTTCGTAGGCTCTCTCACAGCCACCCTGTGGCCGGCCGGACGCGGTACGCGCGGCGCTCTGCTCGGGGCGTTCGCGGTCAGCACCGTCACGACCATAGCGATGGGACTCACGCAGTCGATTCCCCAGTGGATGCTGCTGCGTTTTCTGTCGGGCGCCGCGAGCGCATGGGTGTTCGTGTTCGTTTCGACCCTGGTGCTCACGCATCTGCGCGACGCCGGCAATGCAGGCGCAGCCGGCTGGATGTACGCCGGTGTTGGAATCGGCATTGCGGTGACTTCGCTGCTGGTGTTGGCGC
>Ga0105237_10007029_pt1 | contig 12393 bp, 15 predicted proteins | sample KBSC24metaG_FD_81520 | JGI IMG/M metagenome (GOLD analysis project Ga0105237, IMG submission 81520) | Corn rhizosphere microbial communities from Kellogg Biological Station, Michigan, USA - KBS C2-4 metaG | ecosystem: Host-associated > Plants > Roots > Rhizosphere > Soil | place: Michigan, USA...
AGCCAGAGGTGCCAAGTTTCCCTTCAGAAACAGCGTCATACGCACGGGGCTATAGCTCAGCTGGGAGAGCGCATCCATGGCATGGATGAGGTCGTCGGTTCGATCCCGACTAGCTCCACCACCACCATCCGCCCACGTCTACCTAGGCCTTTCAGGGTGCACAGAACGTTGCATTTGAAGGGATTTTAGGTCCACGGAGGTCTCTGGCAGTCGATTGACAGCCGGGCAGGGGTGGGGGTACGTGGTCTCCCGAAGCTGTGCAGGTCCAGCAACGCCTCGCTGGATCCCAAATCAATCAGGCGTCGTGGCATTTCCGCTGTCCCAACTGGCCAAATTGGCGTTAATGAGTGCCTTGATCTGCGCGCGCGTGGCAGTCAGAACCCGAAACACCTCGGATAAAACCGCCGGATCCGGTCCCGATGACCACTGCTGCTGATTCACGGCGCGCGCAATCTGGTTGATGTTCCGGCCGATCGCGCCGAGTTCGGCCACCAACCTTTTCAGCACCGCGAGCTCCTGAGTGGGCAGCGGCGTCTGCGCCGTCAAGTGCGATCGGACCAAATAAGAAATGTAAGTGCTCGCGGGGAGACCACGACCCTTGGCCCGCTCGCGTAGAAGAAGCAAGTCATCCGCTCGCAGCCGAACCGAGACACGACGAGTGGAGGGCAACTCCTCAACAGGCGTGATCTCCAGGTCGTCGGGCTCCCGAGCCGGGACGACCATGTTTTTCAACAGCCGCCGCAGCAACGCGGATTCCGAGAGTCCCTGCGCCTTCGCCACGCGGGCGAAGTGCTCCTTGAACTCGCGAGAGACCCAGGTCTGAAGATGCGTGTTGCTGGTCATGAGATGTTGAGTTTGATTCATCCGGCTGCCGCTAGGCTATCCTGCCAAGCCCTTCGAACCGTCTCTAGATGCTAACAACGCTCTAACTCAATGTCTCCATCACCGTCGTCCGCCGGAATCCGGCACCAAAAATATTTTCGACCGTTCATTTTGGGGCTCGACCTCCCAACATCACGCCGAAATCTATCGAGTGCCTGGCGGCCGACCAGTTTCTTCCTTACGATGTGGACGTCACTGGACGAACTGGCCGAAATCGGGCATCAAAAAATCTCAATCGGGGCCATTTTCGCGGAGTTTTGGGGTTGGTCAGTGGCCAGGGCTGATTGCATGATCGTGGTCGTCAGCATTTTCATCCACGGATAACCACCGGGAGCCACCGTATGGATTACGGCCCCAAGAATCCGACGTCGCACACGCCGTCACCTATCTCTCCATCGCGCGTCCTCAGATTGAAGGAAGTTTGCAACGTCACTGGCCTTGGACATTCTCTTATTTATCAGTTGCAGGCCGAGCATCGTTTCCCCCACAGCATCAAGATCGGGGTGCGGGCGGTGGGATGGTTAGAGGATGAAGTGCGAGAATGGGTGAGGAGACAAATTCAAATAAGCCGGCCGACATCCTGACACACGAGGTCGGCAACGAAGCTATCGGAGCGCCGCGCCAAGTGGAGTCTTGGTTGTGATTGGAGCATTGGGCACTGGGAGCGAACGCTGCTCGCCGGAGGTACCTCACTTCGCCGCCCAAGCAATTACAAAGAAAAATGCAGAAGCAATCAGAAAGGCAACCACGCCAGTGCCGCTGGGCGGCTCCAGTACCGATTGCGTTGGATCTTGGGGATTTAAGTAGACGTTGATCGTTGCGCCTTCCGGGTAACGCCGACAAATGCGCTCCGCAGGTCCGCGCCAGTTGTAGACAATTTGGGGAAAGCTCACAGTGTCCCCGGTGTACTCAACATCATTGTGCTGGTAGGAATAGACTATATCCGCAGCGAACTCCTCCCCGCGATACTCGACTTTTGACCGAACGACCCGTCCCGAAACTCTCGACCACGTCGCCTGTTTTTGGCCCGCGACGATACCCAAGATTCCGATCACCAACAGGATTGTGGCAATCGCGCCGAAGCTCACGGAGATTGCAAGTGACGAATCCATAGGGCGATCATGCCTCACCTGGCATCGCGATTGGCTGGTACGAATATTTTACCGCCGACAGAGAGCCGTCAACATTGTGAATCCGGGCGGGGACGTTCAGAATTGATCTCCTGGAACCCTTATGGAGACAAAAGGATGTCCCCTCGCGCTCTTCCATTGGTTTCGCGATCGGTTGTAGGCAAGGTCACAGCTGCGATTGTCGCAGGACTCCTGTCTGCCCTGGTAGATGCGGCCCCTCCGTCGGCGTCTAGTACACTTCCGTCAGTCGGGTTAGCAGGTACGCCACAGGAAGCGGGCTCGGGCGCACCTCAAGTAACGATCCAGGCGGAGAGTAAACAGGACTTGGAGCGCCGTGCCAAAAGTTTCGTTCAAAGGCTCGTTCGCAGCGGTCGCTTCTACGACGAGTCTCTTTCGAGGTGGCGCTCACCGCTATGTTTCGAAGTAGCCGGTCTCCCCAAGGCCCAGGGTGACTTTGTGCTGACTCGGCTGTCAGGCGATGCCAGCGCCGCAGGGATTCGACTCGCTGGCGATCCGTGCCAGCCAAACTTCATTGTTATACTGACGTCTCAATCCGATGCTTTCATAAAAGCTCTTCAAGCACGTAGTCCGCGAATGTTCGGTGATGCACCGCGCGCGCAAATTCAACGCTTTCTGCATCCATCAGAGCGCCGCGTCGTACGCGTTTGGTATAACGCCGATTGGGTTGGTAGTGATGGGACGCCGCTGAGTAGACTAGGCACTGTTTGCGGTGGCGTTCCTATTTCGTGGATGACGAACGAAATCCCAACCAGCTGCACCCAGATAGGCTCGCACCTTCAACGTTCCAATGTGATCGGGTTCTTATCGGTTATTGTTGTCGTGGATAGGAATCATGCCGGAAACTCCACTTTCGGCCAGCTCAGCGACTACATCGCGATGGTCGGGCTGGCTGACATTGACCCCGACGAAGATTACGGCGACACACCTACAATCTTAAGCTTGTTCAACCCAGCTGGCGCTTCCGCTCCTCCAGGATTGACGCCTTGGGATCAGGCCTTTCTGGGCGCCCTTTATCGAACAGACCAGACATCCCGCACCCAACGATCTGCAATCGTAACGAATGTCGTCCAGTCGCTTTCGCACTGAACGAATCATTGGGGGACGACTGGCAAGTTGCAGAACCCGGCCAGAGGCGTTGGGGTAAATGTGGGGGTAACTGCTCCTGACGAATCGCTCGAAGCGCTGTAAATAAGCCGTTTTTTAGCGCAATGTGAGGGAGACTAGCCCACCACCATCCGCCCACGTCCACCTAGGCCTTCCAGGATGCACAGAACGTTGCATTTGAAGGGATTTTAGGTCCACGGAGGTCTTTGGCAGTCGATTGACAGCCGGGGAGGAGTGGGGGTACGTATGGGGGTAAGCGCCGGTTGCGGACTGCTGTTACCCCCATGCTCACCGACAATTCGGTTCGCGCTGCCAAGCCCCTGAGTTGCTTGCGACGCATTGAGGCGCGCGGGGCGCTCGACACCGCACACCACGCGCGCCAAAACTGCAGCCAAGTCTTTCGCTATGCGATAGCCACCGGGCGAGCGGAGCGCGATCCGGCCGCTGACTTGCGCGGAGCCTTGCCGCCTCCGACGGGCGGCCACTTCGTGAGTATCACCGAGCCGTCGAAAATCGGCGCACTTCTGCGAGCGATAGATGGCTATGAAGGTACATTCGTCGCGCGCTGCGCCTTGCGTCTTGCGCCCCTGGTGTTTGTGCGCCCAGGAGAACTGCGCATGGCCGAGTGGGCTGAGTTCAATCTCGATGACGCAGAGTGGCGCATACCGGCCGAACGCATGAAAGCGCGGATTCAACACATCGTGCCGCTATCCACGCCGGCAATCTCGATACTGCGAGATCTCCACCCATTCTCCGGCTCCGGTCGTTTCCTCTTCCCGTCAATCCGTACTCCGGCTCGGCCGATGTCCAACAACACTTTGAACGCCGGTTTGAGACGTCTGGGGTACACGACGGACGATCAGACCGCGCATGGTTTCCGCAGTATCGCGAGCACGTTGCTCAACAAACTGTTCAAATCGCTCTTCCAACTCTAGTTCGAGGGCCACGCGGACTAGTGCTGGATATGCAAACCAAACTCGGGTGCGCCTGAAGGTTCGTGCGGCGTCTTCACCGAAAACCTGTGCTTTGATACCCTCGTGAACTCCTTCGACGGAAGCGCATCCGCGCCGAAGCGCCGTGAAGTAATGCGTTCGTCAGCGCAATCTGAGGTACTATTACCGCAAACTTGGGCCCGCTCAGGCGTTGTTGATGGTGCCTGAACGTCCGGCGATGCTTGGCAGGCTGCTGCGTGCCAGTGCCCATCGCGGCTTCCAACATTACGAGGATTTGTTCAAGGAATCTAACAGCTTGGCATCGAAGACGATATTTTCAACCAGTTTCTCCAGGCTGGCATCCATCACTTCAGTCCAAGTGGCTTCGCCTCCTCCACCCGTTTTCTTGGTGTAGGTGCCGCTGTAGCGGGACTTGTACACTTCCCTGTTCGTTCCGGCTTTGGTGAACCGCAGATCGCACTCCACATTACCCGTGAATTCGACCGTGACGAAGCCCCGTTTCACCTCGAACCAGAAGCGGGTCACAGAACCGGATATCACCACGTCGCCGGGCAGGCCGATCGCATGCCCATTCTGGCGAAGGCCTGAGCGGATTGCCTCGGCCACCAGATCCGTAACCGGGCGACTGCTCAAAATGCCGGCAGATTTTATGCCTTGGGCGTCCTTCTTCCAGCCGATCCGAGCCTTGTCCGAGCGCTCATCCGTCAGTGCCTGAATATCGAACTTCTTCGGGGCGAGCCCGGACAGCGGGCCCTTGAAGTCGACATCGGGACGTGCCGCGACGTTCAACCGGGCATCGCCATAGACACAGCCCTGGACTAACACCACCGCCAGCAACAAAATGACTCTCACGCAACCTCCTGTAGTTCGCCGATCTCGATTTCGATTGACTCGTTGGCTCGCGGGCGCCATCGAGCAGGTCATTGTCTCGCGACACAACTAGATCGGCTCCAGCGGCGACCGCACACGCGAGACATGATCATCGTCCGGATCCCAACAAACCGGGACCGGGAGCGGCTGGGGATCCACGATCTCCGCCAGGCCTTCATAGTCTTGAACAAGCCAGGGCGTGATTCAAGATCTGCTCAGCAATTTACGGACGGGGCTGGGATAATCGATTCACCTCTGAGAAGTTGGCGGCATAACGATGCGATCGCATTTTCCAATCCTCATCCTCATGAGTTCCGTAGTCGCCCTCGGCGGGTGCGATGTGTTCTCACCTGATACATACTGGAGGAGCGATGACTATAAGTTGACCGCGATTGATATCAAAGGACAGATGATGTTGGCAGTGGATCTCCACAATGGAGGTTCGATTGGTATCGTTGGGCCGACAGTGTTCTCACTGGGAGCTGATGGCCGCTATATCGTCGTCAAACAGCATCCGACAAAAGGCGAATTCGGAAAATTCGATCGTGGGATCACCAACTACTTCGTAGTCACTCGACTTCCTGGGTCGGACGAAGACAAGGAAAAAGGTGTTCGCGGCCCAATGTCGAAGGATGAGTTCGATCACCTATCAGCTTCAATGCACCTACCTCAATTTACCAAAACCTTCGCGGACCTCGAATAGCCGGCACCTCTTGGAGGGTCCGGCAAGCCGGCCTAAAACGGATGTTTACAGGACTGGAGGACTGCGGATTTTCAATGGCGCGCCGACCCGGATACGCATTGCGTGGATTAAGCCACCGAGTTTATGGGCTGGCGGTCAATTCGACGTTTTCGGCGTGCCCTACATGCATACCTGCAAGTTGAATCGGGTCGGTGGTACAAGACCCCCCGACTGGGCTGCAACCCAGCCGAGGCCCTTGCCACGCAACCACAACGCCGGCTTGCGACGTCTGGGGTACACCACGGATGATCAGACCGCGCATGGTTTCCGCAGTATGGGTACGTTGCTCAACGAGCAGGGATGGAATCAGGTTTGAAGATGGACGTTGTTCGTTGTGGCGTGTTGAGTTTGATTCATGCGGCTAGAACGACAGCAAACGGCCGAAGCTGGGCCGAAACGGTTTCTGGAAAGGCTTCGCTAAATGCGACTACCGGAGATTTTCTTGCCACAAGCTACGGATAGCAGCGGCCGCATTTGAAGTCAGTTATGCAAAAATGACGGCAGCTTCGGGAGCTAGAGAAATCAAATGCGGCGTTCGAACCTGTCGTTGCTGGCTTTAATCGGCGTTTTGTTTGTAACGGACGCCGTGCTCGCTGGCGACAGCACCAATGCAGGAGCTGTCTGGCCGCCGCAGTTACAGCTCGAACTACGAGTGCCATTCGAGCCGACTTCTTTCGCGAGTTCAGGTAAGACCCATTTGATCTATGAGCTATATGTTGCCAATTTCGACGACCGACCAGTAGAGCTGAGACGAATCGAAATACGCGATGCCGATAATCCTGAGCGACAGGCCCTCGCGGTTTTAGAGGGCGCGAGCTTAAATCCGTGCCTCCACCACCTCGGAAAGCCGATCGTAGGCGACGAGATACCTGCAGCCGATGCGAACCAAGAGCGTCAGATCGCGCCCGGAGAAACCAGCGTAGTTTTTATTTCTGTCGCTCTCGCTCCCGGGATTTCTGCTCCAATCCGATTGCTGCATCGGGTTCTGACCGACGGTTCTGCGATTGATGGTGCTCTGATCGGGACGCACCACGAAACGCTAAAGGTGCTCGGCCCACCCGTCGAAGGTGCTCACTGGCTTGCAGGTTCAGGTCCCAGTAACGATTCACATCATCGACGACAAATTCTCTTTCTCGATGGCCGCTCGCATATTTCTTCCCGATACGCCATTGACTGGATGCGGATCGAAGGAGGAACCGGCTTTTCAGGCGACGCGCGCAGCAATCAGTCCTATTACGCTTACGGCAAACCTGTCCTGGCAGTAGCAGATGCTCGCGTGGTTTCCGTGAAAAATGGCATCCCGGAGAACATCCCTGGACACTTTGGTGCAGGACGGATCGCCGTGCCCATGAACTTGGAAACCTTTTTTGGAAATACGATCACCTTGGATTTGGGCGGTGGAATTTTCGCCTATTACGCTCACCTGCAGCCTGATAGTTTGAGTGTGAAAGTCGGTGATCGGGTACTCGAGGGCCAGATCCTCGCTCGGATAGGAAACACAGGAAGCTCTTTCGAGCCCCACTTGCATTTCGAGGTGACCACCTCAGCCCAGGTTTTGAGGGGCGAGGGTGTGCCCTATCTCATCGATAGTTACACCGTCAGGACCATGGGGTCCACTTCCGCAGATCGACGTACGAACGAGTTGCCTCTAGAGGGAATGTCCGTTGACTTCTGATCCAAGGGACGGTGGCCGGTGACCTACAGAAACAATTTCGACTCGAGCTTCGCTCAGCAGTCGTTCGCGCACCGCGGGGTAATAATCACCCATTTGAGCGAATATAACATGGCGATGTCGATGTTCCTCGACAAAGCTCGAATGAAAAGGCCCCGGTGGACTCCCGATGCTTCTCTGTCGTACCTCATAGCTAGCCCCCTCTGTGATCCAATCTCTTGGTGAGACCGAGATAAGTAACAGTGGTTGCCATGCGATTCTCGAGGGACCGCCTCAGTCCATCCTGTACGAATCCTGGTGGCGGGGAATTAAGGCGCAGCGTTGGTCATCTTTAAATGTCTTGACGATTCTCACATAGCCGGGGCAGCGGTCTTCCAAATCCATCAAACCACACCGATCCTTCTCCCCCGGGGGCTGGAACCGGATCACACCGGGGTCGAGATACCGGTCGACGGCTGTCACAGTGATTGTCGGCAGTGCGGATTTCGGCTCCGGAAGCGCGGGCACCCGGCTTCGCACTGCAGTGGCAGACACGCAATAACCGAGCCTGAGGACGATGTCGAGCTCCTGTCGCACTTCGGACAGGTTCATGGAATCAATGAGATCTGGTTGTGGCGAGCCCGGATTGTTCGCGGGTTTGTGACTCAGTCTGCGGAAGATGGCATCGCCCTGATCGTCATAGTTGTTGGGATCGAGATGCAATTGCTGGAGCAAATCTTTTACCACGATCGGCCGCGATTGCCGGGTCAGCGATATCAATCCAAGTGCCAATTTTTCGCTGACGTCCCGCGTTGGCTCAGGAACTGGCTGACAGCACTGCAAGTCGCTGTGCGTATGCACGAGTGTTTTTCTCAGCACCGACACCAGGCTCGGCTCACCTTGCAAGTCGTGTATCGCTGTGACGACCGCGGGAGCCAACTCAGACGGGAAGGGATTTGTAGAAGCCAGGATGTAGAAGTGCCCAAACTGCCGTTCTCTAACTCCTTCATCCAAGACTGCCTGCAGAGTTACCCGGGAGCCTGGAGCAACCCGAACCAACGCGGATACCGCGGCGGCGCGCGAATGGGGATCGGTCTGATCCGGGTGCTCGAGCAGCACGGTCAACACCTCCGCGGTGCGGACTGGGTCGCCGACGCCTTTGAGGGCGGAAATCAAAATGGCTGCGCGGTCGCCTTGGTGCGCCGCGGTTGCCGCGGCTAACTTCTGAATGAGTGGTTCTTGAGCGGCACGGGCAGAATCACCGGCCGCTTCGAGCGCCTTCGCCGCCGCCTCGAAATGAGCGGGCTGATCCAACAGGCTCATGAGATGTGGAACAACATGTTCCCGATCGTATTGCGCGAGATCACCCAAAGCATCGATTGCAGCGTCGCAGTCGGATGGCACTGAAGTGCTGCAGGAAACGGATTTCCGAATGACGGTCGGAATGGCTGATTTGGCCTTGTCACCCATGCAGGTCAACGCGGGGTATGCGAGCTTGTCGAAAAGCGAATCTTTGCCACGCAGCCTCTTTTCAATGTAGGGAAGCGCCGCCGCGCCTTTGTTGTCCTGGCGGCACAGCGCAGTCAAGACCAGCGATTCAATGGTTGGATCGCGAGTTTTCATGAGGGAAATCAGCGAGGGGAGCACTCCGTCTCCCCTCCGCTCCAAAGCATCAATCACGCACGGTGCGTCGTTGAATCCTTCGACCTGGAGTCCGAATTGATCGTTGCTCTTCTTGATCCGCTCAACGAGTTGCGGCGTCGATTCAGAATCCAGGGACTTGCTGCAGCCTGGAACCTCTTGAATCATGGCGATGCCACTGGCCGTGGGAGCCCTGGCGAGGCTCGCCGTTGTAATCAGAACAGCGGCCCAGAACTTATCGCGCATCGCCCGCCGGCTTTCGCCTGTTCCCTCGCGTGTTTTGGCCGTCGGTCCATCCCATCGTTCCACGATCGAGCTTGCGTGCCACGTGACATCCTCCATTGCCCAGAGGTAAATAATAGTCGGTCGGGATCGTCTGTGCGCGCGGATGAAACACCCTTACGATCAAAATCTTGGAGGCAGCCACGCCAGCAGCGCGTAGCGACGGAAGCGGGATCTGAGGGACATTCACTAGAGGCAAAGTGGCCTAGCGGGGTTACCTCGGTAGTAACTCCGCGAATTGACGCACGTTTCATCTAAGAAACAATCACTTGGCGGAAAGAAATTGGGCGCGGCCTCATGCGGGCACAATCGCGCTGACCAGCTGCCAGCGATGTGACTGTATCCAGTCTTCAGCGGGCGGCGGCGCTGGTCGGGCGACGGCTCAGATTGGAGCTGGTGTAACCGGCATCTCAGGGAAGTGTGCGCTAAGCTAGCGCTGAAATTGGACGGCCCGGCCTCGAAGGCCGGCGCGCAGCGCAGGTCGAAGGAATGCCCGAACTACCCGTGACCTATCGGACCCGGCGCCTGAAGATGATCCTGCTCGTAGTTGGATCAGGCATCTTCGTCTGGGTCGGCATCTGGCTGCGCGCACACCAACCGTTCGTGGCCTATCCAAGCATCATCTTCTTCGGCCTGTGCGGCCTCGTCGGTTTGGTTGGATTACTTCCAAACAGCTCATATCTGACTCTGACAGACCGCGGCTTCGAGTTCGCGAGCCTGTATCGCAAGCACTTCGTGTCCTGGTCGGATGTTGATTCATTCATCCCGATAAAGATTCAGCACAATAGAATGGTGGGATGGAATTATTCCCCCGAGTTCAGCAAGTCACAGCGCCTGCGCAGTGTGAATACGGTCCTCGCCGGAACGGAAGCGGCTTTGCCCGACACCTATGGCATGTTCGCCGATGAGCTGGCGGTTTTGATGAATCGGTTGCTCGCGGTGTACGCAAACACCACGCGCCGATAGGGTCGACTGATTCTCAGCGGGCTGGCACCGACGATTGTCCGTAGCCAACGAGCACCACGAAAGCTAAAACGTCAGCCTCAAAACCGGTCCTGGCACCCGGTGCGGTGCGTGTTAGTGAAGAAGCGCTCAAAGATTCTCGATTCCGTCTATGAAGCAATGAAGGGCCTCTATGCGGCGGGCGCAATCGATCAAGCGACGATGCGGGAGGTCACCCAGGCATGCCTTGCGCCTTCAACTCGGCCTCGGCGCGCCCGCGGCGGGTTTCACAGACGGCGATCCCCGGTCGCATAGCTCATTGAGTCGAGCCTCGCGTGCGTTTTTTCTGGGATCCAAAAAAGGCGGCGTCGAACTCGCGAAAACACGGGGTGTCCTTCGAGGAAGCGAGTACGGCTTTCGGGGATTATCTGTCCTTCACGAGTGCTGATCCCGATCACTCGGCTGGCGAGCAGCGCTGGATCACCTTCGGCGTGTCAGCACGACGAAGATTGCTCACGGTGTCCCACACGGAGGAAGAAGAGGATATTATTCGCATTATCAGTGCACGGCCGGCAACGCCGCGTGAGCGAAAGCTGTATGAAGAAGGGTAAATCGTCTCGAAGCGACGAAATGCGTCGCGAGTACAAGCAATCAGATTTCCCGAAGGGATTTGTTCGAGGCAAGTACGCGGCTCGTGTTGCAGCAAAGTCCAATATTGTTCGATTGGATCCAGAAATCGCTGAGGCATTTCCGACGAGCAAGGCTGTCAATGAGGCCCTCGGAGCGATGCTCCGCGCTGCGAAGAAAGCGAGATTGTCCAAACGCCGCTGACTGTTGACGAGCCGGAAGCTTTAGCCGGTCGGGCGGTAACGCCAAAATGACTGTTTTCATGAGCAGCACAGGCTGCCGTCTTAGCCAAACGTGAAGGCATAAGCCTGGACCCCAGCGTCCAGGAATTCAATCGTGAAGGTACGCGGCCGGATGTCGCCCGTTGGTTGGCGGATCAGTTGGTATAGGCGTTGGGTGGTTACGACGCCGGCGCCGGTGGCGTCCGTGTCGGTGCCGTGGCTGGTGCCGGGATCGGCGCCGTCGAGGCGTACGCGGAAGCGAATGGGTTTGCCGCTGGGGCCTGGGCCCAACACCAGGTGCAGATCGCGCGCCTGGAATCTGAACACAACGGTGCCGCGCGCCTCGTCGAGCGTGCCTTTCTCGTCGTCAACGGTCCACTTGCCTGTCAACGCCCACTGGTTGGTTTCCAACTTGCCAGGCGCCTCGTACTGCGCGGATTGATCCGGCACCACATGAGAAGGGGAGCTGAAATGCTCCGCGCGCGCATAACCAACATACGTCTCTGGTGACAGCATGTTGCTCTGGTCGGCGGCCGCCTGCACGCCTTTGGCGTCCGCGGTCGAGATCCCAGCCGGCGGCAGGTCCCTGAAGCCCGCTTCAGTCAGCAGCTCCCGGATGATCCGCTCCGATTCCGGATAGTCGCCTTCACCGAAATGGTGGCCGCGAATATTGCCTTGGGCGTCGATGAAGTAGTGGGCGGGCCAGTACTGATTATCAAAGGCACGCCAGATTTCATAGTTACTGTCCAACGCAACAGGATAGGTGACATTGAGGTCGTGCACGGCACGCTGCACGTTGCCAACATCCTTCTCGAAAGCAAACTCCGGCGAATGTACGCCGAGCACCACCAGTCCGTGGTCCTTGTACTTCTGATACCACCCGTTCACGTATGGCAGTGAGCGAAGGCAGTTGATACAGGAATAGGTCCAGAAGTCGACCAACACGACCTTGCCGCGCAATCCCTCGCGCGTGAGGGGTTGCGAGTTCAGCCAGCCGGTGGCTCCGCTGAGCGCCGGTAGTTGGCCTTCCACCGGAAGGCTGCCGGGCGTAGTTGTATCTGCGACTCGAATCGCCGAAGTCGAGGTCGCGCGTTGGGCGGGTGGTCGGATCTTTCCAATCAATGTTTGTTCAATGCGGTCGGTGCTCGCAAGCGACACGCGTGTGAGGAACCCACTATCGAGTCCCAACGCAATCGCCCCCACACCCACCAGCACCGCCACCCCCAACCCCCGCCGCACCCATTCCCCCGCTCCCAATCCACGCTTCAAAGCCGCGAACACCCGGCCGCCGGCCAGCAACGCGATGGCTAAAGACGCCGCAGCACCC
>Ga0105237_10007030_pt1 | contig 12390 bp, 16 predicted proteins | sample KBSC24metaG_FD_81520 | JGI IMG/M metagenome (GOLD analysis project Ga0105237, IMG submission 81520) | Corn rhizosphere microbial communities from Kellogg Biological Station, Michigan, USA - KBS C2-4 metaG | ecosystem: Host-associated > Plants > Roots > Rhizosphere > Soil | place: Michigan, USA...
CCAGGTGCGCCGGCTCGCCAATTATGGCCTGCAGGACGGCAAGATCTTCGACTTCATCAGCCGCACCACGCCCACTTCGGGCCAGGAAATGAGCTACCTGACGCCGTTGTTCAAGCTGCTCAGCTTCAACTGACCTCGTCATCGCCGGCAAGCAGGTGGCTGCGCCCACCTGCTTGCCGGCCGCCCGCTCCTTCCCTACGCTTCGAAAAACGAGCGACGGGAGTGAGACATGACCACGGGCAGGATATCGCGCCGCCGCATGCTGGCAGGCGCTGCGGCATTGTCGAGCGCGGCGATCCTGCCGCGCACCAGCCTCGCCGACTGGCGTCCCACCGAGACCGTTCGTATCATCGTGCCCGCGGCCGCCGGCGGCTCGACCGACGTCATGGGGCGGCTGCTGGCGACGCATCTGCAAACCGCGTGGGGCCAGTCGGCTGTGGTTGAAAACCGCTCCGGCGGCGGCGGCACGATCGGCGCCGGCGAAGTGGCGCGGCAGAGGGGCGACGGCCACACCATCCTGATCGGCAATCCCGGGCCGAACGCCATCGCCTACAGCATCTTCAAGACCCTCACCTACAAGGCCGAGCAGCTGCAGGCCGTCTCGAACATGATCCGGATTCCCAACATCGTCTCGGCGCATCCATCGACCGGCATCAAGTCGATCGCCGAGCTGATCACAGCGCTCAAGGCCAATCCGGACAAGTACAATTACGGCTCCTCCGGCGTCGGCCAGAGCCCTCACCTCACCGGCGCCTGGTTTCTGCAGCTCACCGGCCTGAAGATGGTGCACGTGCCGTTTCGCGGTGCCGGGCCGGCGCTGCAGGCGGGCCTCACCGGCGACGTCCAGATCCTGTTCGACAATCTCTATCCCTCGTTGCCGCAGGTCGTGGACGGCAAGCTCAACGGGCTCTGCGTCACCACGCCGGAACGCTCGGCCAATGCCCCTGACCTTCCGACCATGCGCGAAAGCGCGCCGGAATTGGCCAAGTTCGACGTCTCCTCGTGGTTCGGCGTGTTCCTGCCGAAGAGCTGCCCGCCCGAGATCGTCGCGGCGCTGAACCTGCAGGTCAAGGCGCTGCTCGAGCGTGAGGAGATCAGGACGAACATCGCCGCGATGGGCGCGCGCCCCGACTACGGCACGCCACAACAATTTGCCGATTTCGTCGATGCCGAGACCAGGAAATTCGCCGGCATCATCGAGAAGGAAGGACTGCAGATGGAGGTGAAGTGAGCGCCTCCTCTCGCAGCAATCGCTAGGATGACTTGTTCATCTTCTTGAGCTTCGCATCGGTAGTCTCGATCGACATCGCGAGCTCGAGGATCGCCTGTGACAACAGCTCGATCGCTTCTTTCTGGTCTTGCGACTTGGAGGCGCGCAACGCATAATTCTTCGCGGATGACAGCGACATCGATGACCCTTTCCTTGCCATGAGCGTGGCGCGGATTAACAAATGGCGTCATTCGCCGCCACCGGCTTGTCGCCGCGCCGGAATCGTCCGTCGGACACGCGTTGCTCGGACGGGTCCGCCGCAATCGGCCAACCGATGGCTACCGCAGCAGAGCGCCGGCCATCATGGCGACACAGGTGCCAAATCCGGCTGCGGGCATCCATATCGGGACCGTGACGTGCGGATGGCTTGATGGCACGCCGCGATGCCGCAGCCGCAGCAGTGACAGATTGACCAGCGCAAACACGGCCAGCGTCGCCAGCGAGGTGCTCTCCGCTAGCGATGTCAGCGGGACCAGCAAGGCCAGCGGAACCACCAGCGCCGCAATGCAGGCGGTCGCGACCAGCGGCGTTCCAGTGCCGCGATGCACCCGCGCAAAGATCGCCGGCAACTCCTGTTCGCGCGCCAGCCCATAGAGCACTCGGGCCGCCATCGTCATCTGCGCCAGGATCGTGTTCCAGGTCGCCACGATGGCGATCGCGCCGATCGTCGCAGGGCTGACGCCGGCGACCTGGCGAAACACCAGGCTGAGCGGCGCCGGCGCCGCCGCCAGCCGTTCGATCGGCCCGGAACTGACGGCAACGGCGGCGACGAGGACGTACAGCAGCGTCGAGATCAACAGGGTCAGGATCATGGCGCGGGGGATGTCGCGTTGCGGGACCTTGGCCTCTTCCACGACATTGGCCAGATCCTCGAATCCGATGAAGGCGAAGAACGCGAGCAGACTGCCGAACCCGATGCCGGACAGCACCCCTGCATCGAGCGGCGGCAGGTGGGCGATCGTCGCGGTCACGGGGAGCCCGGCATGCAGGCCCGCCGCGATGATGGTGACGAGGCCGCCGACCTCGATGAGTGTGAACAGGCTCGCAAGCACCACCGATTCCAGGATGCCCCACGCCCCGACCGCGCCGAGCGCAAGGACGACCGTCACCACGATCAGCCCCTGCGGGAGATCGACGAATTGGCGGACATAGCCCGCCGATCCCAGCGTCACCGCGGCGGATGACACCACCCCGGTCACGGCGGTCAACAGGCCGATCGCCGTTGCCAGCGCGCGGGACTGGAACGCCGCCCTGACATAGGCGGCCTCGCCGGCGCTGACCGGATAACGCGTCGAAAGCTCGGCGTATGAGGCAACCGTCAGCGCCATCACCCCTGCCGCGAGGGCGAACGACCATGGCGTATGGGTCCCGGCATGGCCGGCGACGGCGCCGATCAGGACATAGATTCCGGCGCCGACCGTGATGCCGGTGCCGTACAGCACCAGCAAGGCCAGACCGAGCCGCCGCCGCAACGGGACGGGGGCGTCGAGAAGCTCACCTGCCATGTGTCCCCTGAGACCGCGCGGTGCCGCGCGGCAGCATGCGAACGAGCGTATCGTCGCCAAACACGAAATGATGGACCAGCGCGGCGGCGGCGTGGAAGCACGCCACGATCACCAGCGCATTGGCGGCGATCTCGTGAAGTTCGGTGACCGTATGGGCGAACGCGCGATCACGTTCCCAGGGGGACGGAATTTCAACGGCTCCGAACAGCGGCAGCGCGTCGCCGCGCGCGAACTGCGCGACGATGCCGATAATCGGAACTGCAAACAGCAACGCATAGAGCGCGACATGGCCAAGCCGGGCGGCGGGATCGGCGAAGGCGCCGAGCCACCTGCCGAATTCGTTGGGCGCGGGCGGCGGCGGCGGTTCGACCACACGCCAGGCCAGGCGCATCCCGAGGGCACCGAGGACCAGAAGGCCTGCGGACATGTGCACGAACAACCCCGTCGCCCGCACGACGCCCTTCGGCAGATCGTCGCCGAAGGTCCCAAGCGTCCACGCAACCACCACCAGCACCACCGTCATCCAGTGCAGAAACCGGGGCATCGTCCCATATCGCCTGATCGCAGCAGCTGATTGCATCACGCATCCTCCTTGGGTCTCATCATCGTGCGTCAGTGCGAAAACAGGATCGGCAGCGGGGGCTTCGACAGCAGGCTCCTGGTGGCACCTCCCAGCACGAACTCCTGCAAACGGGAGTGCCCGTAAGCGCCCATGACGAGCACGTCTGCGGCATGAGAAGCGGCGTACCGTCCAAGAACTTCGCCGATCGCCCTGCCCCCGGCATCGACCCGGTCCAGCACCACGTCGATGCCGTGCCGTGCCAGGTTCTTCGACAGTTCTTCGGCGGAGTGTGTCCGATCGAGATGCTTCTCGTTGAGGACGGTGACCACGCGAACTTTCGCGGCGCGCTCCAGCAACGGAAGCGAATCCGATACCGCGCGGGCCGCCGCGCGGCTGAAATCCCAGGCGACTACGATGGTTCCGAACGTGAACGAACCACGGGAATCTTGCGGCAGGATCAAGGTAGGCCTGCCGGATCCGAAGATCACGGCTTCCACATACCAACGCTCATCTGCCGCCGGCATGATGGTGAGATCGCGAAGCCGGGCATATTCGACCAGAAGCTCCGCCCGCTCGGCCGGCTTGCAGATCTGACGAATGGACTCGCAGGAGACGCCGGCCCTTGCCGCGTCGGATTCGAACGCCGCGATCAGGGCCTGCGCATTTCGCCTGCTCTTGGCGGTCTCGCCAGCGAGGATGCCGGGCAGACCGGCGATCGAACCCGACATGAAGTGACCGGGCACCTCGACGTGGATCTCGCAGACCAGCGCCGCAATGTGGGCGCCGAGACCTGATGCGACCGCAATCGCCTCCTTGATCACCGCTGCCGGTGTCGGCTCCGGATAGCTCGTCAACGTGAGCAGGATATCGTTGACCGCCAAGATGACCTCGCCTCGAACACGCGCCTCGACGGGTTCAAGTCTAACCTGGAGCGGCCTCACCACCTTGATTCAGCGCAAATCAGCGTCTGCCAAACGCATGACCGCTCGCGATCACCTGCGCAGGCAAACGCATCGCAAAGGCGATTTGTTCAGAAGCCCCGCGCACGCGGCAACAAGGGCCGGAGCATCTGAACAAACCGCGGCACGACTGCTAGAGCCGCCCCATCAGCAGCAGGACGACGAGGATGACCACGATGATGCCGAGCACACCCATCCCACCGTGACCGAAGCCGTAACCATAGCCGCCGAAGCGACCGCTGAAACCGCCCAGCAGAAAGATGATGAGGATAATGATCAGGATAAGTCCGATTGACATGGTCTGACTCCTTTTGTGGAACATGAAGGCAATTGGGATTCACACCAGCCCCATTGCAGGGCTAGATCTTGTCCGCTAACGCTAGCCGCTTCGTCATCGAAGCAAAGTCGCGCGACGTCGTTCCGAAGGACCTGTCATTCCGTCCGATACTGATCTCGCACCCGAACTCGATCAGCCCACCGGCCAGGGGAGACAAGCACATCAGCGGCGCGCCATGATGCGCAGCTCATAAGCCTCGACAAGACCAGCCTGTCGCACAGGCGTATTTCAAGGGAACGATATTGGGTCAACTCGCGCGCGAACAATCGGGCGGCGCGCCGCCTCCATGCACTAGCGTCTTGCCGTCACCAGACGAACTTCCTCGACTTTGATGCGTGAGCCCGCCGCGCGCAAGCAGGACGTATCGAAATTCGGCCAAACCTGGTCGGAACAGTCACGACCCGTGGGCTGGATGGCAGGCTGGGTGGCCTTGCCCGGAGCGAGCGATTGGTTCGGCTTCACTTCGGGAACGAACATGGGCAAGGCAATCACGGACACTCCGAGGAGCGCGAAGATCGCGAGCGGAGCGAGAGATCTGATCATTGAGTCTTCTGACTGTGGCGGGACGCCGATCCCGCTACGCTCGGGGATCCATTGACAACACCGCCGAAGATGTCAGGTTCCACGGATGCCGGCGCTTATTTGGATACTCCCGGCAGGCATCGCTGCGGCAATCTTCGCTCGCAAGGAGGCGGCCCCAGCGCGGGGGGACACGCTGAGACCGCCATTCATCGGATGCCTTTGGGGGATGGGCTCGGCATCCGGTCGTACCTCAATAACCAATTCGGGCGGCCTTCGTTCCCGCTCGACCGCCCCAATTCGCCTCAATCAGGTCAACAGGGTACGGGCTTTGTTGGCAGCGTCATAGATCTCGATTTGAAGCATTGGATAGGCCGCCTTCAATTTTCGGCCGGCTTCTTCGGCGGCCTCGACGTCGTCGAATTCCGACTTGAAATGTCCGTCGACGATGGTCACGAAGCCTTCCGTGGGAGGCCGGTCGGCTCGCAACGCCTTCTTCGGCTCCGGCTCGTCGATGGAGAGTACGGGCTTCTTCATCTTGCATCCTTTCACACGCGATCGCCGCGACAAATGATGTCCGAGAAACACGACCTCGACGAAGGGATGCTGGCTCGAACGCGCCCCCGCGCTGACCACCGGATCAGGACTTCGGTCGATATGGGGATCCGCGGTGCGAATAACGAGCCCCGCGCGAAATGAAATGGCAGCCCGCGCAAGCGCCAGCCGAACGGCATAGCGACAGCACCGACCGCCGCGGCAACGATGGACATGATGCCGCCGCAGCATGGCGATGTGGGCCAGCGCGCAGCGACATCAAAGCTTCAACCCTGATGGTCAAATCAGGGATCGCGACCGGCCTGCCCAATGCCAGCCCCGACCGATACAGATCGGCCGGGACAAGCTCTGTCGTCCTGTCGCGCCTGCCCTCAGTAGCGGCGCGTGCCGATCCCGACGCTCACGCCGGGAAGCTCCACGCCGACCCCTTCGTGCCGCTCGCGATAATAACCGCGGTGCTCGCGCTCATACCCGTAGGACTCGCGGGGTTCACGGATGATGACATGGCGCTCACCGCGTTCGCGCCAGCAGCGGCCGTTTTCATTGCAGACCAGGCGGACGTTTTGAATGTTGCCATCCGGTCGGACTGACAGATCGGCGGACAGCGGCGCAGCGGAAGCGGCGGTCACGAATAGCGCACTCGCGCCGACCGCCAGAGAGATCACGAGACTCTTCATGGTAGTTCTCCAAAAGTGTTGTGTCGGGATGCCAATAGACTGGCGAAGCAATCGTTCCGTCGCGGACTCACTATTCCTGATGGCTTCTGCAAAGAGTCTCTATTTCGTTGCTTCTGGAGAGAGTTTCTACTTTCGCTGGAACCTTGTCTGGCCAGTTCTGTTTGCCATCTGTTCGAATACTGCACGTACGACAACCGGTAGACACCATGAAGAAGATTCTCCTAACAACCGTCACCATTCTCGCATTCGCGTCACCCTCGTTCGCGGCTGAACCGTCCAAGACCGAGCCGCCGAAGACCGTCGGCATGGCGCCCGCATCGTTCTACCTGACTCAGGACTCCGCGACGATGAAGTGTCAGATCGTCGAGACCATGCCTGTTGCGGGCGGCACCACGAAGGTTGTCGGCGTCGCTCACCCGACCAAGGCATCGGCTGAAACGGCGTTGAAGGCCGACAAGGAATGCAAGAACTAATTCACTGAAGCTGCAAGCACGAGGCGGGTCCACAAGGCGCAATCGCGCAGGTGACGGACCCGCCTCGCTCGTGGGACAGGAACCGAAGCTGATTTGCCGGTTACGCCCTCAGGATTTGCATTGAGGAGAATGCGCTATGGACAAGGATCAAATTGTCGGCTCGACGAAGAATTTCGCCGGTCGGGGCGAGGGCACCGTCGGTGATATCGCCGGCGACATCAAGACTGAGGCCGCAGGGCGCGTCCGCGAGGCGGCAGGCACGGCACAGACCCTCTACGGCCAGGCCAAGGATGCGGCGCGCGAAGTCACGGATACCGCGGTCAGCTACGCCAAAGACGCCTATGACAGCAGCGGCGATACCTTCCGCGATGGCTCGGAAGCGATTGCGAAGAGAGTGCAGGACAATCCGCTCGGCGCGGTGTTGATTGCGGGTGCAATTGGCTTCGCGTTGGCGCTGTTGATGTCTCGCCCGCCGCGCCGCCAGCCGCAGCGCTCGCGATATTACGGTTAAGTAGCCCATCGAGACAGTCCACGCTTTGGACGATCGGCTATTTGTTGGCTTGGAGACTAAAATCGTGAGTGACGAAATCCCGCTGGCCCCTTTCGTCTACGAAGGCCTGGATCCCGTTCCAGAACCGAGATCCACCATCGCGGACGTTTCCGAAGCCGTGAAAGAAACAGTCCATCGCATCGGTGGCGCTGTGGAAGCGGCGCGAAAGCCCGGTATGCCGCTGAGCATCTTGAGCAATATCGCGCGTGAAGCGCCCCTTGGTTCGCTGTTGGTCGCGTTCCTGTTGGGAGTTGCGGTCGCCCGCCGTCGACAATGATGCTGTCCGCGACAGTGTGATCCATCCAAGTAACCAGCAAGACGGCCCCAGTTCGCATCGAGCGATCCGGGGCCGTCTTCAACGGCACGGGGGCGGCCCGCGACGTGTGGCTGATTCAATCACATTCATGTCGCCGCCGATGTGCAATTTAGCTCACTGTCCTGGTTGCTTCCTGCGTCAGAACGGCTTGGTCTGTTCTAGTACAACCGAGATGGCACAAGCTCGGCCTCCGCAATTCAATCCTGATACTCCAGCGCGTGCAGGCGGCGTTCCAGTCGCTCGCATCTACCGGTGACTGAGAGTCCTGTAGCGCTCCCGCCTGAGTTGCAAGATGCAGCGCGGAGACACCTTAGAGCGTTCGTCCTTCGGTCACCCTACTCGTCTCTTCTGATCTCAGGCTTGTCGTACAGCACCGCGGTCAAGAGCGAACTGTGGACCTCGATCTTGCCGTTGTAGGTGATGAACCCGAGCCTTCGAAACTTGTTCATGAAAAAGCTGACGCGGGAACGGGTTGTGCCGATCATCTCTGCCAGGGTTTCCTGGCTGACCGATGCGCCGATCGGCTGCGGAGCGCCTTCCTTTCCGAAATTAGCCAGAAGCAGGAGAAGGCGCGCGAGCCGCCTCTCGCTCGAATTGAATAGCTGGTCGATCAGGTCTTCTTCGATGCGACTGTTTCGGCTCAGAAGATACGCCATGAACATCTCGGAGAATTTTGGCTCGCGCTGAAGCGCCGTAAGCATCGCGCTTTTGGTGATCGACGTGATCAGGCATTCTTCCATGGTCATCGTCGTTGAAATCCGCAACTGATGGCCGTTGAGGCATCCTTCGCCAAAGAATTGTTCGGGCTCCAGGATTCCGACCACGGCTTCCTTGCCCTGTTCGGAGACGACGAGAACCTTGATCTTCCCTTTTTGAATGTAGAAGACGCTATCAGCGACGTCTCCTTGCGAAAAAACAACCTCGTTCTTATCGAATTTCCGAATGGTCTTGCCCTCGCCGACCTTGGCGAGAAAGAGTTTTGGATCAAATAAGCTTCTCGCGGCTTTTGGCATCGAGTCCCCGGCGCCAGATACGAACCCAGTTTAGCAGGTCTGCCGCCCAGTTTGTTGAGCAAGTTACGGTTTTTCCCTGAGAAGCCTGCCTGAAAAGGTCACTGACGTCTGAGCAGTTTTGCACAGTATCCGGCCTCGCCCAGGTCCATTGTTATGACTGGTGGTGGACTGCCCCGCATGGGCTGTCCGAGCGCGAGGACGAGAAATGAACATGTCTGGCGAAAGCCTTTTGGTTATCTTGGCTGTCGGCATCGCCGCCGGCTGGCTAGCCGGCCAGTTCGTGCAGGGGACGGGCTTTGGCCTGTTGGGCGATCTTGTGGTGGGAATAGTGGGGGCTTTCATCGCGAGCTGGATATTTCCGCAACTTGGAATCCATCTCGGTTCCGGCATCGTCGCGGCGATCGTCGCGGCCGCGATCGGCGCGACATTGCTGCTTGTGATCATCAGGCTCATCCGCGGAAGCAGCCGATGGGGAGGAAGCTCGGGCGGAGTGTGGCGGAAACGCTGGTAGTCGACGTTGGAACTCGTAGGGAGTGCAACATGATTCCGCAAACTCGGGCTTCGTTGCCGATCACCAGGGACAACCCCTGGCAACCGGTTCACCTCGTTGCGGTCGACGCCGCCAAGGTGGTTGCGCAAGGAATCGTCGACACCATTCGTCAGCCGTTGTTGGTTCTGGATCGGGATCTGCGCGTGGTCGCGGCGAGTCGCGCCTTCTGCACGACATTCATCCTCGCCATCGATGATATCCTTGGCCAACCGCTTTACGAGCTGGGCGATGGAGAATGGAACATCCCCTCGCTGCGGTTGCTACTGGGGCAGATCATACCCCAGCAAGGCGCTATGGAGAATTACGAGGTCGAACACGACTTTCGGTCGGTCGGACGACGAACGATGCTGCTGAATGCGCGTGAGATATTCTACGAGGGAGGCTCGCAAGCGAACATCTTTCTCAGCATCGAGGATGTGACCGGCAAGCATGTCCTGGAACGCGAGAACGCCGCGCTGCTTCAGCTGAAAGACACGCTCCTTGACGAAATCTACCATCGTGTGGGCAACTGCCTGCAGATCATCGCGAGCATAATTTCCATGAAAGCGAGAAAGATCAGTTCGAACGAAGCGCGGCGACATCTGGAGGAGACTCGTGATAGGGTCATGTCGGTTGCGGCCGTGCAAAAATGCCTCCATGCGTCGACCGTGGGCGAGTTCGTCGCGCTGGTCCCCTATCTGTCGAATCTTTGCGCAGCGATCTCTCGCTCGATGATCAGCGACGACCGGGTAATTTCGATCGAAGTCCGGGGCGAAGGGGGCAACGCGGATCACCGGACGGCCGAGACTCTCGGATTGATCGTCACTGAACTCGTGATCAATTCGCTCAAGCATGCTTTTGCCGACTTGGCGAAAGGCGATCTCATTGTGGTGACTTGCGACGCCGCAGGGCCAGAATGGACGCTGTCGGTGTCCGATAATGGAACGAACGGACAGAAGGCCGCGATTGTCACCGAAGGCGGACTGGGTACCGGAATCGTCGCGGCCCTCGCCGGCCAACTGAACGCGCTGGTCATAACCAAGAGTGGCCCCGAAGGCACCTCTGTTTCAATTGCACATCATGCGGCGAACACCGTCTCGGGCTGAAAGCGCTGCCCGGCACACGCGGCAGTGCCCTCGAAATTCGGGACTGTCCACGAGGAACCAATATTGCCAGCGTCACTTGGTAATGGCGACCGGGTGTAGTGTGCCCCCGCCCACCACACCCGATGAATGACGGCCCCAACGCGCCCCCTCGTGTTGGGGCCGTTTTCTGACTGATGATCGCGGCACCCGAACGTCCAGGCTGATCTCATGCTTTGGCGCGAGGTGAGCCGGCGCGATTGCCACTGCCACGGATCTTGCGGCTGGTTTGGCCGCTCGGGCGCTAACGCCAGGTCGATAGCTCTCGCCCCTCAGTGTAGCACGATGGTTTGATCCCGGTCCTTCATGAGGGCTGCGTCCAGCTCGGTTTGGCTGACGGAGGCAAGCTGGATCTGTCGTTGCGGAGCGCCCACCGCAGGCGTCTGAAAAAGCGTTGCCACGCGCCGATAGGCGACCCTGGACAATCCTTCGATCAGTTCGTCGTCAACGATGAGGGCATATTCACCGGCGGGCTGAACGCCCTCCACGTTGCGAAGGGTGAATGGACTGGCGAACAAAACGGTGGTCCTCGTGGTCTTGATGGTCAAGGCGCACTCTCCGCTACAGAGTAACTCATCCAAGTGCCTGACAGGACGGCCCCAGTTCGGCATTGATCGACTGGGCGGTCTTGAACGGCACGAGGGTGGCTCGCGACGCTCGCCTGATACGATCACATCCATCTCGTTGCCGATGTTCAGTATTGCTCACCTTGATCGCGACCATGCCCTCTGCGGCTCATCCCTGATACTCCAGCGCGTGCAGGCCGGCATTCCAGTCGCTCGCATACATCAGCCCGTCGCGCGTCACATAGACATCGGCGGTCTTGGCGGCGAGCGCGACATTGGGCCTCGGATCGATCAGTTTCGCCGGCGTCGGCGGCAGCCAGAACGCCAGCTCCTTCGGCGCGAACTGGTTCTTGATGTCGAACACCCGGACACCGCCGGCATTGTAGGTGGCGAAAATCGTCTCCTCGCTCTGGAACGACCCGGGCCGGTTCTCATGCAGATTGTGCGGACCGAAGGTGCCCGGCGCGGCGCAGTAGTCGCGATCCCCCGGCACCGGCATGGTCGAGATCGTCACCGGATTGTCCGGTGCGCGGACGTCGACCACGAAGATCTGGAACAGCCCCTTCGCGCACTTCTCCGCATTCGCCTCATCGGCCACGACCGCGAGGTTGCGGCCCGGCAGCGGCAACGGCGTATGCGTGCCGCCTGGAAACGGCGGCGACCAGTTCATGTGCGACAGCAGTTTCGGCTGAGCGGGATCGGACACGTCGTGAATGGTGAAACCGCCATCGCGCCAGGCGCCATAGCCGAGCTTGCCGGCGACGATCATGTGATGCAGCGCGTAGCGCTTGCCCTTCGGCGCGGTCGACACCTCGCCGGCCGCGCGGTTCATGCCCGGCAGCCACCATTTCGAGACGATGACCGGTTTGGTGATCTCGTTGAGATCGACGATGCACAGGCAGTGATCGGTGAAGCCGTCGAAATGCGCCGAGACATAGGCATAGCGTCCCCCCATCCAGGACAGCCGATTGATGCCCAATCCCGGCATTTCGAGAAAGGCGATCTCCTTCATCTCGGAAGGTTTCGAGATGTCGTGGATCGACAGGCCGCTGCGGAAGGCTTTGCGCTTGGTGATGCTGTCGGCGAGGTTGTTCTCGAAATAGCCGCGCTGGTCGCTGTAGGACTGCATCGCGACGATATTGGCGCCGTTGGCGACGAGCAGCAGATCGTCCGAGGCCTGCAGATGATGCGTGCGGGTGTACTGCCCGGCGGTGAAGAAGTTCACCGGCTTGAGATTGCGCGGATCGCCGGCGTCGAGGATGGTGACGCCGTCGCTGAACATGTGACCGACATAGAGGTGGTCGCGGCTCGCCATGATCTGCACGCTGTCCGGACGTCCGCCGATATCGCTGTAGGCGAGGTGCTTGATCCGATGACCGATCCCCTCCGGCGGGACCGGCGGATCGTCGGCCCGCGC
>Ga0105237_10007034_pt1 | contig 12387 bp, 13 predicted proteins | sample KBSC24metaG_FD_81520 | JGI IMG/M metagenome (GOLD analysis project Ga0105237, IMG submission 81520) | Corn rhizosphere microbial communities from Kellogg Biological Station, Michigan, USA - KBS C2-4 metaG | ecosystem: Host-associated > Plants > Roots > Rhizosphere > Soil | place: Michigan, USA...
CTCAACAATGGCAAGGCGGGTATGCTGGACCTCAATCTGAACAAGCAGCAAAAGGTGCAAGGCGCATTTGCCGGAGTACAGCAGTATAAAGACTATGGCATTTTTGTCATGGGCGGCTCCCCCAAGCAGGGACAGACCCTGGAGGAAGTAAAGGACCTGCTGATACAGCAGCTTGACCTTTTGAAAAAAGGCGATTTCGATGTGAGCCTGGTAAAAGCAATCGTGGCTAATGCCAAGCTCTCCCTCCTGGAAGAGCTGGAAAAGAATGCAACCCGGAGCACGGCTTTGATGAGCGCCTTTATCAAGAATCGTGGTACGAAATGGGATAATGATGTAGCGGATCTGGATGAACAGGCAAAGGTGAGCAAGGAAGAGATCATAAAAATAGCCAACCAGTATCTGGCCAATAATTATGTGCTGCTGTACAAGCGTAAGGGTGAGGACAAAAATATCGTAAAGGTAGACAAGCCGCCTATTACGCCGGTGGAAACCAATGCGGGTAAACAATCCGCCTTTGTGAAAAAGATCGAGGCCATGCCGGTGTCGGATATGACGCCGCAGTGGCTGGATTTCAAGAGTGGCATCGTACGCAGCAAGGCGGGTATTGCAGATGTATTGTACGTACCCAATAAAGAGAATGAGCTGTTCCATCTGTACTACCGGCTGGATATGGGCAATCGCAATGACAAGCTGCTGCCCCTGGCGGCGCAGTATTTCCAGTTCCTTGGTACGGACAAGTATTCTTCGGAGCAGATCAGCAAGGAGTTCTATAACATTGCCTGTAATTTTAACATCAGCGCTACCGCGGATGTGACGACGATAAGCATCACGGGTCTGCAGGAGAATTTCGACAAGGCCGTCTCTCTTTTTGAGGACATACTGGCGAACTGCCGTCCGGACACGGCGGCGCTGTCTGCACTGAAAGGGCGGATATTGAAAGCAAGATCCAATGCCAAGCTGAACAAACAGGCCATTTTGCAGGGGCTGGTCAACTATGCACGTTATGGCGCGAAGAATCCTTTCAATGCGGTGCTGACCACGGACGAGCTGAATAACCTGAAGGCCGAGGATCTGGTGAATATCCTCCATGGGTTGTTGAATTATAAACATACAATTATCTATTACGGTCCTTTGTCCGTGGAATCCTTTACTTCGGCCATCGGTAAGCTGCACAAGCTGCCTTCTTCGGGCTTTACGGCATACCCTGCCCGCACGGAGTTTCCTTTTACGAGCCAGACTTCCAACCAGGTGCTGTTCACCAATTATGATATGGTGCAGGCGGAGATCATTTGGATACGCAATGCCGGTCCCTATGATGTAAGCAAGGAGCCGGTAGTAGACGTATTCGACAATTATTTCGGCGGCGGGATGGGTTCTGTGGTATTCCAGACCATCCGGGAGTCGAAGGCCCTGGCGTATGCTACTTTTGCTACCTATGGGACTCCTGCGAGGAAGGAGGACCCTTACTATGTGCTGGCCTACATAGGGTGTCAGGCCGACAAGATGCCGGATGCGCTGAAGGGTATGAATGAATTGCTGAATGATCTGCCTGTGTCGGATAAAGGTTTTGAGCTGGCGAAGGTGAGTCTGAAGAAGGACATCGAGACAGAGCGGGTCACGCAGGATGGTATTGTGTTCTCTTACCTGGCGGCAAAGGATAAAGGGCTGGACTATGACCAGCGTAAGCCGGAGTATGAGGCGCTGGACAAGCTGACGATGGATGATGTCAAGCAGTTCCATAAGGATCAGCTGGCTGGTAAGGATTATACGTATTGTGTAGTCGCCAATGACAAGAAAGTAAATATGGATGATCTGAAGAAGGTGGGAGATGTGAAGGTGTTGAGTTTGGAAGAGTTGTTTGGGTATTAGACCCCGGAACGTTCGCCGTACTTGCCCTGGAAGTGTGTGAGGAGAATCATCTGATCGATGTGATGCGTGAAAAACATGTTGACTTCCATGGCTGCTTCTGAGGCGTCACCAAGCTCATTATAGAAAGAGATGATGATCTGTGCGGGTTGGCTTCTGTAGGCGCCCACGTATCTCCAATCAAATATATCTTTCCAAGCAAGGGTTCTGTCGTAAAGCCAGAGCCCTTGTTCATTATATTTTATGTTGTAGTGACGGGTTTTTTGATTCAGCTCAAAGGAAGTGGCGAGTTTGTTATCTACGACAAACTGTTCGGTGGAATAATGTGGGTTATACACCTCATCCAGCAGCTGGTCATAGGAGGGTGCGTCCCGCTGGAGCGTAACGCCTAATTTTTTCAGAACGGCATAGAGAACGCCCGGGTACTTGTTTGTCCTGATGACGTATGCCACGGCCTGGCGGCGACAAATGAAAAGGAGGATGGCGGCGCCGCCCAGACACATTTCGATGCGCATGAACGGCATTGCCTCAGACCTGTTGAGGACGGCGAAGATGATGCTGATGAGGCCGAAGACGAGAAGTAGCTGGGTGTATCTGATAAAGTGGATGGCCGCTTTTAATCTCATGTGAAGGCGTTAGGTGGTACTAATATATAAATTGCCGGGGATTTTTAACATATACTTATCAAAGGAGGGGGTGGCGTTAACGGGCGATTAACCGGGGGTGTTTGTGTTCTGCCGACCTTTATGGGGCTAACCCCCCATTTCCAGACATTCTAAACCCCGGGCGATATGAAAAAGACCAAGACGATACAGCTGGTGCTCATCACAGCGGCACTGGCTTCCTGTAACAGGCCTCTTCATCCTACGCAGCCTGCGGAGCCTGATCCTGAATATGTACCGGATTCTGCCTACTATGAGGTAAGTGCCGACAGCGGCTGTCCGATGTATCCTGATTATGATAATCCTTTCTACTATCCGTATTATACGGGTACTTATCTACCGGGCTGGGATTTCAATTTCTTTTTTGAGATACAGCCTGTCGTCTACCGGCGCAAGGGTGTTGTCGTAAGACATATCCGATATATCCCCCGTGGGGGATTTGGAAAGCTGGCGGTGACGACGGCTGCGTCGTGACCAGGACGGACAGCGAGTCCGGCAGGCCGAAGGACTACAGACATAAGCCAACTTAATTCCCCTGTTATGCAACGCATACCTATATCTTCCCGTAGTAACTGGCAGCAGGCCGTAGAGCAGCTTGGTTTCGGATTCCATACGACGCATGTTCCCTATTGGGATGAGAGCGCTTATTACGCCTTTGATATGGATGAGATCCTGCTTTTGGAGAAAGCTACTGCCGGGCTGTGGGAGCTGTGTCTGGAGGCTGTCCAGTATACCATCGACCATCGGCTGTATGAGCAGTTCCATATTCCAGCGGCGGCGGTGTCCCTTATTGAAAAGAGCTGGGAGGAGGATCATCCGTCCATCTATGGGAGATTTGATCTCTGTTATCGGGACGGGCAGGTGAAGATGCTGGAGTTCAATGCGGATACTCCTACCAGCCTCTTTGAGGCGGGTATCGTGCAATGGTTTTGGCTGCAGGACCTGGACAGGAGCAAGGATCAGTTCAACAGCATACACGAGAAGCTCATCGGGTATTGGTCCTATTTGCGCAATCATTTACATACGGGCGCTTTGCATTTTTCCTGTCTGCGGGATACATTGGAAGACTACACGAATACGGAGTATCTGCGGGATTGCGCTATGCAGGCGGGCATCGATACGCGGTTCCTGTTCATCGATGATATTGGGTGGGATGAGGGGCAGCATGCTTTTGTGGATGCGGAGTGCATGCCTATCAGGAATCTCTTCAAGCTGTATCCCTGGGAATGGCTGTTGGGGGACGAGTTTGGCAAGCATATCCCGGGGGGTGGGAACCAACCGTTGTTTATCGAGCCGGCCTGGAAGATGATCCTTTCCAATAAGGCGATCCTGCCTTTGTTGTGGGAGTTGTTCCCGGAGCATCCTTATCTGCTGCCGGCGTTTTTTTCCGATGATGGGTTGGTGAATTTTGTGAAGAAGCCGCTGTTGAGCAGGGAGGGCGCGAATATAGAGATCAGGATGGGTGCGGAGCTGGCTTGTCAGACGGGTGGTGACTATGGAGAGGAGGGGTTTATTTACCAGGAACTGTTCCCTCTTCCTGCATTTGGGGACAACTATCCGCTGATCGGCAGTTGGATCATTGGGCAGGAGCCTGCGGGTATTGGGATCCGTGAGGCGGGTGGGTTGATCACGGATAATTTGAGCAGGTTTGTGCCGCATTTGATCAGGTGAGCAATTGACGGCCCGGCGGCCCGGTGCCTATTTCCCCGTGAATTTTGGTTTTCTTTTCTCTAGAAATGCGGTAGTTCCTTCTTTCATGTCTTCTGTTCCAAAGCATTCACCAAATGATTCCTGTTCATAAAGGAACCCGTCCTCTGCTCCTCCTTCTGCGGCAATGTTGGCGCATTCGATGATCTTTGCGACAGCGAGTGGGGCCTTTTCCCCGATGATGCCCAGTATCTCCCTGCACTTTGTCAGGAGCTCGTCGGGCTCGATGATATAGTTGACGAGTCCTATTTGCAGGGCTTCCTGTGCGTCTGCCATGCGGCCGGTGAGCATGAGTTCGAGGGCTCTGCCTTTACCCACTATGCGGGTGAGACGTTGTGTGCCGCCATAACCCGGGATGAGACCCAGATTGACTTCGGGCTGTCCAAAGCGGGCATTGGGAGTACATAGGCGGAAGTGACAGGCCAAGGCGAGTTCACATCCACCGCCAAGTGCGAAACCGTTGACTGCCGCGATGATGGGTTTGGGGGAGCTCTCGATGCGGTTGAATATCTCCTGCCCGAGGCTGGCGAGATCTTCTCCTTCGTCTGCGCTGAGTCCCTGGAATTCGGATATGTCTGCGCCTGCTACGAAGGCTTTGGCGCCGGCGCCGGTGAGAATGGCTCCTTTGATGTCCCTGTTGACGTATATCTCATTGACTACCTCGTCCAGTTCGGACATAACGGTCTTGTTGAGCGCGTTGAGCTTATCGGGTCGATGGATGGTGATGGTGAGTATGCTGTCGGTGAGGTAAGTATGTAAGGTGGTGTACATGGCGGGTGTTTTGTCAAATGTACGATCTTCCGGGAAATGGAAATATTACGTGTGAGGGGGATATCGAACCCAAAGATGAGCAAGACGGGGCGGGCGATCACGTTGGCATAAGGCTTTGCGCCGGTGGGATCGGTATAGTTCCGGTTGAAAAAATTGGTAAAGTAAGGCTGTATTTTAAAATATGCGACGTGAAAGAAACGGGCGCCGATGAACCAGGAACCTAAAACCCTGGGAGTACGGTTGCTCCACCATTCTCCAAATTTCGACCGGACCGAATCCCCTACCTTCAGTTTTTCCTGGTATTGAAGAGCCCAATCTACCTGGACTCCGGCAAAGAAGTTGGCCCACCGGAGGCTGCCCAGCTCAAAGGCCAGAGGGATACCTGCGGTGTATATACGGCGTTTGTGTTTGACGCCGTCCTCTTTGATAATGACGCCAAGGTTGGTAATATTGATGCCTGTGAACAGACCGAAGTTGTCGTTGAGCTCATGATGATAATGAGCCCCAGCGTTCAATATCCAGGTCAGACGAGGAATGCTGAGTCCGGCGGTGCCTTCATCCGTGTGATGCACGTTGGCCAGGGATAGCTGAAATTCGGTGGTCAGGCTCCAATAGTCCCGCTTGTCAGAGGGGGAGGCGGTATGTTCCTGGGCCTTGGTGGAGAAGAATGTGACGAGAAACAAGGTACCTGTACAAAAGATGCGCTGCCATGAAATGATCATAGGTGATTGATTTGCGCGACAGGTCGTTAATAAGGCGGGCTGGTCGGGTTAAAGATAGAAAAAAATATCAAGTGGTGCAATCCTGGCGTGATGTTATTTAAAAATCCCGATGTGTACGGACCCAGTCGGTGATATAAGCGGCGATGTCGGCGGTGGGAGTGCCGGGAGGGAAAAGTGTCCCCACACCCATCTGTTGCAGTTGTTGTCTATCCTCTTCGGGAATGATGCCGCCGCCGGTGAGAAGCACGTCGTTCATGCCTTTGGTCTGCATCAGCTGGATGATCTTAGGGAAGACGGTCATATGGGCGCCGCTGAGAATACTGATCCCGATGGCATCCACGTCTTCCTGTAAGGCGGCATTGACGACCATTTCGGGGGTTTGACGCAATCCGGTGTAGATGACTTCCATGCCTGCATCGCGGAGGGCGGTGGCGATGATCCTGGCTCCGCGGTCATGTCCGTCCAATCCGACTTTGGCTACCAGTACCCGGATAGGTCTTTTTGATCCGGGGGTAGACTTTTTGTCAGGATGCTGCTGTGCGGAATGATCGGATGTATTGACGGGCATGAGATACTACATTATGTATGGGTCAAATGTAAGCAATGTTACGGCTGCAACAAACCAAGCACCTGTCTGATCCGATGGATGGTCTCCTGTGGGCCAAGCAGGGCTGCGATGTCAAAAACGCCAGGGCCGAACTTGCCTCCCACCAGCATGAGACGGAGGGGTTGTAAGAGATCACCGGGTTTGATGCTGGCGGCGGCAGCCATTTCTTTAAATTCTTTATCCACCGTGAGGGCATCCCAGGTCTTTATGAATTGCAGCTGGTTGATCAACTCTACAAAGAATTGTTGTTTGGCGGCATTCCATTTGGGACGTACGGGGCTCAGGTCGATGGCTGCCGGATCGGGGGCTTTGAAGAAAAAGCTACTCTGCTGTACGAATTCGGTAAGCAGATGACAGCGATCTTTGACAAGCTCGAGCACTGATCCCAGCGGAGGTGCGCCGGGCTTTTCAGTATTTATGTCTGCTGCCCGGAAATAGCTGAGCACCTGATCCTGATAATGCGAGACTGGCAGCTTCTTGATCCATTCGTGGTTGAACCATTTGGCCTTTTCAAAATCGAACTTTGCTCCGCCCTTATGCACACGTTCGAGAGAGAACTTCTCTATCATCTCTTCGAGGGTGAAAATATTCTGTTCGCTGCCGTCATTCCATCCCAGCATGGCAAGCATATTGAGGAACGATTCGGGTAGGAAACCCATCTCACGGAAGCCTTTTGTTATTTCGCCGGTATTAGGGTCTTTCCAATTCATCGCAAAGACGGGGAAACCCAGCCGGTCACCATCTCTTTTACTCAGCTTGCCATTGCCATCGGGTTTGAGGATGAGCGGGAGGTGCGCCCAGCGGGGCATCTTATCTTCTCCGAACAGATGTCTCCACAACAAAATATGAACGGGCGCGCTGGGAAGCCATTCTTCTCCCCGAAAGGCGTGTGTGATCTCCATCAGGTGGTCATCGACGACTACGGCCAGGTGGTAAGTGGGCATACCGTCCGCCTTGAGGAGAACTTTGTCATCGACGCCATTGGTGGAAAAAGATACCTCTCCCCGGATGAGGTCGGTGAAACGAATTTCTTCTTCGGGCATGACCTTGATGCGTATGACATATGGAGTGCCTGCATCCAGCAGCCGCTGGACCTCGTCGGGGGTCAGGTTGAGGGCGTTCTTCATTTTTGTACGAAGAACGTGGTTGTATTGGGGGGAGGGGTTTTCTGCCGTCTTGTGACGGGTACGCATTTCTTCGAGCTCTTCGGGTGTGTCGAAGGCATAGTAGGCGTGTCCCTGCTGTACCAGCTGTTGAGCGTATTGCTGATAGAGTCCTTCCGCCTTGCGTTGACTTTGGCGATAGGGGCCGTAGGCGCCGGGATGAAGGGGGCTCTCGTCGGGATTGAGTCCACACCAGGCGAGACAGTCGAGGATGTATTCTTCGGCTCCGGGTACATAGCGGCTTTGGTCGGTGTCTTCGATACGGAGGATAAAGTCGCCATGGTGCTGGCGTGCGAAAAGATAGTTGTATAGTACTGTCCGTACCCCTCCGAGGTGAAGGCCGCCGGTGGGGCTTGGGGCGAACCGAAGCCTGACTTTCTTACTCATAGGCGGCAAAGGTAAATCAAACGTTCCGGGTTTTTAATGAAGGTACCCCGGAAGGTTTGAATGGCTAATGATGGCAGGCCTTCGTCGGAGCTCCGGGCCCTCGCTCCTCCCCGGTCGCGACCGATGGTCGTGGGCGAAATGCCACAGGCGTTTCCTGGCAAACCTGTTAATGACGGCCAGGCGTGCACTAATCATTGGTCTTCACCGTTATCTAATAGTGAAATGCCTGTTGTCTCTCCTGTTGCTTTTTGTTGTTGCCAGTGTCTCAGCTCAGCTGACATATGAGACCTTGTATGTCGACTACGATAGTGCTTGGACCTATAAGGAATTGAAAATCATACCTATACGAAAGAAGGGCGGAGGTGGTGAACCCGGGGCCGGCCTGGGGGATGTCATCCCGTTGAACCAGGCGCTGAGCCAGGGGCTTGTCAGTGTGTCGGAGAGGGGGACTACTTCTTTCGACAATGTACACTGGCTGCGTTTCAATACTCATACAGACAAATCCATTTATATTTCCGGGGGTGAGATCATGACCGGGGGGCGGCAGGACCGGATGGTGATCCGGGATACTATCCTGCGGCCATCGGAAAAGGACCAATATGTGCCGGTGATGTGTGTAGAGGAAGATCGATGGAGCGAGAAGGAAAAGAAGTTTGGGTATGGGGCATTTGCCAATGGGCATTTACGGAAGGTGCTGGACTCTACGCCTAACCAGGTGCTGATATGGAAGGAGGTGGACAGGCAGTTGGCGTCCGGGGGTTTCAAGACAAAGACGCAAGCCTATCTTTCCCGCGACCTGGGTAAGAAGGATAAGAAGTATGAGACGGGCGCGGATGACTACTTCAGGTGGTTCTATGATAAATTCAAGCACACAGACAGTAACGTTGTAGGTTTTGTGGCCATCTCGGGCGACAAGGTCATCGGGAGCGATATCTTCGCGACGCGGGGTATCTTTTATGGTCAATTGGACCCTTTATTGCACTCCTATATCGACGATGTCATATTGTTCGGTGCTCCTGTGACGATGAAAGACCCTCCCATACGACGTTATATGGACAAGCTGTTGAAGGATGAGAAGAGCCAGGAAGAATTCTGCCGGAAGAATGGAAAGATCTTTAGAGAGGGGGGGCAGGTGGTGCATGTAAATACATTTTTGAAAGAGGGGATGTAACTTCGGTGTATGTTCTATCTGGTAAAAACGCCCTGGTGGCTGAAGAAATGGTATCCGGGCCTTATCTGGGACGTACCTCGCAAGGAGGATGAGAAGGTCCTCTATTTGACGTTTGACGACGGTCCGCATCCACAGGCTACTCCCTTTGTGCTGGATACTTTACGGGCCCATCAGGCCAAGGCAACATTCTTTTGTATAGGAAAGAACGTACAGGAGCATCCACATATCTACAAGCGCATACTGGAGGAAGGCCACCGTGCGGGCAATCACACACAACATCATGTCAATGGCTGGAAGACGCGTGACAAGGCATATCTGGAGGATGTGCTTCAGGCGGCGAGGTATATAGATTCGGATCTTTTCCGTCCTCCGTATGGTCGTATCAGGGCATTTCAGGCTTCTCTTCTTCGTAAACCTCCTTTTGAATATAAGGTGATCATGTGGGATGTGCTAAGCGCCGACTTTGACAGGAAGCTAGGTCCGGAGCAGTGTTCACGCAATGTGATCCGGCATGCACGGCCAGGCTCGATCGTCGTATTTCACGATAGTGAAAAAGCGTTCCCCCGGCTGGAGGCAGCATTGCCTGTCGTATTGGGGTATTTTCAGGAAAAGGGGTATCGGTTTGAGCGTTTGCGTTCCTGAACAGATGGCCGGCTAGCGAAGACATAAAATGTCAGGTCGACATGATATGAGCGGGCTGTTTGGAAGAAATTGCGGAAAATACGGCGTGTCTTAAAATGGGAAATTCTGCAAAAACGGGAAGATCAAACAGTAATAAGTATGCGCTGAGAGCATGGGAAAAATCGGCTGAAATGCACGACTGTACTGTATAAATAAATTGGGCCTGGGTAGACACCCTGGCCCGTTTTTAATCCGTACCCTATGAAAACTAGTTTAAAGGTATATCTTTTTTTGATTTATGCAAAGTAATTTACTCGAGTGGCACAATAGGGAACATATATGTATTGGGAGTATTCGATGTGTGAATAGATGTTTCATCCCATTGATATGCTGGTTTTTGGGGATATTTGCCGTCGGGATGGGGACGGTGTGGTCTACGTCTGCTGCACGGAGTTGAATGGGCGGAACGGGCCGGAGGCTCGTTGTCCGAAGACATTAAAAGGCCATGATCACATATAGTAATATCAATTATGCAACTCATAGACACACATTGTCATTTATACAACAAGGAGTTTACCCGGGATAGGGAAGATGTGATACATCGCGCTGAGAAAGAAGGAGTTGAGAAGTTTTACCTACCCGCCGTGGATAGTGAATCCCATGAGGCTATGATTGAGCTGGAGATGCAGTATCCGGACCGGTGTATTGGTATGATGGGGCTGCATCCGACCTCGGTGAAGGCGGACTATGAGGCGGAACTCAAGCTGGTGGAGGACTGGCTGAAGAAAAGGGCCTGGGCGGCAGTAGGTGAGATCGGGCTGGACTTTTATTGGGATCGGACATTTGAAAAAGAGCAATATCAGGCCTTTCACCGGCAGATTGAATGGGCATTGCATTACAAGCTGCCGATCGTGATCCATTCCCGCGAGTCCATGCAAGAGAGCATCGGAGTGGTCCGGGAGCATCAAAAAGGAGCGTTGGAAGGTATTTTTCATTGTTTTACGGGGAGTTATGAAGCTGCGCGTCAGATCATCGATTTAGGATTGTACCTGGGTATTGGCGGAGTGTTGACCTATAAGAACTCCGGATTGGCGGATGTGTTAAAGAATATCCCACTGGAGCATATGGTATTGGAGACGGATGCGCCTTATCTGAGTCCGGTGCCTTTTCGGGGCAAGCGGAATGAGAGCAGTTATCTGCAATATGTGGTAGCGAAGCTGGCGGAGGTGAAGGGGGTGAGTGGGGAAGAGGTGGCCAGGATCACGACGGAGAATGCGCAAAAAATATTCGGGAGTTAAGGCTGTAAGCTGTACATTTGCAGCCCTTCCGGAGAGGTGTCCGAGTGGTTGAAGGAGCACGCCTGGAAAGTGTGTATACTCGAAAGGGTATCGCGGGTTCGAATCCCGCCCTCTCCGCAGATAAATGAATGGCCCCGCGATAGCGGGGCATTTTTTATGCCCGGACGTGAGGCGAATGTATTCGCCGGAGCGGGAGGGGATAAAAAATAAGAGGCACGAAGTGCCGGCCATTCATTTGTCTGCTGGCCCCCCATCCAGGATCACCGTGTCACACGGAGTGTGCCGGTAATCCCGCCCTCTCCGCAAAAAAATTAAGAAGCCCTTAAGTCACTGCATTCGAGGGCTTTTTGGGTTTGAAAATTTTTACTCAGTTTTTTTGTTTTTTCTTGGCAGGCTAATTATCAACCATTAGAAGGTTCGAAATACATTTACCGTGATGCAAGGGCATTTAAGTGTTGCGTCTAATCACAGGAATAAGTCGACGATAGACTGCAAAAACCTGCCTCCTCTTATCTCATTTTTTGTCTTTTTGTGTTATCTTAAAGAATGCTTGATCACATAAAAAATTTTTTCAAAGATTGTTCCTGGGAATTCTATTTATGGTCACAAGGAGTGCCTATTGACACATCCATTGAGACAGTAAAAAGTCAGTTACCTCCCTATGCTAAAGTGGATTGGCAAAACTCCGAATCATTGGGAAAAGGTATATTATACCCCTGTAACGTGGATTAAAGGCCAGAGAGGAAAAACCAAACACTTTTTAGGTTTTGTTGATGGTCTATATTCGGGATGCATTATAAAAGGGTAGTAATGGCTCAATCGAATTTAGATTGTATGTAAACCGGTTCGAAATTTGTCGCCATCTCTCCGCAGATCAATATCAATAGTGCCCCTGGCAAAGCCAGGGGCACTTCTGTTCTTTAGTTTGACGCCCCCCATCTAGGATCACCGAGCACCGCGCGGGCGGGCGGAGGTAATCCCGCCCTCTCCGCAATTTCGAACCGATGGCCCCGCCAATGGTGGGGCATTGCTTTTTCGGACAGCTTTGAATTTGCTTTGGCAGTTCAAATTAGGAGCTCACTTTTTCAAGTATCCTGCGGGTTATTTCATCAATTGCCCCTATCCCGCTTATAGTGACTACTGGAAGTAGCGCTTTCATATAATCTATTGCCGGAAGGGTTGAAGTTTCATAAATTTGAACCCTTTTCATGTGAATTAACGGGCTCTTGTCATCCTCTCTAACGGAAGCTTCTGCCCGTTTACCCGCCCTTGCCAAGAGCTCGGCCTTGGGCACATCGATATTGATCACCAGGCCTATTTCCTCATTCTTTGAATGCACTAGTTCAATCAAATCATCCACCTGGGTTTTTGTTCGGGGATAGCCGTCTAATATAATTCCCTTTTGGTTCTTA
>Ga0105237_10007037_pt1 | contig 12381 bp, 13 predicted proteins | sample KBSC24metaG_FD_81520 | JGI IMG/M metagenome (GOLD analysis project Ga0105237, IMG submission 81520) | Corn rhizosphere microbial communities from Kellogg Biological Station, Michigan, USA - KBS C2-4 metaG | ecosystem: Host-associated > Plants > Roots > Rhizosphere > Soil | place: Michigan, USA...
CGCCCTCTGGTTGCTCTTACCTTGGCTCACGGTTTTTCCGATCCCGTCTCTTGCTCACAACCTTCGTCAGCTTGTGACTTGTGTCAATGCCTGTATCTGACCTAAAGTGACAAAAGAGGGTTATAGATAACCGAAATAGAAAACGCCTAATTTGGACAGGTGAAACGGTCAAGGAAAGCGGTGTTGAAGGGTGTTTCAGCCAAGTAAGCCTCCATGGCGTCGGTTAAGCTCGCCAGGTCAGGATAGAGATGATTGTGGCTGACGTTGACCCGCGCCGCCTTCCAGACCTGCTCCTGCGGGTTCAAATCCGGGCAGGCGGTGGGCAAATAGAGCAAATGCAAACGCGGATTTTGCTTCAGCAGCGCCTGGACATCTCCGCCCCCATGCCAACTGGCGTTGTCGAGCAGGACAATCAGGGGGTCGTGCGGGAAGAGCATCAGCAGCACCATCAGGAAATTGGCGGTCATGACCCGGTTGGTGGTCGGCGCAGGCAGAGCAATCTCTCGTCCCGTGCGCACATCCAGCGCGCCATAGAAGACCACCCATTCGCGTTGGGACAGGACGGGAATGAGGGGCGTCTGACCCCGCACCGTCCAGACGCGCATGGGCGTGGCTTGCGAGGACAAACGCATTTCATCCAGCGCCAGCACGGTCGCGTTGGGGCTGTGCTGCAAGACAGTCATGACCGTTTTTTCACCGTTTCTTCAAATGCGCTCACCGTTTCTGCCGTCGCACGGGAGCGATACTGGCTTTGCGGACGCTGGGGGCTGAAGCCGCAGCGCCGTAACAACTGGCGATACGAGTCGTCGTCCGCCCATGAGACGCCATACCACAACAGCAGCGCCTCGCGTAAGCTCGCAGCACTCCAGAATTGTCCTCGGCTAGTCTGGGCCTCCAGCGGCAAGACCTCATGCGGTGCTTGCTGGTGCAAGCGGGTCTTGAGTTCTTCGCGTTGGGCAGCACTCAGTTTGTTCGCATTCCCGCCACGCCAGTGGGAGCGCAACCCCGCCACCCCCGCCTGTCGGTAGTGGGCTGCCCACTTGCGCACACTCCGCTCGTTACAGCCCACTACCATGCCAATCGTCGTTTGGGGTTGTCCGCTTCCATACAACCGCACCGCTTGCAACCGTCGGCGTTCATGGACATCTCGGCTTTGCCGCTCTGCTTCTGCAAGGGCGGTCTGTTCCTCACGGCTGAGTTGGAATTGTCGTTTTGCCATACATTCAATTCTACTCGATCCGGTTCACTTTATTTCGGTTATCTATGAGTAGCAAGATAAAATGCATTGAGATCTTTCTCGCTAGAGACTTGAACCCGTACTATGTAAAAATTCAATCACACTGGAAGATCCTTCCCTGCTAGGCAGCCCCACGATCATAGTGGTTGATCAGTCCGCCGAGTATCTCATCCCGATAAACCGCTCCTGAATTGACCTGTTCAAATGAATCTTCAGGGGACTTCTGTTCGATCCCTTGATGGGGCCGTCTGATGTTGTAGTATCCACATATTCCCGCAAGACAGAATTCAAATGCCGTTCGTTGACAATGATGAGATGGTCGAGACACTCCTGACGGACGGTCCGAACCCAGCGTTCTGCATAAGCGTTAGCATTTGGAGCGCAAATCGGGGTGTGAATCACTTTGATGTTTTGCACAGCAAAGACATGATCAAACGTCGAAGTGAACTTTGCGTCCCGATCATGGAGTAAGTAGCGAATAGCCGGTGCTGTGTCTTCAAATGTCCAGCCCAGTTAACGCGCTTGCTGCGTGACCCAGTTGGAAGTGGGATGCTCTGTACAGCCCGCGAGGTGAACTCGGCGCGTGCCCAATTCGATGAAGAAGAGCACATACACCGTTTTCAGCCTCAGGGTTTCAATGGTGAAAAAGTCACAAGCCAACATCTGGTGCTGGTAATGGCGCTGAAAGGTGCGCCAGGTGCTGTTCAGTCGTCGCTTCGGTGCGGCTAGCAGGTGGTGACGTTTGAGGAGACTACGAATGGAGAAGCGATAAATGGTGTATCCGAGTTTGACCAGTTCGCCTTCAATACGGTCATAGCCCCAAGCGGCGTTCTCACGGGCGAGCTGAAGCACGAGCGATTCGACTTCGGGATTAATTTTTAAACGCCCTGCAGCAGCTTTTCGTCGGAATGTCCATTTGCATCGAACTAGTTCGCGATGCCAGCACAGGACAGTATCTGGGCTAAAGATCAGTATCGGTTGAACTTGAGCGCGGAAGTCGCTGGTTGTTCGCTTCAGCTTGGCAACTAGGACAGCGAGTAACATCTTTTCAAGTCGAGAGAAGCGCCTTGGCTGGCGCGCTTTCCGTTACAGTACACGAACTTGCTACCGCAGCAGAATCTGGATGTCTTATTGAACGTCGGTTAGCCGACGAACTGTAAACAAATCGATTAAGCAAAAAAACGGATGACAGAGCGCAAACCAGACTATTGGACGCCTCTTCGTTGACGAGGTATGCAATGTAAGTCAGATTCCCTTTGCCGTGTTTTTAGGTGATGGAGTTTTTACACGGTACGGGATATCCAGATTGTGACCTGCCGGAGCGGTCTATGAAGACGTTCGTAGAGGCATGGGCTCGAGCGCTGATTATTACATGACCAAGCTGGAGATCTTTGACTGCCTTTTGTAAATGGGTAAGAAATGGTGGATATCGAGACTACGGGTTCAACCTACCATCGACCCCGCGCTGGGCACAATAGAAGAAATTTTGTGATTTGAGGGAAGAAATACTATCAGATTATACAACGGGGACGACGGGTGCTGTCCCCTTGCTGGGCACGTCCTATTTTCTCCCTCAAATGCCAACTATCAACCGCTCATACGGCATGTACTTCAGCAATTAGGCTTGCCATTTACAAGTTCCCTCGTTAGGCAGCCTCGCAAAAACAGCGCGATCCTGAAGCGCAGGCGGCAGTCCGCTTAAGCGCTCGTATTTGTTTTCGTAGGAGACGAAAACTATGAAAAGCAAAAATACGGGTCCTCCATTAAGGATGCCGGTGATGTCCGGAACACTTCCATTTTGAATTTGGATAATAGAAGCTATGCGCTATTGATCAACTCGTGTCAATCACAGAGTCAATTGCCGATGATCTCTGAAGTAGGCACAAGCAAGACTATGTCTGACCTAATCCCGTTCTGATTCATTTAGGGTTCCTATTCTATCTTTAGAGGTCAGGGGCTTATGGTAGCAAGGGAAGAGTCATTTCGAATTACTCGCCTCGAAATTTGACGTTGTTGACGCCTAAGTTGATCTTGTTTGAAATCTATTTCGTGAGCACCTCCATATCATGTACTGTCTCACCTGCTTTCAAACCGGCGATGCTGACAGGATCACCGCATCCAGCCGATGATCCGCTGACGAACGCAGAACCGGATTCACGTCGAAACGGATCGACAAATCCAATCCGTGGGCATTATTATTCAGAGCATTCCTGCCCGAAGAGGCGGCACTCTCAATTCAGCTAAGATCGTTTACGAACTTCGCAGCAGAGTCTCCGTCGTCTTCAGCTCCAACGCTCGATTGACAAACTGAAATGATAAAACTTTCTGAACGATAGGCGCGTCAGTGCGTGGCAGAATTCGTGACATAACTCACCAAAAAACAGGGTGCTTCGACACTTGATCCTCTCCCTGCAATAATCTAGTTTATGAGTAGGGAGAGAATGTGATGTTATATGTAATTGTTTTGATGACCATGCTTTTTTCCGCAATACAGGCGATCCGCACCGCTCACCTGATCAATTCAGCGCTGTGGCTGGCTTGCGTGAGCGCCTTGTTGGCGACAGTCCTCTACGGAGTTGGCGCTCATGAAATCGCCGTGATCGAACTCAGTGTCGGTGCGGGGCTGGTGACAGTCCTGTTCGTCTTTGCGATCGGTCTGGCGGGTGATGAGCCAATGCCTACAAAGACGGTTATTCCCAGATTGTTCGCTTTCGCGCTCGTGTTCACATTTACGCTGCTGCTCATCCTCTTCACACTGCCCCTGACAGGCTCTGCCAGTGCATCATCCCAAATATCCCTCACCGAGACATTCTGGCAGGTACGCAGTGCCGATTCGCTCGCGCAAATTGTGCTGATCTTTACGAGCGTCCTCACTGTGCTTGGTTTACTGACGGAACGTCGTGTGAAATCAAAACGAGTGTTCACACCCGTTCAAGAGCGTGAAGTGAAAAAGGAGCTATCACTATGACACTTGAACCTGTCGCTCTGGTCGGTGTGTTAGGTCTCCTTAGTGTTGGGCTGTACGGGCTTCTGATCGTCCGTAATCTCCTCAAAGTCGTCGTTGCCCTGCAAATCATGTCCAAAGCAGCGGTGCTTGCTTTGGTACTCGCTGGAAGCGCCAGCGGACAGATGAATCTGGGGCAAAGTCTCGCCATCACGGTCATCGTCGTCGATACGATTACGGCGGTAATCGCGCTGGCGCTCGCGGTCAAGGTACGGCAGCGCTGCGCCACGCTCGATGTGCGCGCGCTGTCAACACTGCGCGGATAGCCAGTACGGAAGGGCAGAGTCAATGATCACCCTGGCTATTTTCTTTCCGATCCTTAGTATTGCGATTAATCTGACGGTCGCCAGAGCTTGGCGTGCGCCCGCTGCTGGCATCATTGCCAGCGGAGCCGCAGGATTGGCATTCCTCGTCTCAGCGCTGCAATTCGGGACACTGCTGATGAACCCGCAGCCCTTAACCATCCCTCTTGCGCAGTGGATACAGGTCGGCGGTTTCTCGGTGGACGCCGCATCACGCATCAAAAAACTCAGCGTGACCATGATGCTGCTTGTCACCGGGATCGGGACACTGATCCACGTTTATGCTATTGGCTACATGCAGGGTGATCCGCGCTTTACACGCTTCTTCATCTACCTGAACCTATTCCTTGTCGCGATGCTCGTGCTGGTTACAGCCAATAACTACCTGGTACTGTTCGCAGGTTGGGAAGGTGTCGGCCTGTGTTCTTTCCTGCTCATCGGTTTCTGGTTTGATAAAAGCGGCGAAGGGACGCAAATCAGTAATGCCGCCCGCAAAGCCTTCATCGTCAACCGAATCGGCGACGCCGGACTGCTGATCGCCTTACTGCTGATCGCCACCCGCTTTGGCACACTGGATTTTGTGCCAATTTTCGAAGCAGCACGGACGACCTTTGCGGTTGGCACTCCAGCCGTGACGGCGATCACACTGCTACTCTTCGTTGGCGTGACCGGAAAGAGCGCGCAAATCCCGCTCTATGTCTGGCTGCCCGACGCTATGGTTGGTCCTACGCCTGTCTCGGCACTAATCCATGCGGCGACGATGGTTACGGCAGGCGTGTATCTGATTATTCGCTCGCACATCCTGTTTGACCTTGCGCCGCTGACCCAGACCATCGTGACGATTACAGGTACGGCGACCGCTTTATTGGCTGCTACCGTTGCCGTGAGCCAATTCGACATCAAGCGAGTACTGGCGTTTTCGACCATCAGCCAGTTGGGCTTCATGATCACGGCAGTGGGGATGGGCGCTTACGCGGCAGGGTTGTTCCATCTGATCACCCACGCCTTCTTCAAGGCGCTGCTGTTCCTCGCCGTCGGATCGATCCTGCACGCAATCGATACTCAGGATGCTCGCCGGATGGGTGGGCTGCGCAGGATGCGCATTACGTTTGTAGTTTATCTGACCGGGGCGCTGGCGCTGGCAGGTTTGCCGCCGCTCTCTGGTTTCTTCTCGAAAGATGAAATCCTCGCCACCGCCTACGAGCAGAGCATGATTCTTTATCTTGTACTGGCAGCAGCCGGATTTCTGACCGCGTTCTACATCGCGCGGCAGGTGTTCCTGATCTTTATGGGTAATTCCCGGAGCGATGCAGCCCGTGACGCTCATGAGAGTAAACCGTTACTGATTTATCCGCTGATCGCGCTGGCGGTAGGGGCAATTCTCGGCAGTGTGATCAATTTACCGGGATCAGCTTTCCTTGAACACTGGCTAGCCGATACGACAGGCGAAATAGAATCGACACCGTTCAACTTCCCGGTGGCGGCGCTTTCGATCCTGATCGCGCTGGCAGGAATTGCACTCGCTTATGCGCTGTACCACAAGTATCGTGCGGTTGATCCGTTAGAAGGCCGACTGTTTGCTGCGTCCAGCAAGAACTGGCGGATTGATGATCTGTATCACGCAGTGATCATCCAGCCGTTTGAGCGTCTGACAGGCTGGCTCGCTGCTGCTGATAGCGTCGTTTCTTATGGGCTGGATCGCGCCGCCGTGAGAATGTCTCAAGGATCATCTGACTGGCTGCGAAAATTTCAGACGGGACAACTGAACTGGAACACTGCCGGAGTCATTGTCGGACTGATTGTTGTGCTGCTGATCGTGATCGTTGGGAGGGGCCTATGAGTTCCCTACTGATGCTGCCCTTTGTGATGGCCTCGGCTGCTTATTTCGCGGGACGCCTGCTTCGATCCGCGGCAGCGCGCTTCGTGGCGCTGGCTACGCTCACGATCCTATGGCTATTGTTCGCACTGATCGTCGGCGGGGCGCTTCCTTCCAGTGTCCAAATCGGCACGGAGATGCTTCGTATCGATGGCCTGAGCAGCCTTTTCATCGCGCTGACTTTAGCGCTGGTGCCGCTCGTCGTGATCTATTCATCTGCCGACACGGCAGGACAGGCTGGCGAGGAGAAATACTATGCGCTGTTGCTTATTCTGACGGGTGCACTCATCGGTGTTGCTTGCGCGACCGATCTGTTCAATTTGTGGCTGTGGTTTGAACTGATGGTCGTGTCCACCTACTTTCTGGTGGCATTCCGGCGTGAAGATCCGGCAGCACTCGAAGCGCTTGTCAAGTATCTGGTGCAGAGCGCACTCGGGTCGACACTTGTCTTATTCGGAATCGCGCTGGTTCTGGCACAATCTGGCACGCTGTCCCTAAATCAACATATGCCGGACGCCTCACTTGACGTTGCCGGAGCGCTATTGGTGATTGGGTTCGGCATCAAGCTGGCGCTGGTTCCTCTGCATACGTGGCTTCCCGATGCCTACTCACAGTCGCCGGACGGAGTCAGCGCGCTACTCGCCGGAGTCGTCACCGAAGCCGGGTTGATCGCGCTGCTGCGCGCCCTCGCTCCATGGCAATCTTTTGCCGTTCTCCTGCTCATCTTTGGCATCCTCAACATGACAGTTGGAAATCTGTTTGCTCTCCGCCAACGTGACCTGAAGCGGCTCCTCGCTTATTCAAGCCTGCCTCATATCGGTTTCATGATATTTGGGATTGGGATTGGTTTATACACCGGGACACCGGATGGAATCCGCAGCGGACTATTTCATCTGCTCAATCACGGCATGATGAAAGGACTGGCGTTTCTCGCTGCCGGAGCGCTGCTGGCTACGCTGCATCGACAGAGTGGGATCGATAGACCGCTGCGGATTGACGATCTCAATGGCGCAGTCCGACGCGTTCCGCTAGCGGCGATCGCACTGACGCTCGCGTTACTCAGTCTAGCAGGGATTCCGCCGCTGGCAGGATTCATGTCCAAATGGCAGATTTTCGCCGCCGGTGTTGCAGCAGGATCTCCTTCAATCCTGTTATTGACTGTCTTCGCCGCGCTCAATAGTGTCTTTTCGCTGGCGTACTATCTGCCAGTCATTAACGCGCTTTTTCGTCACGGAGAAGGCGCACGGGTGCAGTTGCCGCTGACGTTGCAACTTCCGCTTGTCGTTCTGTCAGTCGCACTGCTCGTAATTGGCTTACTGCCCAACACGCTCACATGGCTAACACAGCCAGCGAGCCTAGTATTAATCCGCATCTTTACTTAGAAAAGGATTGGTCGATACGATGAGCGCCCAAATTAATCTACATGAGGAAATTCTTGATCACTTGAACCGAACGGTCCTTGACGCCGCCGCATTTTTCGCAACCGCAGAGGAAAGTCTGTTCGACGGACATCAATCCGCGCACGGCGTACTGTCGCAGTTGGTCTTTTGGCATGAGCAGTACGTTGCAGTTGTGCAAGCACTCCTCGACAAGCGCATGCCCCAACTCAAAGCAGGTTCGTTTGGTCGGCTGAATCAAGTCGCGCGCAGCCATTATTCCAGTGATTCCATGACGATGTTGGCCTATGATTTGTCCTGTTTGCAAAAAGAGTTCGATGCCATCCTGCGCAGATTGCCGGACTGGTCAATCAACTTCCCCATCAAGAACGACAGCCCGCCGTGTCCTTTGAACGAGCGTCTGCTCGAAATCGACACCCATATTCGGCAGCATGTTCTGAGGCTGAAGCGAAGTCGCTAGGAGTCTGTCCATGAACATCTTCCTGTCACCACCGCTCGCATTCATCATCTATCTACTGGCGGTGGGAGGACTGGCGCTCGTTGGCAAGGGGATGGCTGCGCCAGCCCGACCAGCACCTCACAAGACGAATCTTTATGCCAGCGGGAACCCTCCGCCTGAGCAAGCCGCGCCCAGTTATCGAGGTTTCTTTTTGATCGCATTGTTTTTTGCGGTTTTGCATCTCAGCGCGCTGATCATCGGCAGCAGTGATTTGTCCCCAACTGCTGCCGTCTATGTGGTTGGGCTCGCGTTGACGCTGGCTGCCGTGTTGCTCGGTTAAGAAGAGACCTGAGATGAACTGGGCAAGTATTCTCAAGGAAATCACCGTTTGGGCACGGACGAACTCGCCCTGGGTGATTCATTTCAACAGCGGCTCTTGCAACGGCTGCGACATCGAGATTCTGGCGACGCTAACGCCACGCTTTGATCTTGAGCGTTTGGGCGTTCGTCTCGAAGGCAGCCCACGCCACGCCGACATACTGATCTGTACCGGGGCAGTGACCCGACAAGCGCGTGACAGCCTGCGCCTCATCTATGAGCAGATGCCGGAACCCAAATTCGTGATCGCCGTCGGGTCATGCGCACTCTCCGGCGGCGTGTTCCAGGGATGCTACAACGTCATCGGTTCCATCGACCGGGTCATCCCCGTGGATGTCTATATTCCCGGTTGTCCGCCGCGACCGCAGGCGATTGTGAACGGAATTCTCACCTTGCTCGAACGCCTACAAGAACGGGAGCGAATATCATGACATTGGAAGCTGCGCGCGATCTGCTTAGAGCGTGGACACAAACAGCTCAAACGCCCGAAGCCAACCGACTCGACATCGTAGTGACGGCGGGCGATTTGCTCGCAGCGGTGGACGCGCTCAAGACGTCTAGATGGGGCTATCTATCCGCAATTACCGGCCTGGATCACGGGCGCGAGATGCCAAGCCTGGAAGTGCTTTATCACTTCTGCTCCGACGCGGCGATTGTGACTCTGCGTGTGAGTGCGCCGCGCGAGAACCCGTCCGTACCGAGCATCTGTCATCTGATCCCATGTGCAGTTGTATTTGAGCGCGAGCTTGCCGAGATGTTCGGCATCACGGTAGTTGGCATCCCCGACGCTGACCGACTGTTCCTGCCCGACGACTGGGACGAGACAGTCTATCCGCTGCGCAAAGATGCGAAGCTGGAGTGAAAGGAACATGGCGGAAAAGTTCACGATCCCGATTGGGCCGCAGCATCCAGCACTCAAAGAGCCGGGACATTTCGAGTTCATGGTGGATGGCGAGATTATCACAGGCGCATCGGTTCGGCTCGGCTATGTGCATCGCGGTATCGAAAAAGCTGCCGAAGGGCGGAACTGGACTCAGGATATTTATCTGCTTGAGCGAATCTGCGGCATCTGTTCCCATGTTCACGCGCTGGCTTTCTGTCTCGGTGTCGAGCAGCTCGCCGGAGTCAGCGCGCCGCCACGTGCACAAGCCATTCGCGTGCTGATCGCTGAGTTGGAGCGAATCCACAGTCATTTTCTCTGGTTGGGAGTAGCGGCACACGAAGCGGGATTCGATACTCTGTTCATGTATGCGTGGCGCGACCGTGAAACTGTCATGGATGCGCTCGAAACCTTCACGGGCAACCGCGTCAACTATTCCGCCAATCTCCTCGGCGGCGTCAAATGCGATGTCACACCCGGCATCGCCAGCCAGATTTATCGAGCGGTTGATAATCTGGAAGAACGCACACGCCATTACCTCAACGTCATCACCAGCGATGACTCGCTGGCTGAGCGAACACGCGGTGTCGGCGTCATGACGCCGGAGCAAGCGGATCAACTGGGGGTGATGGGGCCGACAGCACGCGCTTCCGGCGTAATGCGCGACATTCGTGTCGTCGCCCCATATGCCGCTTATACCGATTTTCCGATCCAGCCAGTTACGGAAACAGCAGGCGACCTACAAGCTCGCTTCATTGTTCGGCTAAGCGAGTTATTTGAAAGCTACCGTCTGATTCGGTCGATTCTTGACCATCTGCCGGCAGGCGATCTCAAGACTCGAATGCCGCGTCGCGTGAAGGCTGGAGAGACGATCAGCCGGGTCGAAGCGCCGCGTGGGGAGCTGTTCTATTTCATCAGGAGCAACGGCACAGATATGCCGGATCGCGTCAAGGTGCGGACGCCGACGCTGTGCAATCTCGCTTCGGTACTGACGCTTGTTATCGGTCGGCAGATCGCAGACATCCCGATGATTCTCGTCGGTATCGACCCCTGTTTCTCGTGCAATGATCGCGCCGTGTCACTGGTCGATAACAAAGGCGAACGCCGCTGGACATGGGAAGCTCTCCGTCAGTATGGGATTGATTATTATCGGAGGTGGCGATGACACTCCTGCAAATGTTGATCGCACTGCTCATCTTCCCCGGCGGCTTGTTCGTGCTGGTGAATGGACTGGCCTATCAATGGGCGCGGCGCAAATTGATCGCCCGATTGCAGAACCGGATCGGACCACGCTGGTTCCAGCCACTCGCCGATACGATCAAGCTGATGGCGAAAGAACAAATTATCCCGGATGGCGTCAATGCCTTGTTGTTCACAGGGCTGCCAGTGCTCGCCTTGACTGGCGCACTGACGGCGGTGCTTTATCTGCCAATCGCGGGACTGCCTTCATCCGCTTCCTTTCCGGGTGATTTGATTGTGACGCTCTATCTGCTCAGCCTACTGACGATCTGTACCAGCCTGGTTGGACTCAACAGCAACGACCGCTTTTCCGTAATGGGGGCGCTGCGCACGCTGACACAGCTTTTCGCCTATGAAGCCCCGTTTATGCTTGCGCTGCTGGGCCCGGCGGTGGTGGCGCGAAGCTGGGAGATTAGTCAGATCGCTTCAAGTTGGAACTGGTTGATCGTGACGCAGCCGATCGGCTTCGGCATTGCGATGATCGGTCTGATGGGCAAGTTAGAACTACCACCATTCGACGCGCCCGAAGCCGAAACCGAGATTGTCGCTGGTGCGCTGACCGAATACAGCGGGCGCGGCCTCGCGCTCTTTCATCTTGCGCGAGCGGTCGAGTTGGTTGCCGGTCTGACACTGATTGCGGCGTTCTACCTCGGTGGGTTGAGCAATCCGCTGGATTACCTGCTCAAGACTTTGCTGCTGCTGGTCGCGCTGGCGAGCATCCAGACGCTGCTCGCACGCCTCCGGATCACGCAGACGGTAGGGGGCTGGTGGCGCTATGGAGTTCTGCTCATGTTGGCGCAATGGCTGGTAATAATGCTGGGACGAACATTATGAAACTCGCGACCATGCTTGAGGATGCACTGCGTTCACTTGTCCTCAAACCGATCACTGAGCAGACGCCGAAGACTACACCGGAACGCCTGCGCGGTCAGTTGCACTGGACGCCAGAAGGTTGTACGGGCTGCGCTCTGTGCGTGAAAGACTGTCCAGCCAACGCGCTGGAACTGATCCGCCTGGACGACAAGGCCAAGCGTTTCGTCATGCGTTATTCGGTGGATCGCTGCACATTTTGTGGTCAATGTGTAGAGAACTGCCGCTTCAACTGCCTGACGATGTCCAATGAGGAATGGTCACTTGCTGCGCCAACGCGCGACAATTTCACGACCTTTTATGGAGATATCGCCGATGTCCAACAAGTCGTGGCAGAACAGCATCCGAAAGGCAGTGAATCGCTGCAAGCAGCCGCCGAAGATCGCGGTGATAGGGATTGGACATGAGTTGCGCGGAGATGATGCTGCTGGACTTGCTGTAGTCCATCTACTGCATGAGCAAGCGAATCTGCTGGTAATCGAGGCGGGGACGAGCCCCGAGAACCATACTGGCAAGCTGCGCCGTTTCCAGCCTGACCTCGTTCTGCTGATCGATGCCGCGCAGATGGATCTCGAGCCGGGCGAAATTTGCGTGCTTGATCCCGAGTCGCTGGATGGTTTTGGCGCAAGTACACACACCATGCCGCTAACACTGATCGCGCACTACCTCAGCGCTGATTTCGGCTGCGAAGTCCTTCTGATCGGCATCCAACCCGCGCAAACCTGTTTTGGCGCGCCGCTGTCACCTCAAGTTAAGCAC
>Ga0105237_10007039_pt1 | contig 12379 bp, 14 predicted proteins | sample KBSC24metaG_FD_81520 | JGI IMG/M metagenome (GOLD analysis project Ga0105237, IMG submission 81520) | Corn rhizosphere microbial communities from Kellogg Biological Station, Michigan, USA - KBS C2-4 metaG | ecosystem: Host-associated > Plants > Roots > Rhizosphere > Soil | place: Michigan, USA...
AGCTACGAAGTGCCGACTTTCAGCAACCGCATGCCGCGGCTGATGAAGGGCTGGCAGCTGAACTCACTGTTCACATTCCATGGCGGCTCACCGCTGAACATTCTGGCGGGCAGCAACGTGAGCGGCACGGGCGAGAACCGCGATCGTGTGGACCTGGTGGGCGACCCGTTCGCCAACGTTCCGGTGCTCACCAATACCACCGCCGTGCAGTACTTCAACAAGGCCGCCTTCGCGAAACCAGCGGCGGGCACGTTCGGCAACCTGGGGCGCAATGCGTTCTATGGCCCCGGATTCGGGTCAGTGGACTTCTCGGTTTTCAAGAAGACACCGATCACCGAACGGATTTCGACCGAGTTCCGCGTCGAGATCTTCAACCTGCTGAACCGGACCAACTGGGCGAACCCGAACACGTCGCTTTCCAGCGCGAGTTTCGGACAGCTGACGAGCACGCGAAACGCGGGTTCGGCTCCTGGCCTGGGCTTTGGGGAACCCCGGAACGCACAGCTGGCGCTTAAGGTGATCTTCTAAAAGGAAGCTAGCTTTCGGTCCCAACAAAAAGAAGGGGGGCGGCAAATGCCGCCCCCCTTTCTGCGTTTCCGGTGAAGTGGTTTCGGTTACTGCTGCGTGGGACGGGCGCCGCCACGCATCTGGTGATCGGGTCCGCCGAAGCCGCGCCCGCCAGCAGTTTTGGTGGTGTAACCGGCCGGGACCATGAAGAGCGACGGGCTGGGTTCGGATTGCACGATGTTGGTGAGGTCCATCGTGGTGGTGCCGAAGCGAGGGTCAGAGCTTTTGATCTGGACGGGCACCTTCAGGTCATTCGAGACCCACATGGTGCGGGTGATCTGAATGGGGCGTTCATTGCCGATCTGGCCGGCCGGTATGGTCTGGACGTGGTGGGTACCAGTGGAGAGTAAGCCATTCACGGCCTGAGGGGCGAGCGTGGTGCGGACGACTTGAGCAGAGTTTTCCGCACCGCCGCGAGGACCGCGGGCCATCGGAACCGGACGCCCGGTACCGGCAGCAGCCTGGCGCGGAACACGCAACGGGCTCTGATAGGCCTTCATGGTGGACGAATCGAGCTGATAGCGAACGCCGGCCACGTAGTCGAGGATGGTTACGAGCGTGTAGGGCTGTTTACCGGATGAGGCCGGGGGAGTGATGGTCTCCTCGGTGCGCACCCGACCCTGGCCATCGCGAACGATGCTGGTCTGGCGTTTGGTGGTGATGGAGTTTCCATCAGCAAAGGCTTCCTGGGTCTGGACGACCTGCAGGGCGGAGTACGGTGCGCCGGTGACATAGGATTCCGGGCCACCGAACATGCCGGCTCCCCTGCCCCCCATGGCGCCGAAACCGCCACCGGGGCCGAAGCCGCCACCGCGCGGAGGAGGACCCTGTGCGAAGAGTGCGGGTAATAAGATCAGCGATAAGATCAGCGTCTTTTTCATAAATACCTCTTAGTCGGAACCGTCTGAAGAACTTTCATTGGAAACGCGCACCGCTCGGGGAAACCCATCCTGCCCGACGAGCAGGTCCGCAGGGAGTTCGGTGGTCCACGAGGGGTCCACGTTGACGCCGAGGCTGGCGAGAGCCGCGGGCTGCAATTCGGTGTGAACGACCCGGACGAGTTCGCCCTCTGCAAGGGGCGGCGCGTAAGGAACGTCGATGAAACCGTCCTGTTGACTCTCGGTTTCCTGAGTTTCTATTGCGGAGGGAAGCCCGTTGGTGGAGGGAGCCGAGGACGCGGTCAGCGGGAGCGACTGCGTGGGCCGGCTGATCGCTTCACGAACGAGGAACGCTCCGAGCAGGAATACGGCGGCTGCGGCGAAGCTCCAGAGCCAGCGGCGGTTGGAAGAAGATGTTTGCTGCCGGGCCGCGAAGGTCTGGAGGAGTGCGGCGCGGGAGGCATCGGAAGAGCGGCGGGGGGCGGCGTGCAGGCGAACCTGGCGAAGCCCGGCGGAGAGCGCGACCTGCTCCCGCCAGTGTTCGGTGCAGGCGAGACAGACATCGAGATGAGTCTGGAGGGCGGCGTCGAGGAATCCGGCACGCCGGGCCGCTTCGATCAGTTTTTTATTCGCCGTTTCGCAAGTCATTAAAGTCGTTACCTGACAACCAATTCCAGCTGTTTCAGCCTTTTGAGCTTGCCTGCGAGGAGCCCTCTGGCTCGGTGCAGGCGGGATCTGACGGTGCCGATCGGGCAGTTCATCAGACGGGCCACTTCGTCGTAATTCCGTTCTTCCAGATCGCAAAGTACGACGGCCTCCCGGTACGCCGGAGGCAGGTCGCGAATCGCGGCGTGGAGCGCCACGTGGGCTTCATCATTAATCAGTCCGCCCAGAATGTCGTGGTGGACTGCATGATCCACCGGCTCCTCCACAGGGCCGCGGCGGCGGAAAACGCGCACCAGATTGCGTGCGACTCCGTACATCCAGCCTTCGAGAGAGCCACGCTCTTCATCGAACCGGCTGGTGGTGGAGAGGAGCTGAATAAACACGTCGTGAGCGACTTCCTCGGCAGCAGCGGGGCTGCCGGTCATGTGCAGCGCGTAGCGATAAAGGCCCGGTTCACGGCGATCATAAAGCTCAGCAAACGCTTCGGCGTTGCCGTTCTTCATGAGCCGGTAGAGTTGCTCATCAGACCTTTGCATGCTGGCGTTCATATTACATTGCATCACGCCGGACGAAAGTTCCCACTTCAGCGAAACTTCAGGATGCCGGGTTACGCTGTTGGACGTCTTCCTGAAAGGAATCATTTCTTATGAATCATCGTTGTGCCGTTCTGGCGGCTCTGGCGCTGGGTGTGAGTGGCCTGGCAATGGCGGCCCCGCCCGCTTACAAGGTTTTGAGCAAGATCAAAATTGGCGGTGCTGGCCGGTGGGATTACGTCTACATCGACAGCACGAACCACCGGATGTATGTGTCGCACGGGACGCAGACCGAGGTGATCGACACGGCGACGGACAAGCTGGTGGCGACGATTCCGGATACGAAGGGCGTCCACGGGATTGCGGTGGCCAACGATCTGGGGAAGGGCTTTACCAGCAATGGGACCACCAACGACGTGACGGTGTTCGACCTGAAGACCAGTAAGGCGACCGGAAATGTAAAGACGGGACAGAACCCGGACGCGATCATTTACGAGCCGGTGACGCACCGGGTACTGACGTTCAACGGGCGCAGCAACGATGCGACGATCTTCGATGCGAAGACGGGCGAGGTGATTGCGGCGGCGGTGGCGGTGGGCGGCAAGCCCGAGTTTGCGCAGGTGGACGGGAAGGGCCACGTCTACGTCAACATCGAGAACACGAACGAGGTCATCGAGATCAACGCGAAGGATGCGACGGTGGCGAAGCGGTACTCGATTGCGCCGTGCGATGGACCGAGCGGGCTGGCGATCGATGCGAAAAAGGGACGGTTATTCTCGGTCTGCAATAAGGTGATGGCGGTGAGCGACCCGGCTACCGGCAAGGTGGTTGCGACGGTGGCGATCGGGCAGGGTCCCGACGGCGTGGCGGTGGACGACGGGTATGCGTTCAGCGCGAACGGGCGGGATGGGACGATTTCGATGGTGGGTGAGACGTCGCCCGGCAAGTGGGAAGTAGTCGCGACGATTCCGACGCAGGCTGGGGCAAGAACGATTGGCGCGGACCAGAAGGCGCACAAGTTGTATTTGCCGGCGGCGGAGATGGGCCCGGCACCGGCGGGTGGCGGACGCGCGCAGGCTTTGCCGGATAGTTTTTCGGTGATTGTTGTGGGTAGATAGGGTCGATCGAGCTGCCATTGCACGAAGGTGCATTTGACCGGAGGTTTTGGTGATCACGGGCGCCCTGGCGGGAGACTGCCGGGGCGCTCTTTTTGAATACCGTCCCAGCCCCCGCCGTTACAATGAGTCTGAAAATCGCGTACCTTTGAAATTCCCTCCCATGCTCGATCTCGTCATTACTCAAGCCAACGCGATCGTTGACGCCTTCTACGATGCCGTTGTAGGTTGTGGTCGCAAGCCTCCGTTCAAACCGACGGTCATCGCTGCCACGACACCTGACGGGATGCGCTATGACTCTTCAAGCCGGGCGATCGTCCTCGTTCCGTATGAACTGCTTCCCCCGCAGCGAAGAGCTGCCATGGATCGCTTTGCGGCAATCGGTACGCTCGGATTGTCCGGGCGTGAACAATACATTGAGGTATTTCATAACCTGCTGGTTGCGCATGAACTCGGTCACTGGATCCAGGAGATGGCACAACGGCCATTGACACGCTGGCAGGCCGAATATCAGGCCAACCAGATCATGGTTGCTTTTTGGCGCGATTATCCCGCGCTGCCACCCGCCGCTGCGACGGAAATTCGCCTTGCTAATTTTGTGGCCCAATCGCCGAACATGCCCAGCCCCATCCCGGAGAATCCGGGCATGAGTGTGGAAGCCTACTTCAACTTGAACATTGCTGAGATCGAGGGCAATCCAATGGCGTACGCCGGTTTCCAAAAGATGATGGTGCGTCAGGCGATGAGTGAACAGCCAGCACCCAGTTTCTGCCAACTAGTAGCGATGATGTGGCCGGAATAGAAGCACCCCACAGAGCATGAAGATCGCTGCTGCGAGGAGGGCCGCCGGTCCTGGTTCTGGCACCGGAGCGGTGAAGGTGAAAGATCCGAGTCCGAAGTTTCCGGAGCGGTCAATGTAACCGATGATGCCTGGGCCGCCGAAGCCGAAGGTGATGTTGTTGACCTGGGCGCCGGGCGGGAGAACTCCCTGGAAGGAGGCGGTGATGTTGGTGAGCGTTCCGGACTGCAGAATGACCTGACCGCCCTGTGAGATGTTTGCTCGAGAGAACGATGTTCCGAGCAGAGTGAAGTCGAAGGAGTTCAGAGGGCCGAAGCCGGAGGAATCGACGAGGGCCTTGTCGTAAGAGAAGGAGACTGGAAAGATGGTCCCGGAGAGGGAGCCGGTGTTGAGGCTCGCGAACAGGGTGCCGCTGATGATGGGAGCGGGTTTGGCGGGCAACACGAAGGCGAGGGGCACTGCCGGAATGAGGCCGCAGGTGATGGCTTTCATGCGAAGATGACCTCCGGTGAGCGATCACCTGAAGTCTACTGCGGATCCGGCGGAGGCAGCCCTAGCCGTGCGTTCAGATTGTTGAATTCGGCACGGAGGACTAGCGGGACAAGCGTGCGATCAGACGTTCTTCCAGATCTTCGGGAGCGCTATCCGGTATTCGCTTCACGGCTTCGCCCAGGTCCTTGTTCTGGCGGAAAAGGCGGGAGCAGAGGCGGCACATGAGCAGATGCATGCGGATTTCCATGCGCTTCAGCCAGGTCTGGGAGTCTATCTGATCGGAGAGGACCAGACGGGCGATATTTCTGCAGGAGATCATTCTGTATCCTTACTTGCGCCCGAGGCCGCTTGCTTCGAGACACTCGCGCAGTCTTGCTCGTGCGCGAAAAAGGAGCACACCCAGGTTAGTGACGCTGACGCCGAGAATCTTACAAATTTCGGGAGTGTCGAGCCCTTCTACTTCGCGAAGGACGAAAGCTTCGCGCTGACTTGCGGCGAGGCCAGCGCTGCAGCCGTCGATTGCCTGGCCCAGTTCTTTGGAAAGCAGAAGGCGTTCGAGGTCCTGCGGCGGGCGAATCCAACTGCCTTTCGTGTCGAAGCGCGCTTCGAAGACCTCGTCGATCGGGTCTAAATGGCTTTCGACGATGGCGGCGCGGCGGCGCTCCATGCACTTGCGGTGGAGAACGCCGAAAAGCCAGGTACGCAGCAGTGAGCGACCTTCGAAGCCAGCCACTTTTTCGAGGAATGTGACGAACACGTCCTGAACAAGGTCCTCGGCTTCGGTGGGGCTGAAGCCCATGGCGCGCGCGGCACGGAAAAGGGGACGGGCATGCTCGCGGACGGTCTGGGCTACGGCTTCCGGTTCACGGAGGCGGACACGATCGAGGAAAGCGTCGTCAATCTCGGGCGCGGAATTCATCGTTATCCGTTTGTGGCAGTTCTTGGTTGCGGCGCGCCCAGTATTCGGCGGCGAATTGCAGCCAGCGGGGCGTGGTCGTCGAAAGCTACAGTATCACCCTGACGCCTGACACCGAGCTGGTCCCATAAACCGGGAAGGTCGATGGCATAAAAAGACGACCCGCATTTCGCATACAGACCGGAGAGCACGGTGGTGCCGGTGGCGCGGTCGCCGATTTTGAGCGCCTGCGGCAGCGACCACTCCTTTGTGATGTTGCCTCCGGCGGCGTTGATGGCGCGCAATGCGTCTGGAAGTCCGCGAGCGTTCTGGGTAGCCTGACGGATGCCCACATCCGCCAACAGGCAGAAGATCGCACCACCCCAGTACGTCCTGCCCCAGGTGTGCGTAACGTCGAGACCCTGATCGCCCTGCGCGGGAAGACCTTTCGGCATGTCGCGAAGCATGTCGCGCCAAACCTCTTCAGGGGATATCAGGCCGATGCCGGCTCGTGCAATTGGTTCGGCGTAGGTGGAAAGACCTTCCTCAATCCAGCTGTTCTGTTCGGGCATGGAGGGGAAGGCGAAATGAAACATCTCATGAGTCAGGACCCAGTCGCGGTCGAGATCATCGACGGTTGCCTGGAGACCAAGGGAGATGCGGCAACGGGCGTGAGGCTCTCCCCAGCTGGTGCCATGGCCGACGCCACGATCGCGATTGGACTGGGTTACGTGGATGCTGGCGCGAGCGACGGGGAACCCTCCGAGATAGTTGGAGACGGCGCGGGCCGACTGTTTCACCCAGGCGACGATGGCGGACTGGGGGAGAGTGAAAGGAACGTCGTCGATCAGCAGGTCGAGTTGGGCGCCTTCCACGAGAACCGCCAGAGTTCCCTGGGGCACTTGGGCACCCGATGAGAGGGAAGACCCGAGGATCAGTCCCGCTGCAAGCCGGCCGGCAGCACGTCTGGAAACGATTCCGCTCATGTGGTCCGAATCAACGGGCGTAATGCCATTCAACGATGATAGCGATGACGCCCCAGGAGAAGTGTAATAAACGATCCACGAAATTTTCCCCGCATAAAGTGGGAATGAAAAAGCGAGCTCGCGGATGTAAGAATTGAGTGCCGGTTGGCACTAACCGGGTGGAAGCGTTAAGCTTTCAGAACGCGAAGGCAGTTTGCCTCTCGTCTGGTTCCAAAAAATCGTCCATCTAAGGGGAGACATACACATGAAAGTTACGAAAAGTTCGCTGGCACTTGCCGCTGCATTTGCCGGACTGGTTGGCGGCACGGCAGCACGGGCGTCGCAGACGGTGCCGAGCACATCAAACGGAATTTCAGCCGGTGTTCTGGCCGATGGATTTGCGGACAAGAAGAACATTGAAAAGCACGCCTGCAAGGGAATGAATTCCTGCAAAGGTAACGGCGGCGGATCGAAGAAAGAGTTCGGCAAGAACGATTGCAAGGGCAAAGGCGCCTGCGCGACCGACGGCTCCATGAAGAAAAAGATGTAATCTGGCGGCGACGCGAGGACGGAAGAGGCAGCCGCACGGGCTGCCTCTGAAGTTTCGCGAAATGCAGAGAATGGCAGATCCATTCAGCAGGTTCGCCGAGTATGGGATCGGGGTTGGCCTCCGAGTTCCGCACCTCAGCCATATTCTGGAGCGAAAACCGGTGGTGGACTGGTTCGAGATCATCTCCGAGAACTACATGGTGGAGGGCGGCCGCCCTCTGGCGGTACTCGATCAGATTCTGGAACAGTACCGGGTAGTGCAGCATGGTGTTTCGCTTTATTTCGGATCCGCGGGACCCCTTCACAAAGAACATCTGAAACGGCTGAAAAGCCTGGTGCGGCGAACGAAGACGCCGTGGTTGACCGACCATCTGTGCTGGGGCAGTGTGGATGGGCGTTTTACGCATGATCTGCTACCCATGCCTTACACGATGGAAGCGGCAAAGGTGACCGCGCGCAAAATCCGCGAGGCGCGCGACTTCCTGGAAGTTCCGATCGCGGTGGAGAACGTGAGCAGTTATGCGGAGTTCCACGTCTCCACGATGACGGAGTGGGAGTTCCTCAACGAGGTGGTGGAGCGGGCGAATTGCGGGATTCTGCTGGACGTGAATAACATATACGTCTCATCGCGCAACCATGGCTTCAACGCGAAGGAATACTTGCAGGCCATTCCCGGTGAACGAGTGATGCAGATTCATCTTGCGGGGCATTCGAAGTTCGAGAAATACATACTGGATACGCATGACCACCCGGTGATTGGACCCGTGTGGAAGCTTTATGAACAAGCGATCCGGCAGTTTGGTCCGGTGCCGACGCTGCTCGAGTGGGACGACCGGATTCCGAGTTTTAATGAAGTGCATGCGGAAGCGCTGAAGGCGGCGAAGTATCTGCCGGAGACGGCGAGGGTGAAAGCATGACGCTGCTGGAGACGCAGCGGAAAATGGCGGCTGCGGTGATGACGCCCCTCACACCGGGTGGTCATGTGGCGCGCAGCATGCGGGCAGAAGCTGCGAGTTTCCTGAAGCCGAACGACCGACTGACGTCTCTTGAGCGGCTGGAGATCTATTCGAGGAGCTACTGGTATCGGCTGCTCGACTCGCTGCGGGATGACTTCCCGGGGCTGGTGGCGGTGGTGGGGTCGAAGGGTTTCGAGAGGCTCTCGCGGGCGTACCTGCGGGAGTGCCCTTCGCAATCGTTCACGTTGCGGGATCTGGGCTCACGGCTGGAGAGCTGGCTGGCGGAGCACCCGGAGTATGCGGGCCGGAATCATCGCCTCGCGCTGGATATGGCACGGCTGGAATGGGCTCATATTCAGGCTTTCGATGGAGTTGCCCGCGAGGTTCCCGGACCAGAAGATCTGGGAGCACTGACTGCGGCCGCCCGGTTCGGAGTGCAGCCTTATATCAGTTTGCTGGAGCTTCAGTATCCGGTGGATGAGTTGCGGATACTGGTCAACGCCGATCCGGAAGGGTCCACCACGGCGAGTAATTTTACGCTGCAGCGGTCAAAGGGCAAACTTCGGCAGGCGCATCGGTTGCCGGCGGAGCAGGTGTTTCTGGCGGTACACCGGTTGGAGTTGAGCGTTTATTACCGACGTCTGACGGAAGAAGAGTTTCGACTGCTTGGGGCGCTTGCGGCAGGACGGACGGTGGGCAGAGCGATTCGGGACGCGTTCGCGAAAAGCAGCGTGGATGCCGCGGAAATCCCAGGGCTGCTGCAGGAGTGGTTTGCCAGGTGGGCGCAGTTTGGATGGCTCTGCAACCCACGAAAAACGGCCAAAGGACGACCTTCATGAGAGAGACTTTTGAAAAATGCTACGGGCTTTTGAACAGAGCCGCTGACGCACTGCAGTCCCCATTTCTGCTGTTGGTCAGGCTTTACTGGGGCTGGCAGTTTCTGGAGACGGGCTGGGGCAAGGTAAACAATATTGAAAAGGTGACGGGGTTCTTTACGAGTCTGGGAATTCCGTTTCCGGGGATCAATGCGCACTTCATCGCCGGGCTGGAACTGGTGGGAGGGATCCTGTTGGTGCTGGGGCTGGCAAGCAGGCCAATTGCGCTGCTGTTGACAGTGAACATGCTCGTCGCATACATCACGGCCGACCGCGAGGCGCTGTTCTCGGTCATTTCCGACCCTGACAAGTTTTACCAGGCGACGCCCTACACGTTCCTCTTTGCGTCACTCCTGGTGCTGATTTTCGGACCCGGCAAAATCGCGGTCGATGCCTGGCTGGAACGAAGAATGGCACGAACATCAGCGGCAGCGGCCTTCCAGACGGCGTAGCCGCGGGACCGGCAAGAAAGTTTCGTAAGAATTTTCGGGTTTCGGTCACCCACTCACTGATCAGTGGCGCCACAGGTGATGCTCGGAGGCGGGCGTCCAGCGCCAGGCGATTCTGAACAGGAGAACCATGACTCGAAAAGAAGCGAAGGCTCTGCCGCTCATTCTGCTGGCACTACCGACCCTGCTTGCTGCGCAGACGACGCAGATTCAAATCACGTTTACGAACACAAGCCCGGCGGGCGGCGCGTGGATCATGCGGCCATGGGTTGGGCTGCACGACGGAAACTTCCAGACGTTCACGAACGGACAACCGGCTGGTTCGGGCATTCAGCATATTGCAGAGGACGGCGTGACCGGTGATCTGGCCAATATGCTGCCTCCGGGAAATGCCTGTACGGGAGCGGCGGCGGTCTACAACGCTTCCCTGCCCTGCCAGTATCAGGTCTTCAACAACTATCCGAATCACGGGGCGCAGGCGTCGCTGGGGAATCCGACGGCGCCGGGCAAGTCCATTACATGGACGTTCACGGTGAATACGAAAGACCTGAACAGCCAGTTTCTGAGTTACGTGGGGATGGTGATTCCGAGTAACGATGCGTTCTTCGGATCGGACTCCGCGCATCCCATTCAGCTGTTCAAGGGCGGCGTTTTCAATGGCGGCAACGGGCCGATCAAAATCCCCGTGATGTTTTCCGACGTCCTGGATGCAGGGACTGAAGTGAATACAGGAAGCGCCTCGGACACGGCATTTCTCGGTCAGGCTGTAAATGGCACCGGAACGCATCCGGATTCGAACGCGGTAATTCATCCGCACGGCCCATTTGTGAACGACATTGTGAATGGCAGCAATATGTTCGGAGGCACGCTGAATACTTTCCTGAAGATGAACGATCCGGGCCAGATTGCGCTGGTGACGATCCAGGAAGTGCGGCAGGTCCAGATCAGCATCACCAACCTGGCTCCGAAAAATGGGCTTTGGATCATGCGTCCCTGGGTGGGTTTACATGACGGGAAGCTGACCACGTTTACGGTGGGTCAGCCTGCGCCTTCCGGTGTGCAGCATATCGCGGAAGACGGGGTAACGGGTGATCTGGCGAATACGCTGCCTCCGGGTAACGCCTGCACGGGCGCACCGGTGGTTTACAACTCCTCCCTGCCCTGTCAGTTCGAAATCTTCAACGCTTATCCAAACCATGGCGCGCAGGCATCACTGGGGAACCCCACGCCGCCCGGCAACACTCTGTCGTGGACGGTGCCGGTGAATCCAAACGATCCCAACAGCCAGTTCCTGAGCCTGATCGGGATGGTGATCCCTAGCAACGACGCGTTCTTTGGAACGGACACGGCGCATCCGATTCAGTTGTATTCGAACGGCGTTTTTAACGGCGGAAACGGACCTATTCGTTGGAATCTGAATTTTTCCGACATTCTGGACGCGGGCACGGAATTGAATACGGGCAGTCCTGCCGACACAGCGTTTCTGGGCCAGGCGGTGAACGGAACGGGAACGCATCCGGACGTGAATTCGGTCATTCATCCGCATGGCGCTTTCGTGAGTTCGATTGTGAACGGGAGCAATATGTTCGGCGGACCGCTGAACACGTTCCCGCTGATGAACGCGCCGGGACCGGTGGTGAGCGTGGTGATACAGGAAGTAACGCCGTCGATCTCGTCGGTCGTGAATGCTGCGAGCCAGCTGAGCGGCGCGGTGGCGCCTGGCGAAATTGTGGTCGTGAAGGGCCAGTCGGTCGGGCCGGTATCCCTGGTCGCGGCGCCGATTCCGGCAAAGGGTTCACTGCCGACGACTGTATCGGGCACAAGCGCCTGGGTGAACGGTATTCCGGCGCCGGTGATCTATGCCAGCGCGACACAGACGAGCATTCAGGTCCCGTATGGTGTGGCGGGCGCGGCGGGTGCGCAGGTGGTGCTAAGCAATGGCATTCAGGCTCCGCTGTCGATTCAGTTGCCGGTATCGGCGAGCGCGCCGGGGCTGTTCACAACTGACTTCAGCGGGACCGGTCAGGTGGTGGCGCTGAATATGGATGGAACGGTCAACTCGGCGTCGAACCCGGCGGCCAGAGGGTCGGCGATTCTGCTCTTCGCAACAGGTGAGGGCATGACGAGTCCGGCGGGCATTGAGGGTGGAGTGCAGACCAACTTCATCCGTCAGCCATTGCTGCCGGTTTCAGTGGCGCTGAACGGTGTGCCTGCGACAGTGCTGTATGCGGGTTCGTCGCCGGGAACGGTTTCCGGCGTGATGGAGGTCGAGGTTGGACTGCCGGTCAGTCTGTCACCGGGACCGGTTGCGGTGAATCTGCAGGTTGGGAATGCCGGCACGACAAGTTCTGTCTCGATCAGTGTGAAGTAATTCAGGCAGTTGTGAGGCAGTGAGGCGGCTCCGGGATGCGAAAGGTCTTTCGCGAACCGGAGCCGCTTTTCTTTTGTGGAGCTACTTCATTTTGGCTGCCGAGTGGGGCGCAGCGGGGGCGTGTCCGAGCTGATCCAGCGCGGCTTTGAAGCCTGTAGCCAGCTTTTCGGCGGGTCCGGTGCCCCAGTAGTGGAGAAAGTAGACCATGGGCTGCGTGCCCGACATGTGGTTGTGGATTGCGACGACGCTGAGGCCGTTGGCCCGCAAAG
>Ga0105237_10007040_pt1 | contig 12376 bp, 4 predicted proteins | sample KBSC24metaG_FD_81520 | JGI IMG/M metagenome (GOLD analysis project Ga0105237, IMG submission 81520) | Corn rhizosphere microbial communities from Kellogg Biological Station, Michigan, USA - KBS C2-4 metaG | ecosystem: Host-associated > Plants > Roots > Rhizosphere > Soil | place: Michigan, USA...
TGTATACCCCTGCGCGGTATCTTTTTCCGTTGCAAACGGGTTTTGAATAAACCGCTCGCTCGTTAAAAGGGCATTATTCAGGTACCCGCGGGCAAGACCCGCCCCCCCGATGTACAATTCTCCCGTTACACCGATCGGTACAGGTTGCAGATTGTGGTCCAGCACGAACACCTGCGTATTCTGAATCGGCCGCCCGATGCATACTTTCCCATCCGGACGGGTCTCGAAAAAAGTGACATCGATCGACGCTTCCGTTGGACCATAGAGATTGTGCAGCTTCAAATCCCCATTCCCCACCTGGGCGTACGCCTGACAGACTACCTGATCACTCAGCGCCTCTCCACTGCAGAACAGCTGCCGAAGGGTCGCAGAAAAACGATACCCCTGGTCTTTCAGATACTGCGTATACCCTTCCAGCATGCTTGGAACAAAATGAACTGTAGTAACCTCATGCTTTTCCATGAGCCGGTGTAAATACCCACTATCCTTGTGCCCTTCCGGTTGGGCCAGTACGATCTTGCCTCCATACCAGTTCGCCCACAGCAGTTCCCATACCGATACATCAAATACATAGGGCGTTTTTTGTAACACTATATCCTTATCACTTAAGGGATACATTGACTGCATCCATTCCAACCGGTTCACGATGCCCGAATGAGTAAGCATGACACCTTTCGGATTGCCCGTCGTACCCGAGGTATACAGCACATATGCCAGGTTCTGGGCATTGCTGTGCCGTGGAAGGCTGGAGGTATCGGCATCCTGATACACTGCTTCATTCAAATCGATGTAAACCACTTTCTCCTGTGGCAGTAGTCTCTTCTTTTCCTGCAAATAACGCTGCGTCATCACCAGCGCCGCGCCGGTATCGTCCAGCATATACCCGATCCGTTGCGCCGGACAGGAAGGATCGATCGGCACATACGCTCCGCCAGCCTTGAGCACCGCCAGGATCCCCACCACCATTTCCAGGCTGCGCTCCAAATACAATGCGATCAACGTATCGGCCTGCAGCTCCTGCTTTGTCCGCTCCCGGTACTGCCTTCGGATATAACGGGCTAACTGATTGCTTTTTTCGTTCAGCTCTTTATATGTCAGCCGCCGGTCTTCGAACATCAGCGCTACAGTCTCCGGTGTTCGCAACACCTGCTCTTCAAACAAGGTATGGATTGTTTTATCCAGCGAGTACGCCTTCTCGGTCCGATTCCACCCATAGACGAGCTGGTGATATTCCGCGGGACCCAGAACGGAATAACTTCTTATTAAAATCTTACAACCATCAACAAGTTCAGATATGGCCCTTTGGAATGAGTCGAGCAATTGTTGGATCACATGAGCATCGAAGAGGGACTTTCTGAACTCCAGCATGAACTTGATCTCGGAAGAACGATCATCGTAGAATAATCCAATTTCATGGAGACTATTTCTACTCCATGATATATCAACAGGCAAAGATTTTATTCCATGCAATTCAAAAGGGATGGCATTCAGATAAGTTTGGGAAAAACCAATATTTAAAATATCTCCCTGCCTGGATTGATTATATCTTCTCTGGTCCTGGATGATATCTAAAAAAGAATAACCCTGATGACTCTTTGCCCGCTTACGCTGCTGCTCCAGCGATCCAACGAGTTCATCAATCGTATCAACAGCGGCCAGATCAAATTTCATAGGGATGTTGTTAACAAAACACCCGGCCACTTCTTTAAAACCCCCAGCGCGGTTATTGACCGTGTAACTGATCAAAAATTTTTCCTGACAGATGAATCTTGATAAAACCAAACCATACAGAGCCGACAAAACGATGAAGACAGTGGTCTCCTTTTGTTTCGCATACAGGCGCAGGGCAGATGTCTGCAGCGCACTTATCTGAAAATAATTGAATTCCCCCGTTTTGTCCGACAATATATCATCCAGGCTGTGTCCATCAAAATTTGTTCGATAAGGCAGGTTTTCGGCCAGGGGAATATCAGCAATAAGCTCGAGCCAGAACTGCCGTGCATCTTTTTTATAATCCGCGTTCAACACCTCTCTTTCGGCCTCGACAGCCCGGGTAAAGGTCCTATGACATTCGGCTGCAATTTCTTCCCCAGCTGACAATCTGTTATATGCAGACTGAACCTGAAGAAAAAACTGCAATGCCCAATTTGCATCGCAAATAATATGATGAGCAACGAAGAAGAAATAAAATTCCCGGTTGTTCTCATCTTCATTTCTCACCAGATGGATCCGTAATAAAGGACCTTTTGTCAGATCAAAAGGTTCATACTGCAGTTGCCGGATCTGCGCTTGAACCGACATATCCTTCCGAAGAGTCGACTCATAAAAAAAGTCATCAATCGCAAAATCACCATAATAGCAACTTCCACCATCATCGGAGTATTGGGCATGAACAACCTCATTTCCGGTTACAAATAATTCGCAGGCACGTTTTAAAATTTTCTCATCGAGATCTCCTGCCAGCTTATTTATGATGGAGATGTTATAAACGATTGCATCCGGCGCCAAAGCCCACTCCAGGAAAAACATTTTCTGATATTCGGATATCGGTAGTTTTCTCTGCTTTTTCATGTTAGACTTATATAAGCGTCGATCGCCCGACTGATTCGTTCATGAGTTTTACATTTAATTAATTGGCTAATGCTATTGTTTTTAGATTACTCTCCTTTTCTTCTTTGCTGAAAGTGACACAGTGTTCCAACTGTGAAAGTTTTTTTTCGCTGTTCTCCCGGCAGCTGAAATTGTCATATTTGTCCAATTCGCCAAAAATGGCATCCAGCTTTGACGGATCGGCAGGAGTAAAGAAAAAGATAGCAGCGCTTCTCCTTGTCAGCAAATTTTCATACGGCAATTCCCAATTCTCAAGAATACCGTTCTGCTTGAGCACCTCAAAATTCTCTTTTACCTGGATGATCTCAGGGACATACATAACCTTTATGTTTAATAATGAATGAAATGATTAGCAAAAAAAGGAATAACTCCCACGCCATAAAAGGATGTAGCTACGCTAAAGAAAGTTACAAAGGGAAGGCTGTAACTTAACTTCGAAAATGAAGAAGCTGATAAACAAATCCACTTAGCAAAACTCCAGGATCAGGCTAATTTATGTAGAAAATAAATAAGTTCAAAAAAAATATCTCCGCATTCTCCGCAATTTTAATATTTTAGACACCTTATCATATGCTGTTAAACATCCACGAATTATTTGCCAGGTACAAAGTCCAGGTGACAGGCGTTATTCACGTTGGCGCTCACTGGGGTCAGGAGTTTGAAGCCTATTCATTTCTCGGAGTAGAAAAATTAGTCTTTATAGAGCCTTGCCAGGCAGCGTTTCAAATCCTGCTAAATAAGTTTTCCAACAATCCGAATATTAAATTATTCAATTGCGCCTGTGGTCAAATTTCCGGAACCTCCGCCATGTTTACAACAGGGCCGGCAAACCAGGGCATGTCGAATTCCCTCCTCCAGCCCAAGGTCCATCTTATACAACACCCACGCGTTATTTTCAATGGCACCGAAATGGTAAATGTCAAAAAGTTGGATGATCTTGAATTTGACAAAACAGAGTATGGATTACTGAATATGGACTGCCAGGGTTTTGAAGATAGAGTTTTGATCGGAGCAAAAAAAACATTAAAAAGCATTGACTATGTTTATACGGAAGTCAATCGCATGGAAATGTACGAAGGGAACGCAATGATCGAGGATATAGACCGGATACTTTCAGATTTCCAAAGGGTTGAAACCGGATGGGCCTCCGATCATCATGGATGGGGAGAAGCAATGTACATCCGAAAAACGATCTTGCAGCAATGAAACACTTTCATGATCATACATCAATTTCTTAAGAAGCTCCTCCCCGAATACTGTATCATGCGTATAATTACCTGGCAACAATAGGTAGTGATATGCACCTGCCTCACCGTAAAAACACGTTTTTTTATTAAAACCACGTGCATGCATTACTGCTTCACGGAACATCCCTTACTTTGCCGCGACAGTTTTCCAAAGACATTTCTCCTCACCTAAACCTGAACCATTATGCACTATCCTACATCTTCCCCTCCTGTACTCACAGAGGAAGAGCGCGATGACATCCGGTATATTATCCAGAAAGCTACTAAAGGTCAGGCCTGTACGATGGATCTGACAGACCCGAGAGAATATCGTTTTTACAAACGCCAGTTGGAATTGGGGGGCATCACCCAGGAGCTTTTTCCACAAACTCACCAGGTAGTGGAGCAACTGGCCCGCGGCGAAGGCCGGCTGGCAACGGATCAAACACAAGGAGCGATGGTCAATCCCGGCTCACCCGTCAATGTTATTTCCCAGATCGCATCCCAGGACAATGGTGTGAATTACATCACGGCGGCGATGTCATCCATTCCAGGCGGCACCTACGATACTACCATTACCATCGGCTTGTATGATGAGAACCTTAATCTCATTGGTCCACTGAACTCGCAGAAACAGAGCGGCAACGGCACGGGGTTTTCAGTATCGACCACCGGTCAATTTCCTACCCCCATACCGCCGCAAGGCCGCATGCTGTATTCCATCGCTTCGATACAATATACCACGGCAGGCGGCTCGACCCTTGACAACGTGGTTACAGATACCTTCAACTTTCCCAAGGAGATCAACAACATCGATCCACGTGATATCAACAAGGATAACGTCATCAAGGTGTGTCTCACGCGCACTGCGCCGGATTGTGATTATGCCCACAATTATAATGGCACGGTAGAGATCCCGATCCAGGGGAATATTCTATACTTTGGTTCCATCGATGTGGACAACAACGGCAAGCCGGTGAACGCTTCCAATGTGATCCAGATCATCCGCACGGATCAGGGCGGTAACCCCTTGACTCCTCCCTCCGGGTTTAATTTTTTCAATGATCCCAATACAAGAGTCAGCGGGGCAACGCTAAGCTGGAACCTCAGTTGGGTGAGCTTTGGCACCGCGAATTTCAATTCCGGCGACCAGGTATACTATGTCTTCAGCGTCGTGGTGCAGGTGGGCGGTCAGGACGTAACGGCCTTTATTACCAATGCCCCATCGACCGTAGTCCCGGGACAGACCGCTCTGAATACGCTTAAGATACCAGCGATGGTGGTCGTATACGGCTGTTTGTCCGCAGACAGCCTGATCTCTATGGCGGATGGTACCGGGAAACGGGTTGCCGACGTTGAAGCGGGCGACCGGGTAATGAGCAATGCCGCAGGCGTCGCACTCACGGTGGAAGACACCGTGGAGGGCACCGAACAAGAACCCATGATCCGGATCATGGACGAAGAAGGTCATTCCCTGTTGATCACTGCTGGCCACCCCGTATGCACGAAGAATGGCATCCGTCTGGCCAGGCAACTAGAGATTGGTGACGAAGTATTGACCAGCAAAGGCAGTTCGTTGATCACGGGGTTATCGGAAGAAATGTACCCCGGTATAGTGTATAACCTGAATGTGGGTCTCCCGGGTGACGGTGTCGATCTCACTACGGATAACACCACCTTTATTGCCAGTGGCATCATAGTAGGGGATGGCCGGATGCAGCGGTATTACGGTAATCTTGTCAGGGCTACGCGGGAAGATGTCCTGCAAAGGATACCCGTGGAATGGCACCAGGACTATCTTAATTCCCTGTCGCTCCCAGACTGACGATCGCACAAACCGAAAAGCCATAACCAACATTACACCTTATTTACTATGCCTGACGCACCCACCATCGCCCTGGTGAAATATACCATTGGCGAACTACAGGTACAATGGGATCCCGCAACCTACACGGATTTTGTAGTCAACCTCAAAGATAGCGGTGGCATCGATCTCAATCAGCCCGCCACCGGCACCTCGGCCATTATTGAGATCACCCTCGATAGCACAGATACGTACACGGTTACCGTCATCGCCATGCAGAACGGGCAGCAGGGCCCTTCCAGCCAGCCCCGGACGGTCATTGCAGCTCCTCCAGTGTATAGCCAATTGAAATATACACTCATCGGCGGGATCGGCAACCTGGACATGAAGTGGGGCGCGGTCAGCCAGGCAGATGCCTATATAACGACAGTAGAGGCTACCGACGGGTCCTATATGACCAACATTCCTTCCGTGGATCCCAATTGCCAGCTGGGAAAGATACTCGATCCCACTGTCAACTATGAAGCCACTACTATTGGCGTTTCGGCTGATGGCGTAGTGCAGGGACCGCCTGATGAGAGCCTCACCGCTATCGTTGCACAGGCGGCATTCACGCTTTTGCAATACAGCCTGACAGACGCCGTGGGGTCGCTTACCGTGCAATGGGGCGCCGTCAGGAATGCCGATCATTATTCAACGCGAGTGAAAGCTTCCGACGGCAGTTTCGATCAGCAGTATCCTTCCACAACACCCTATGTGGAGATACCCGTAACGCTCGACTCCACCAAAACATACACGGTCACGGTCGCCACCACCGCTGATAATGGCGTGATCATCGGGCCAGTTAGCCAGGTGCTTTCTCCATTATTGAAGGCTCCCGTAGTGTCCCAGGTGCAATACACGCTGGATACGGGACTCGGCGTCCTGACCACCACCTGGTCCGCTCTCCAGAACGTCCCCATCTATGTCACCACCATACAGTCCGAAGACGGATCGATCAAACGGAATATCCCGTCCGTCGCCCCTTCTTCCAGGTTGCAGGAAACGCTACCCCCCGACAAACTATATGATCTCACAGTGGTAGGCGCTTCGGCCGACGGCGTAGTAGTGGGCCCCGCATCCTCCCTGCTGCATCCCATCATAGCTACCGCATCCTTGACGTTGATAGAATATGATTTATCGGCCGGCAACGGCTCATTGACCACACAGTGGGACGCGGTAATCTCCGCAGACCTCTATGTCACGACCATCCAGGCTACGGACGGATCGTACAGCAGGAATATCCCTACCACCGATCCCTCCAGCGTGCTCTCGGCAACACTCGATGATACCAGGACCTACACGGTGGTCGTCAGCGGGATGAACAGCGGAGGAATAGTCCTGGGCCCGCCAAGTATACTATACACAGCTATTGTCGCCGGCATTGCCGATCCCATGCTCAATTGTTCTGCCACGCAGTTGATCGCTCATTGGACTATTCCACCAAAGCTGGCCGGACTGACTTTTGAAGCTGGTTTGTTTAAAGCAGGCATTTCCATCGACACCAGGTCCACCACAACCAACACGCAGGCTTTTGATTTCGGCCTCACTCCAGCTACCGTATATACCTCTCGCATCCGCGCTACCAACGGGATCGTCAAAGGACCATGGTCTCTATTCACGCCAGGCCCCTATTCCACCTCGCTTGTTTATACCTTTGACGCGCTCGCCCGTCTCACGGCCGTCACCTGGGATTCCGCCATGCGCCAAGGTTATGAATTCGATAACTCCGGCAATCTCACCACCATTTCCATTGCATCTGTACCCGCCTAAAAAATTAGCCACATATGATGAACCAGCTAGATACCCCCACGTTATCCTTCAATTTCGCCGCCTCCATCGCCCCTGCCGGCCAGGTCCTCCAATTCTCGGGTTCCACTTCCGTAACGGACAATTCGGTAATAAATTTTCCTGTCAACGGGCTCACGCTTTCCTTCTGGATAAAGACGACAAGTACGGCAAATGAAGTATTGTTTAGCTACGATGCCATGGCTCCCGACAACAGCCAGCGCCTGCTGGTGAATAATGCGACCAGCCTTCAGGTGAGCTTTGGCGACAGCAGCACGGGACCCACCGGCATCGCCGTTAACGATGGAGGGTGGCATCACATAGCGATCAACGTCGCCCCTACAGGATTGCTGAACTATGGAATAGAGATCTTTCGTGACGGGGTCTCCGCCTATATGGCGGCAGGCGCGATCACGCATCCGCTGAACAAGACCCTGCAAACCCAGGGCGCCCTGGTATTGGGACACGGGGTTGATGCGGAAGCGGGGTTCAATGGATTGATGAGTGAGTTCAGACTTTGGAATGCGCCACTTACGCCCGACCAGGTCATGACAACCATGCTTGTACGCGAGACTGCTCAAACGCCCGGTATTGTCATTGTGTGGGCCCTGGATTCAATAGCTACTTCCGGAACGATTGTCAACGGCACCTTCGTGGATAACGATCTACGGTTTCGCACCTATACCATGCTGGCGTCCTGGTCCCAGGTGGCAGGCGCAACCTATAACCTCCAGGTCACGCAAGTCAACGGCAGCTGGACATACATTCAAAATAATATCAGCACTACCAGCCAGGCGGTGACGGGCTACTTCCTCAATAAAAGCTACGTGGCCAAGGTACAGGCCGTGGTCGGCGGTGTCCCGGGTCAATGGTCTAACCCCATGACCATTATTACGATGAACCTGCAACAGCCGCAGATAGCGCTCAGCCAGTCTACGCCCACTTCGCTGCAGGCCTCCTGGCCCCAGATCGACCAGGCTCAATCATTTAATTTTACCCAGCAGCCAGCGGGAGGTAATCCCCAGGTGACCAATGTCGCCGGCACCTCGTTCGATATCACGGGCATTGCCACTGGGGCCACCGCCTGCGATTTCACGGTGGATGCCTTATCCATGGGAGCCGCCAGCCCTGCCAGCGACAGCACTACTCCGAATGCCCTGACACTCACCCTCACCTATTATAACACGGGCGGCACGAATTATATCAAGGCCGATTGGAACAGCGGTGGTAGCTCTCCCACCTATTACTACCTGGAAATTTATCGGAATGCGACGACCGGCACCCCCATTTTTACGGCATTTTATAAGGATCAGACTACCGCCAATGTAAGCGGCTTCACCTTCGACCCCGGTATAACGTATTACGGAAAGGTGCGGCCGATCGTTATAGGCAAAGCAGGCGCCTTCTCACCCTGGGCGCAGGTGGTGCCATTCACCGTACTTGCTCCGATAGTAGGAGATGTCACCAGTGATGCGACCGCACTGACCATCAGCCTGGCCTGGACCTTTGACGCTACCCCCTACACCAATACCGTTTATACGGTGCAACTGCTCAATGCTCAGCAAGACCAGATTCCCTTGCTCACGGGTACCACCGACCGGAAAAACTACACTTTTTCCAATCCCGCAGGACAAAACATTATTCAGACCAACACTTATTACTACGTCCGCGTGCAGGCTATGGCCGATCATGTGGACAGCCCGTTCAGCCAGACGAAAGGCATCGGCGTGGCTACTATCTCGCCCGCAACCAATTTACAGCTGACTGCCAACAATGACGGATTGATCACCGTGGGCTGGAACAGCTCGGAGTCCAATGCAACTTTCAAGGCCGCGATCTCCATCAATGGAACCGAAAAAGCCACGCATGACAATCTCACCACTACGTCCACCGGCTTCACTGCCACGGAAACGGGCGTCACAGTAGGTAGCACTTATACGGTACTGGTCACCATCTGGACCATAAAATCAGGCCAAACCAGCATACCGGCTACCTTGACGCAATCGCTCAAGATAGAAAGTACGCCACCACCGCGACCCGACTCACCCAGCAAGGGCGACCCAGTGAACCTGGCAACAGGCGCTTACCAGTATTCCAATATGGATATCGGCGTTCCCTGCGCAGAACCCCTGCTATTCATCACCTACTATGGCACGGCTATCCCCTTACCTTCTGAAAATAGCCTGTATAGCAACATGCCCTTAGGCAACCGGTGGAATCATCGCTACAACACGCGCATCGCCTTTACAGCCGGCGGCGCCAAGGTCGCCGTCATCTGGGGCGACGGTCATACCGACACGTATCTAGTACCGTCCTCCGTCACGGGCAACTACCCCGCCGAAAGCGCGCCCCGCGGCAATCTGCTCGTGCTGACCTCTACCAATCAATTTGTGCTCACCACCAAATTGCAGGAGACCTATACCTTTACTTACGACGGCCTGCTTCGAACGATCGTTTCAGCCATCGGTAATACCATAACACTTGCCTATAATGGCAGTCAGCTCACCCGGATCAGCCTCGACTCTACGCATTACCTCGACCTGACCTACTACAACAACGGCTTTTTGGAAAAGGTAACCGATCCGCTGAATCGCTTTATTACCTATGCCTACCAGGGCGATAACCTTTTGTCGATAACCGGTGTCATGGGAGCGCCGCGTTCGTTCACCTATGATGCCAACTCATTGGTGTTGACCATCACGGATGAGAACAATCATATGTTTATCAAGAATGAGTACGACGCACAGCGCCGTGTTATACGTCAATGGGATGCAAGGGCGCTGGCGAGTGGCCAGGACTATTACAGTTCTTTTGGTTATCAACAGGTCACAGAGAACGGGCTCGTTAAGATCATCTGTAATTTTACTGACAGGGCCGGAAATACCAGCCTATATAAAAGCTACCAGGATACCGCCAACCTCGAATATTCCATCGTTAACCTGGACGCCTCGACCATCCGGCGGGTAGACCAAACACGGGATGGGTTCGGGAACCTGCTCACGGAACGAGTCTACGAGGGCCCGTCCGCGAGCTGGATCGCTGGAAAGGGCAACAACACCGTATACACCTATGACGGGAATGATAACCTGCTTACCCAGACCAATCCCCTTGGCCAGGTGAGCACCAACACGTACAATACCGTCAATATGCCCCTGACGGTAACCGACTTCAATGCTAATACCACGAAGTATGAATACGCCGGCAACCTCCTGCAAAAGATCACCGACCCGCTGGGCCGGACCACCTCCTTTACCTTCCTCCCTGGCAGCACTAAAGGCCTGATCGAGACCCTCACGGATGTAAATGGCAATACCACCAGCTTCACTTATGATAACGGCTATCTCCAGCAGGCTGCCGATCCCCTAGGTACTCGCACCGTATATACCAACGACGCAATTGGTCGCGTGTTGACTGAAAATGTCTTCGACAAATCCACCGCCCTGTTGCGCACGACTACCAACGAATATTACCCCAACAACGTAGTGAAAAAGATAGCGCTGCAATATGCAGGTCAAACGCTTGCCGATGCCTTTATCTGGCAATACGGCACAGACCACCTGGGTCATATCACCTCCACCACCGATCCCGAAGGCAACACCATTTCCCAAACCTACAATCCAAACGATTTCCTGGACACGGTCACCTATCCCGTCTTCAATGGCATGCAGCGGACAACACAATATGCCTACAACAGGATCGACCAGCTTACGAAGATCACCTATGCCCCAACGGTCTTTGATCAATATCAATACGACCAGTTGAGCCGGTTAACCCAATATACCGACGCCAACCTGAATAGCTACACCTATGCCTATCTCCCCTTGTTCAACCCGGATAATACCTATAACCTTAAGCAACAGACTACCTATCCCATCCTTGATCCGGCGAACCCCGTCGTTTACCGGGATTCATTCGTTATTGACCCCATCGGCCGCATCATCGCACAAACTGATCGGTCCCAGGCCACTGCTACCATTGCTTATCAGTTGCAGCAGGCCTCCGGCGGGCTTAGCTATAACCAGTTGTTCACGCTTACACTCCCACCGGCCAAACCAGGCGACCCGCAATACACCGTTAAGGAAATGTTTGATGCGGTACAGCGTCGCATCTCCGTCACCGATCAGCTGAACAAAACGTCAGCGATCACCTATACGACCACCCCTGATCCTGTCACAAATACCAACCAGGTGGTTGTCACCGTTACCTCCCCCCTGGGGAACCAGCAGATCTCGGTACTGGATGCCGCCCAACGATTGGCGGAATACAGGAAGGGCAAGAACAACGTCTGGCTACAATCCAAATATGCCTATGACGGACTGGGACGCGTGTTGAACACGGCAGAGATCACGGCGCAAGGACCCGTCAATACGCAGTTCAGCTACAATTTCGACAGTACTACAAAATTGATGAAGGTGGCTGTGGGCCGCCCGGGCGACAATGCAACGCCTGGTATCTTCCAATACAATGGCAGCGGTCAACTGATTTCGGAAACGGACCCGGTGAATAATTCCACCCGCAGGGCCTATACTCCCTGGGGTGGATTGCTGAGCTACACCAATGGACGTAACCAGGTCCTGACCTATGGCTTCGACCTGGCCGGCAGGTTTGACAAGATCACCCTGCCCGGCAGCGACGGTACCATCAGCCATCTGCTCGATGGAGTGGGTAACAGGACACAGACCCTTGTCAACGACGTTGCCAATATCACGCGGCATTTCGATACCTGGAACCGTCTTAAGGACAGGATCAATGCCAGCCAACAGACAGTACAATACGGATACAATGGAGTTGACCAGGTCAACCTATTGACCTATTCGGACAACAAAGCGGTCAACTATAACTATGACGCTCTTTACCGCCTCACGGGGGTGACGGATTGGAACCAAAATAATACCACCTACCAATACAA
>Ga0105237_10007041_pt1 | contig 12374 bp, 29 predicted proteins | sample KBSC24metaG_FD_81520 | JGI IMG/M metagenome (GOLD analysis project Ga0105237, IMG submission 81520) | Corn rhizosphere microbial communities from Kellogg Biological Station, Michigan, USA - KBS C2-4 metaG | ecosystem: Host-associated > Plants > Roots > Rhizosphere > Soil | place: Michigan, USA...
CAGCGCATACTGACGCGCGCGCGTGATCGCACGGTGCTGTCACTGGCACCAGACTACAATCCGGTCGCCATCGAGGAAGCTGCGGGGGTGCGCCTGGAGGATGCCAAGTCGCGCATGAGTTCCGACGTGATCGCCGAAGGCACCAAATCGGCTGACGGCCGGCCGCCACTCTCCAGCTTTCAGAGATAGCGATGGCGTTCGATGTCGAGGGCGCCCGTACTGCCGGCTACTCGGATACCGAGATTGCCGACCATCTGTCATCGGAGGCGAAGTTCGACGCCCCGGCTGCACGCAAGGCCGGCTACACCGATGCCGAGCTGATCAAGCAGCTGGCCGGGGCGCCCCCTGCCGCCTCCAATGGGGTGTTTGGCGACAAGCCGCTGATCTCGCTGTCGGGGCACGAACTGCCCAGCAGATCGCATATCGGCGAGGCACTGGCGGAAGGCTGGCGATCGGCGCCGACGTTCGTTGATCCGGCGACCAACCCGGTACTGGGTGCCGTCAACCTGCCGTTGCAGTTTGCAAACTCGCTCTTTCGTGGCGGCCAGCAGTTCGTGGAGGAGGCGCTATCGCCGATCTCGCCGCAGCTTGGTCGGGATGTTGCGGCCATTCCCGAGGCGTTCATGGGATCGCCGCATCCTGTTGTCGGCGAGACGGTGCGCATACCGCGGGTCGAGGAAGTGGTGCCAGCGGTTCGCAATGCGGTCGGGCCGCGGATTGATCCGATGGTCGCGCGCGTCGGCGAAGTGGGACAGGAGAGCCGGCCACCGGCACCGTCGCCGCTGACAGCGGAGGGGCAGGCCGCCGCCCGCTATGCCAACGAGTCGGCAGCGCCCCCAGCCGAACCTGCACCTCCACCAACTGGTGCAGCGCCACCGTCACCAGTTGCCGCCGAACCGCCACCAGCGCCGGCAGCCGCCGGCGCCGACATAACGCGCGGACCTATCCCCGAGCCGGATAAGACAGCGGCACAGGTGGCGTTCGAGAAGGATGTCCGGCAGACCGCGGCAGATCGCGCCGGACCGCAGGGCGTGGATCACACCGCCTATCTACCGGGCGCACAGCGCACCGAGGCAGCGCGCGAGTTCTCGCCCGAGGCCAGCGTGCATGAGGATGCGCTGGCGGAGACTGACCCCAAGTTCGCGGCCAAGGTTCTGCAGCTGGAGAACGACGCCAAGAAGATTGCCGACGATACCTACAAGGAACAGGCCGGCGACAAGAACACGCATGAGGCGGCAATCGAGACGCGGCGTCAGTTCTCGCCGGATGAACTCGGCGTGTTCGCGAAGGAAGCGCCAACCGCGTTGGGTGGCGAGATAGAGGGCCGGCTGAGGCAACTCCTGGCTAGTCCCGAAGGCAAACGATCCGGCGTCCGCTCGGTGCTGGAAAGCGTCCTGAAGGGCTTTCTCGACGCCGATGGCAACCCGGAAATCATGCCGTCGATGATCTATGGCGGACGCAAGAACATCTCCGACTGGCTGGACCGGGCCGCGATCGGCACCGGCACCGAGGCCGACAGCGCGCGTGCCGCCAAGCACTTCCTGGTCGATCTGCTGCACGAATACGTCGATCCGGCAATCAATGACGGCGCCCCGCTGTTTGAAACGTTCCGGTCCAAATGGACGGAACTGTCAAAGCCGATCGATCGCATGGAGTTCCTGCAGCAGCATATGTTCGGGCCTGGCTCGATCTATGGTGCCGACAAGCTGCCGCAGTATGGCAAAATCCAGAAGCTGCTGGAGAAGATGGTCAAGTTCCAGAACGCGTCGGGCACCAATCCCGTCAAGGCGTTTGAACCGGAGCATCTGTCACAGCTGATCGCGATCAGGAACGAGTTGGAGGCGTGGCACTACCGCGATCTGCTGAAGAAATCCGCTGGCAGCAACACGGTAAAGCGCGCGACGGCGGCGGCGAACCTGCAATCAGGCCCATTAGGTAAGGCAATTCAGTATGGGTCCGAGGCATTGGCGCAGGGCGCTGCGCTGGCGGTGGCGCCGGGATGGGGCAATGTCGCGTTGCTGGCGGCTCGGCCAGCGATCAAGCGGGCGATCGACAGCCGGGCGGCGAAGAAGCTGCAGGCGGTCAAGGATCGGATGATCGAGACGGCACCGCGCAACCAGCTCAGCCCGCCCGGCAGCTAGTGCGGCGCCAGGAAGGCCAGGATGATCAGGACCACCACAGGGCCGGCAGTGAGGACCAGCCGCCATGCGGTGTCTTGCAGCAGTTGCAGCCATTCCTTGGCCGATGCTTGGTCTCGTGGCGGCGGCTGGGCGACCGCATTGCCCGCGAGAAATTCGGTCTGTTGCGCGCGAAAAGCATCGATCGTGACGTTGGGATTGTCGGCGGCTTGTCGCTGCCATTCCATCTGCTCATCGGTGTAGCCGTACCTGTTAACTCGTGGCCCGGCCGCAGGCGCGGTCGGTATCAATCCCAGGACTGTGTAGAGACGGCGCCGATCGCTGCTGTCCATGACACGCTCACTGGCATCTGGTGGTGGCGAACCCGCCGCCCATCGGCATGGTGGTGCATGTGGTGGTGTTGCCGTTGCTGTCATTCCAGCGGGTGTGCGTCCAGCCGCCGCCCATCGGCATCTCGGTGCCCTGGAACGTGCCGCCGTCCGGCGTGGTGCCGTTGTAGTGCTGCCAGCCGCCGCCGAGCGGCATGGTCTGCACGGTGTAGCCCTGCGCCATTGCCGGTGAGGCGAGGGCGGCGAGCGTGGCGATCAATGCGAGCGTTTTCATTGTTGGCTCCTATTTCAGACTTACGTGGCTAATGAGTATGTCCAGGCGGCCGTTGATCATGCCGAGCTGGTAAGACATGGTGATCATGTTGCCGAGCAGCGCGATCACCAGCGCGGCGGTGATGCCAACCGCCCAGGTCAGGACGGCGAACCGATGCCTGATCTGCTCGTCGTCCATGCGGATGTCGCTCACGACACCAGCGCCAGAGCGAGGCTGACCAGGATCGAGCCGATCGACAGGCCGAAGATGGCCGCTGCGATGTAGATGCTCATTACCGTTTCTCCTTGGGCGGAGCAGCTTCCCGCTTGGTCAACACTGACGCGATGCGTTGCAGTATCACGTCCTCAGTGACACCTGCTGTCTCGGCCAACTCTGCCACCGTTGTTAATTGGGGATCGCCTCTGATATGCCGCACGATGGCATCCTGCTTGCTGACCGGGGCGGCTAGACCGCGCTCCAACAAGATTTCAATCTGGCCGCCGATAGTGCGCCCTTGCTGGCTCGCCTCGGTTCGGATTCGATCAAGCAATTCGCGGCGCAATCGCACGGCAAGCAGTTGCTTCTCGCTCATTGCTGCTTGCCCTGCGGCTCGGGATGCTCGACCGCCCAATCCAGCGCCAGCGAGAGCAGCTCGCGGATCGCGGCGTTGCGGCTGTTGAGCAGCTTGCCGTGCCAGTAGACATCAACACGCCGGGCGAGATCGTCCGGCAGGTTCAAGGTGATGCGGACTTCTGTATTCATGGGCGTAACATAGCACATTCGCATCGAAGGCGCAATCGCATACTTGATGCGAATCGCGGAAATGTGCCCCTAATGCGGCATGGACCCGCGGGCCGCGATTGGTGCGAAGATCGTCCAGCTCCGGCGCGAGCTGGAACGGCTGGAGGCTGCGGCCCGGTTGCTGGATGGCGCGGCGCCGGATGAGCCGGAACCGCTCGGTCTGCCGCCCTTGCCCCCGGCCAAGCTCGCGGTGATGACGGCGCTGACCGCGGCCGGTGCACGCGGTATGCGCCGCTCCGAGCTGGTCAAGGCCGTGCCGAACTTCGCGGCCGGGACCATCGTGCAGGCGCTGCAACTGCTGAAGAAGGACGGGCTTGTCACGCTCGGCGAGGGCCGCATCTGGCGCCGCGCATGACGGCACCACGGCTGTAATTGTGGCAACTGGCCCCTAGCCGCCGCCGGTAACCGCCGGCAACTCCCCCCACAACCGAAAGCCCTCGCATGTCCCCCGACCAGATCGGTCCCGTCACCGACGCGATCGTGCGCATCCTCGAAGCCGCCGGGATCATCGTCGCCGCGGTCGGCTCGATCGTTGCCACGGTGTCGTCCCGGCGCAACGCGGCGCAGCTGCGGCTGAACGCCAAGGCGCTGGATCGGATGCACCAGACGCTGCAACACAGGCCGCCGGAGCGTCGCCTGTGAGCGACATGCTGGAGCGCATGACGCGGCTGGAGGCTGATCACCACGCGACCGACCGGCGCATGTCGGATGGCTTCGTGACCCGCGACAAGGCCCTCGAGGTGGCGCTGACCGCACGTGACAAGGCGCTCGACGTGGCACTGACATCGCTCACCGCGCACCTCGCGGTGATGAACGAGTTCCGCGGGGCGATGGGCGACCAGCAGAAAAACTACATCAGTCGCGCGGAGCACGAGACGCTCACCAGCCAGGTCAGCGACCTACGATTGTCCATGCGCGGTATCGCCAACGAGTACGTGCCAAAGATCGACATGAACACGCAGGAAGCCCGGACCTCGGCGATCGAGCGGGCGATTGCCGATCTGCACACCCGTTACGCGACGATCGCAATGGTGGTCAGCGGCGGCATCGTCGCGTTCAACGTGATTGTCGCGTGGTGGGGCAAATTCCACTGATGGGCAATCACCTGTTCCCCGCCGTGCTGTGCCTGGTGCTGATCCTCGCCGCGCTGATCGGCGGCGGCATCGGCGGCCTCGCCTTCGGCTGGTTCGTCTGGCACCTGCTCTGAAAGGAAACGCACATGAAGCTCATATTCCTCGGCCTGCTGATGCTGCTCGCCGGCTGCTCGTGGATGGCGCCGCAACAGTCGGCGGTACACACGGCACCGCCGCCGCCGCCACCAGCGCCGACCGGCATCGCGCCGTCATCGCACGCGCTGGGCGACCTCGCCGACGTGCAGCAGCGGCTGACCGAAAGCGGCGACTATCATGGGCCGATCGACGGCAAGATGGGCACGGCGACTGCCGCCGCGCTGCGACGCTATCAGAGTGAGCACGATCTGGCTGTCACTGGCCTCGCCGACGACGCCACGCGCATGAAGCTGGGCCTGTGATGGAACTGTCATGGTTCACCCGGTTCTGTCGTTTCGTGGCGGGCGAGGCGCCAGAGACGCCGGTTCTCATTGTCGCCACGCCGCTGGTGGCGGACGAGGTGGTTGCGCCGCTGACCTTGGTTGTGCCGGCGAAGCACGTCACCTCGGTGCTGGAGAAGATCAGCGAACCGAAGCAAGGCAAGCGGACGCTGGTGGTCGAGGGCAAGGGCAAGAAGCGAGCCGTCAAGGCAAAGCGCAAGACGCGCTGAAAGGAACACCCAATGAGCCTCATCCTGATCGTTCTCGTCCTGCTTCTCCTGTTCGGTGGCCTGGGCGGTGGATACTACGGATATCGCGGTGGCTATTACGGCGGCCCCGGGTTCGCATTCTTCGGCCTGATCGTCATCATCATCATCGTGGTGTTGCTGTTCAGCGGCGGCTTTGGAGGCTGGCGGTATTGAAGCTCGTCGGGGCTTTCGGCCTGCTTCTGGTGCTGGCGTTCGTCGTGGTGCAGCTCGCCGGATGTGCCGCCAATCGTCCGCCGCCAACCGCTGTTGAATGCCGCGGCAAGGGCACGATCACCGGATCGGGCGAGGCGGCGATTGCGCTGGTCGGCAGCGGGTCCAACAACTTCGTGCTGACCGTCGATTGCGGCGATGGCGTCTATTTCAAGCAGACCCCGGCGCCACCCGATGCGCCCGCATCCCCATGATCCCACGCGGCCGGTCATCCTGCGGATCGAGACGGACCACGGCGAGGCGACGGTGATCGTCCACGCGGGCCATGTCGCCTATGCGTCACCGGCGATGGTCTGGGCGCTGGGCGCCTGGCTCCCGACGATGCTGCACCGCCTCGATGCGCGCGGCTGGATCGTCACGCATCGCCATCAGGGTTAGTTGTCGCCGCGACGATCCAGCTGGCGCCCGTTGTCCTCATTGTAGAGCACGTCGGTGAGCAGCGGCCGCAGCAGCGACAGCACGCGATCTAGGTCGCGCTCATCGAGAAAGTCCATCACTTCGCGCAGGAACTGGCGTTTCTCGTAGCTCAGGCGCGCGAACGTGCGGCGCAGATAGGCCCGGCGTGGGTCTTCTGGTTCCATGCCCGTGGCATGGCATGCCACATGATTCGGCGGAACCCGGCTAAACGATCCTGATCCTTAGTTACCGTCGCGGCGCTCCGGTCCTGGGTCGTGTAGGACTATTTTTCGCGGCGAGCCTTGCCTGCGCCTCTCGCGCAGCGCCCGCATCTCACCCTCGTCGCTGAGCTGACGCTCCTTGTCTGGAATGGGAAACATCCGTCGCATCAGATACCAGGCCGGGATGATGACCATCGGCCCGCCGATCCAGATGATCAGCAGCAGCCACCAGTACCACCTCATGGTGCCTCCCCATGCCCGACACGTTCGACATGCCGACGTTACAGCAAGAGCTGCGGCGCGATGAAGGCTGGCGGCGCTTTCCGTACTACGACCAGGGCATGCGTACGACGGTCGGTTGCGGGCGAAACCTCGACGGCAACGGCCTGCGCGACAGCGAGATTTCCTTCATGCTCGATAACGACATCCACGCCGCAATGACGGACCTCGATCACAACATCCCTTGGTGGCGGACGCTCGATCCGGTCCGGCAGCGGGTCATGATTAACATGGCATTCGGGCTCGGATGGACGCACTTCGCCATGTTCGCCCGCTTCTTCTCGGCCGTGCATGCGCATCGCTGGGACGATGCGGCTTTGGAGATGATCGCCAGCCGCTGGCACACCCAGGTCGGCGACCGCGCGCTGCGGCTCGAGGCGATGATGCGGACCGGCACTGCCCCCTAAGCCCGCGCCGGCCCGCACTAGGCTACTGCTGGCCGGGCGGCTGATTGCCCGCCGGGTTCACCACCACGAGCCCCTCGCCGTGGCCGTTGGTCGGATTGCCCGATGGGGTCTGCGTGCTCATCGCGCCGCCCGATACCTGATCAAGCTCGGCGTCCGTCAATTCGCGCAATTTGTCGTCTGACATTTCGCCTCCTTTGTCCCGGCCTGGATGCCGGGCGGCACGAGGCTGGAACAGATGATGCGAACCGACAACCCCACAGGAAGGAACACCGATGGCCGACGATCCCAACCCGCAGCTGCGGGCCGAACTCAATGCCGCATTGGCCGACCTCGATCCGCAGATCCGCGGCCTGCATGACCTCGCCGCCGTCTCGATCTCGGCCGATCTGCGCGCCTCGGTGCAGGAGCAGATTGCCGAGCGCGAACACCGCCGCAACCTGATCACCACAGCACTTGCCCGGCTCGACGATGCCCACGACGCGATGAACACCCTGGAGGCAGACGGTTATCCCGCACTGCCGCAGGCGACGATCATCGCATCGCAGTTCAACGAGCTGCAGGAGCAGCAGACAGACCTCGAAACCGCAATCGCCCTATTCAGGGAGCAGGCCTCCCGAATGACCGTTGGTCTTGGCGAGCCATCGGCCAAACCCAAGCCAGCATAAGGAACACAAGTAAATGGCTGATGTGACAACCGACCAATTCTTTCCCTCTGTCGTTCTGACGATCACCGACGCGACCGGCGCTGCCGCCACCGTTGACGGCGTGCCGGTCTGGGCGTCGTCCGACGAGACCGTGCTTGCCGTGACGGCTGCCGCCGATGGCATGAGCGCCAGCGTCGATACCGTCGCTCCCGGCACCGCGCGCGTCTCTGTATCCGCTGACGCCGATCTCGGCGCCGGCGTCGTGAGCCTCGACGGCGTGTCCGAGGACATCAACGTGATACTCGGCCCGTCGCACCAGGCGACCACGATGACGCTGGTGCTTGGCGCCCCGTCCGCCAAGACGACACCCTGATCGGAGGACAGCCGGATGTCAGGCACTCTTGACCCTGCGACGTTTCAGGCGCGTGCGATCACGATGCTGTCGAGCGGCAACGGGTCGAGGGCGATCTCGCCTGGCATTCGGCTGACCGATCGCTACCTAAACCATTATGAGCTGGTGGCGAGTACCACCAGGCCACCCTATGCGATCCGGCGCAACGGGGTGCTCGATGCCATCACCGGCGGCGTCACGGCGATCGGCATCTACACCGGGCAGCTGTATCAGTGGACCGCCGCTGGCACCTGCTACGTCTCGGACATGGCAGGCGCGTGGCCGGCTGCGGCCGATACCAGCAAGCCTGCCCCACCCGCGCCGCCCCCACCGCCGCCTGGCAGCCTCTACAGGGTCAGCAACGGACGCATCTATGCGCCGGACGGCACGGCATTCCGCGCCAAGGGGGTCAATGTGCTCTACACCCGCCCCTGGGGCAGTGACGGTGGCGTTGACATCACCCGCGTCACCAGCGCGCGGCTGCGGGCCAGTCTGCCCGGCCTGCGCGTCGTGCGCTTTGCGTGCTCACCGCTGCCATCGGTCAACGATGCGACGGTGACGAACTGGATCGACGATCTGACCGCCAATGGGGTGGTCGTGGTCATGGACCCGCACTATTCGCAGAACGCGATCAGTCCGACCGATCCGGCATGCACTGCATTCCTGAGTGGCTTTGCTGCGCGCTACCGGACCAACCCGCTTGTGTGGGGGGCGTCGCAGAACGAACCGCATGGCAGCGGCATCTCGCCGATGATGCTCGGGCAATACAATGCGTGGCGGAATGCCGGGAACAACTCACCATTCATGCTGTGCCCCGGCAATCCGGGTTCTGAAGTCACCACGATGAACCCGGCTGATTTCGCCGGCATGACCAACGTTTGCTGGGACGTGCATAACTATGGCTGGGCGCTTGGCGGCGGCCTGTGGCCCGGCTATCTGACCAGTCTCGGTGTGTTCAGGAGTCGTGACGGCGTGATCCCCTTAACGTGCCTGGAAACTGGCGATGGCGGCGGCAGCAGTGCCGTCGATGGGAACTGGCAGGATGTGTTCAACATCGCACTCGGCTTCGACATCACCGCCTGGTGGATGGTGAATTGGACGAACCAATGGCCCGCTGATCTGATCTGGGACGCCCCGTTCGACGGATCAAAGATTCACCCTGGATACGGGCAGATGGTGGCGAACGCGATCCGGTCAGGCTGAGCCGGCCATTTCCGGCACCACGTCCTCATCCGCCGGCGGCTCGCTGAACCACGTCTGCAGCACGCCCGACACGATCGCCGTGTAACGCTCCAGGCCCGGATGGTTCTTGGCGGTCAGGTGCTCCTTCATCTGGAGCGATTCCTCCCCACATATCAGAGCGTTTGCCGCCTCGGCCGACTGCACATCGCGCGCGGCGAGTGCGAAGGCGGCCAGCCAGTCGTTGATCGTGCGGCGGGGCTTGGCCTCGGCGGTTGGCGCGTCTGGCGCTGCGCCAGCAGGCTCTGGCGCGGCATCAATGGTGGTGCCGTTGAACGGCTCGGCCGGTATGTCGCGGGCCTCCTCGACCGCCATCAAGCCACGGAGCACGTCGGGGAAGGCATCTCGCAACGCCCACGAGCGGGCACGCCAGACCAGCATCCGTTGAGGGTACTGCGCCCAGGTTCCCTGCTTGGCCCACAGCCCCGCCTTCTTGGCGTCGGCCACGGAGAACTTGGCCGTCACCGGCTTCTTGCCGTGGCGCGTCGCGCGGCAGAACGCCGTCATGTTGTCGCCCTCGCCTTCGATCCACTCCTCGATGTCATCACAGACAGAGGACTGGCGGCAAAGCCCCGGCATGGCATCGCCCCAAACGGCAGGGCGGCCATTCACTACAGAGATGTTCTGCAGCGACTGCATCGGCGGCAAGCCTAGCTCTGCCCCCATCTGAACAGCCAAGAGGATGTTCTCCGGCTTGCCGATGTAATCCTTTGGCACCATCGACGAGCGGGCGGCCCGTTCTGCGAACTGAACCAGCTCGGTGAACGTTTGCGGCGCAAGCGGCGATACCCTGCGTTCAACGGGCGTTAAGGCGTTCATCTCGTCCTCACTACCAAATGTGGCTGCGGCTCGCTCAGTGTCGCGCCTGGGACCGGGCCGGCTTTGAGCGCTCTGGCCAGTGCCACCAGATCGGGCGCACGGCGGATGAAAGCCTCCGGCAACTCTGCCTCGTTGGCTTCGACCTTTTGCCGATACGCTATGCTCGCCGTGTAAGCGGCCCGTTCCAGCGGTCGATTAAGCCGCAGCGCCTCCAGCATCCGCCGCGCTTCATCGCGTTTCACCTCGACGCGCTGCTTGAAACGCTTCGCACGGGCAGCGGCTAATTCAGCCAGGATGGCATCTGCCATGCTGGACTCAATCAGCGCGTCCAGCTTGGCGAAAACGTCAGTCTCACCATCCAGCGTGTCGATCATAAGCTGATCGTCCGGTGACAGCGTTCCGTCCTCCGCCATCAGTGCGGCTTGCAGTCGCATAGCCGCGGACATCTCGCGCTCTATCTGGAACGGGCTTGGCACGCTGCTCATGCTGCCGGCTCGTGCTCGGGTTCGACGGTAGACGCGCCGATGACGGCAAGCGGCCACTGGCGCTTGGCCCGCCGCGGCCGGCGCTCGCCGGAGATGTCGGCAATGTGCTCGCGCAGCAGTTCCCGACGCGCTTCCAGCACCAGCAACTGGTTGTCGATCTCTCCCAACTCAATGCGCCACCGCTCGACGGCGGTGGTGGCGTTCGTCAATACAGATGCGTTGTCACTCATGGTACGTCCTCATCCTCGATGACTACCGGGCCGCGCAGATTGGCGCGTTCACGTTGAATGTCGCCCCATGCCGCAGCGAGATCGGCCACCAGATCGAGCGGGGTCCATCGGGAGTGCGGGTGTTCGAGATCGAACGCATCGGGACCGAGCATGACGACGGTGGCGACGATGATCTGCTCGATCGCGTCCAATCGCTCGGCGTCGCGCAGGTCACGGTCGATGGCGTCCGCCTCGCGCGAGCGCACATGACGGGTCAGAAACTGCGGATCGGCTAGGCTCATCGTCAAGGCCCTACGAAATTCGTATGTGCGCGCGCCCAAACAACGGCGCGGCACACACTGAAATCGCCAGCTTTAACGCTGGATTAACGGTCGGCTCACGGGGAAAAAATGTGGTGTCCGGTGAAGACAACGCTACATTTTGAGGTCGCCGCGGCTGCGCGGCAAACCGGCTAAGAAAAGGCACGGCACGATGGGGCATGGCGGTCTGCACCTATATGAAGGTGCACAGGTTACCCCGAGTAACGCAAAAGCGCAAGCCTCCGCCGCCTCGGAATCTCCAATCTTTGAAAAAAGTGTTGCCCGGTTAGCTCGCCAGCTCGAGCGCACCGACGTGCGCGACTCGGCCGGCATTGCGCTGATTGCGCGTCTGCTTGCTGTCCTCGCGGGCATCGACGGAGGCTGAGAACAGTTCCAGATGCTTCTGCTGGAGCTTCTCCGGGAGCTGCCTGTACAGGGTGATCAGCGCCCGCTCGGCTGGGTCAGTGACGCGCATCAGATTGCCCCTGCCCCATTCGCCTATCAGCTCGGAAACCGGGCAATTCAGCGCCTTTGCCACGGCGCGGAGGCGGGCCAGGGGGATGCGTCTGGCGTGGCTTTCCCACAGCACGACCGCGGGCCGGCTGACGCCTACGGCGGCGGCCAACTCCTGTTGGGTCATGCTACGGGAGCGCCGCAGTTCACGGATACGATCGCCGACTTCCACGGTGGTTCCTTCTTCGATCAGCCGATTGGTCGCGTCGGATATAGGTTACGCCAGGTAAGGGCGCCATGAAAACAGAGTAACGGCGTTGCCAAGGGTGGTTGCTGGTTGTAACATGGCGCATGGACCGCGACCCCGCCCTGGTGGCAGCCCTAAGCCGGCGCCTTGCGGTCAAGCGCATTGCCGCGGCGGCCGGTATTTCGTCGCAGGCCGTCTCGCGCTGGCGGCGGGTTCCTGAACGCTGGCTGGATGTCGTGGCGCGGGTGAGTGGTGTTCCTGCGCATGAGCTGCGGCCTGATCTGCGCTCGGCGCCGCGGGTTCGCCGTATCCGCGAGGCCGCCGAATGAGTCCGCGCGGTGCCTCCGATGTGTGGCCCGAGGCGCGGCTGGCCGTGCTGCGCACGCTGTGGGCCTCAGGGCTGTCCACGCCGAAGATCGCGCTGCAGCTCTCCACCACCAAGAACGCGGTGATCGCGCGGGCGCGGCGGCTGGGACTGCCTGGCCGGCAGGACCCGGTGATCCGTGCCCTGGACGACCCGCGCCGGCGTGAGGTGGTGGTCCGTGTGGAACGGGCGGGCAAGGTGACACTGCCGCCGCTGCCATCGCTGCGTGAGGCGTGTTGAATCCGCGCGCGCCCTCGGCCGAGCTGATTGCTGCGCTGCGGCAGATGCGCGACGAGGGGCTGTCGTTCGTGGCGATCGCCGCGCGTATCGGGCGGACCAAGGGCCAGGTGG
>Ga0105237_10007042_pt1 | contig 12368 bp, 10 predicted proteins | sample KBSC24metaG_FD_81520 | JGI IMG/M metagenome (GOLD analysis project Ga0105237, IMG submission 81520) | Corn rhizosphere microbial communities from Kellogg Biological Station, Michigan, USA - KBS C2-4 metaG | ecosystem: Host-associated > Plants > Roots > Rhizosphere > Soil | place: Michigan, USA...
GGGAGCAGGTTACAGGCGGCAAGGGCAAGAGCCCTCGCAGACCGGCTTACTTCGCAAGCTCCGGGTTCGCGGACCTAGGAGCAGTAGTTAGAAACCCTAGGAAACGGCGGATTTCCGTGGTGCGGTTGCAGGAATCGAACGCATCATAATGCGCACATCAAAACAAGTACTTACCGCGCTGCAGCAAAAACGGGGCCCCAGGGGTCAGGCCCCACTCCCCTTTTCGTAAATCGGGTTCGAAGCACAAACGTATCGGGTTGGGCAACTACGAACGTCGGAGATGTCCCATGATCGCTCGGCAGCCTCGACCAGAATGCGTCGTTTGGCGATCGGCCTGGCAACGGCAGCGTCTCTATCGCGGCCTGAGTCAACAGGAACACGCCACTCTCCGCCGTCGCGAGTGCGCCGGTCATGACGGATAGGCAGGCGACGAAGCCCGACGCGCTTCGGTCAACGTGCGCGCGTGCATCGAGGCAGCGCGCGTGCATTTTGGTGGGTTGGATCTGACCGATGATACGGCGAAGTTTAGGTTTTTATCCATCGCGTCAGCGGATCTTAAGTATTTTTTGCTTTGTGCCTGAAGTATTTGTCCTATATGCATGGTAAATTATTCGCGGGACACTGCTTCTGTATTAGACTGGGAAGCGAATTTTATAACGCAGAGGCGATGACGTAGCCGCCAACACTGATCACGACGGCAGCGAATCCACGTTCTAACAGTCCCTTCCTGGCGCCGAGCATTTTGCCCAGCGATATTCCTGCCAGCGTCCCGCCAACCCCGCCCATGATCAGCACCGCCGTTACGCTCCAGTCGACCAGACCGGACAGGGCGTAGGAGGTCGCCGTCGTGAGACCGAGCGCGCTCACCACGACCAGCGAGGTGCCGATCGCGAAGGGGAGGGGCATGGCCGTCGCGAGGATCAGCCCGGGCACGATCAGAAATCCGCCGCCGATCCCGAAGAAGCCAGCCGCCAGCCCGACGGCGAGGCCAATCGGTACAAGCCGGGGCAGCAGCGTCGCGGCGCTGCTGCGGGTGAGGCGGACGTCGGGAGCCTCGGTTGCGCGGCGCTTGCGTAGCATGGACAGGCCGACGCCGATCATCAGCAGCCCGAACAGGACAAGCAGCCGCTTGCCGTCGAACGCCTTGCCGAGTTCGGCGCCCAATGCCGCCCCGATCATGCCCGAGACTGCGAAGACGCCGGCGCATCGCCATTTCACGCGTCCGGCCCGGGCATGGCCGAGAAGGCTGGCGAGCGCGTTGACCGTGACGGCAACGGCAGCGGTGCCGATCGCGGCGTGCGGCGATCCGATGCCGACGACGTAGACCAGCAGGGGTACGGCGAGGATGGATCCTCCCCCGCCGACCAGGCCGAGAACCAGACCGATCACGCCTCCCGAGGCGAGCGTGGCGAGAAGCGTGGCGGTGTCCATTCTCGCCTCAAGCGCCTGCGCGCCGATTCCAAGGCATCAACCGCAACAGGTTTGCCATCCCGCACCAGCCGGTAATGCCGGCGAACATCAGCCCTGCGCCGACAAAGGCGGACAGGCCCATAAATCCCGGGGCGACGAAGAGGCTGAGCAGCACCCCGGCCAGCACCAGCGCGCCTGCCGTGATTTGCACCTGGCGCATGATCTCGATCGGTTGCGAAGGGTCGGCGATCACGGGATGGCCTGCCGTCCGCCATGCATCGATGCCGCCTGCGAGGACATAGGACGGGGCGTCTCCTGCCGCCGCGCGTAGCTGTGCCGCATTCGCTGCGGTGCGCATGCCGGAACGGCAGTGGAAGATGACCTGGCGCCCGTCGCGGGGCAGCTCGCCGATCCGCTCGAGCGGGACGTTCAACGCGCCGGGGATGCGCGCGCGTGCATGTTCGTCGGTACCGCGGATGTCGACCAGTCGCGCGCCGGCCTCGATCGCGGCGCGGGTGTCGGCGGGGGAAAGGGGCGCAAGCGTCATCGCATCAATCCTTGCAGTAGAGCTGGTACAGGGTGGCGAGCAGCGTTTCGACGCGCGGGTCGGCGATGGCGTACCAGAGCGTCTGGCTTTCGCGCCGATAGGTAACGAGGCCCTCGTCGCGCATCTTGGCGAGGTGCTGCGAACAGGCAGATTGCGACAGCCCCACCTCGCGGGCGAGATCGCCGACCGTCCTCTCGCCATGCTCGACGAGCTTGCACAGCAGCATCAGTCGCCGCGCGTTGCCGATCGCCTTCAGCGTGTCGGCAACCAGGCCGGCCTTTGTCTCGAATGTCGCCAGGTCCATCGGTGGCTTGAGCATTGTGCAAACTCCATTAGCACTTGCTTATGTAGCATCCTCTAATATATTAGCAAGTGCTAACGGAGGAAATCATGGCGCAGCCCTGCATCGAAGCGTTCTTCGACGATACCACCAATACGATCAGCTACCTCGTCGGCGATCCCGCCACGCGCGTTGCCGCGGTGATCGACCCGGTGCTCGACTTCGATCCGGCGAGCGGCGTCGCCGATACGCGCTCGGCCGAGGCGATCCTTGCCTTTGCACGCGATCATGGCTGGCGGATCGAGATGGTGCTGGAGACGCATGCCCATGCCGATCACCTGTCGGCCGCGCCGTTTCTCGCGGCGCAGACCGGGGCCTGGGTCGGTATCGGCGTGCATATCCGCGATGTGCAGAAGATCTTCCGTCCGGTCTTCGCGATGGATGACCTGAAGACCGATGGATCGGATTTCGACCGGCTGTTCGAGGACGGGGATCGTTTCGCAATCGGCACGCTGGCGGTGGAGGTGCTGCACGTACCCGGCCACACGCCCGCCGATCTGGCCTACCGGATCGGCGATGCGGTCTTCGTCGGCGACACGCTGTTCATGCCGGATTATGGCACCGCGCGCGCCGACTTCCCTGGCGGCGATGCGCGCACGCTGTACCGCTCAATCCGTCGCCTGCTCGCGCTTCCTGACGCCACGCGGCTGTTTCTGTGCCACGACTACAAGGCGCCCGGGCGCGACGACTATCGCTGGGAGACGACAGTTGGCGAACAGCGCCGATCGAGCATCCATATCCATGACGGTGTAAGCGAAGACGCGTTCGTGGCGATGCGCGAGCAGCGCGATGCCGGGCTGCCCGTGCCCAAGCTGTTGCTGCCCTCGATCCAGGTCAACATCCGCGCTGGGCATTTCCACCAGGCCGAGGCAAATGGCGTCACCTATCTGCGCATCCCGGTGAAGTGGAAGACGAAGGAAGGCCCGCCCGCTTAAGCATCGTCTGAGGGGACGACCTCGATGATCGTGTCGCCGGGCTGGAGCGACCGTGCCTCCGCTTGCCAGAATCCGTAGCGCTGGCCGCCGCGATACAGGCGCAGGCCTGCGCCGGTGGTGATGGCGGACAGCGGCGATCCGATCTCGCTCGCGGCCACCGGGCGCTCGCGGAGCGAGACGGCGCCGTGCAGCCCGGCCAGGTCCATCATGTATTCGGCGAGATGCGGGCCGGTCGTCGATCCCGCCAGCAGCAATCCGGCGAAGCTCGCCGGATTGATCACCGTGGTGGCGCCGGCCTGGACGGCCAGGGCTTCATTGTCCTCCGACCGGATGACGACGCTGATCGGAAGCGTGGGGGCCAGGCGCCGCGCGGTCAGCACGATCAGGATCGAGGTGTCGTCCCGACCGGCAGCCACGATCATCGCGCTGGCCTTGGCCACCTTCACGGCATCGAGTGTAGCGTTGCGGCTGGCATCGCCCTCCAGCACCATCACGCCTTCGGCTTCGGCGCGGGCCACCGCATCGGCGTGCGGATCGATCACCACGATGGCGTCGTGCGGCTTGCCCCGGCGGAGCAGCTCGGCCACCGCCTCCGTGCCGCTCGTGCCATGGCCCGCGACGATGACATGGCCGTTCAGATCACGCTGCAGGTTTCGCATCCGCCACTTCTCCCAGACCCCGCGCAGCACGAAATCATAGGCCGTGCCGAGAAAAATCAGCCAGACGAACAGCCGCACAGGGGTGACGACGAACGTATCGAACATCCGCGCTCGGTCCGTCACCGGCACGATGTCGCCATAGCCCACCGTCGTCACGGTGATCATCGTGAAATAGACGACGTCGACGAAACTGACCTTGCCGTCGGTGTTGTCGCGCAGCCCGTCCCGATCCACCCAGTGGCCGGCAAGTGCGACCCCGATCAGCGCAAGTGCCAGCGCCATCCGCCAGCCCAGCGACACCCAGGCGGGCGTACGCCCACGATGGCGCAGGACGGGCGCGTCTCCGATCCATCGACGAGGATTGCGGCGAGCCATCGTTCGGGGGTTTAGCGTGATGCCGGACGCGGACGCAACCGCAGCGATGCGGTGCTTTTTCGACTGTTACGGAACATTGCTGCCGAGGATTCGCTTGGGGTCTGAACCTGTTGCCTTCGCAGGCCGAACGGTTGCGCCGCTGCCGTTCTGCGCTCTCGGGAGAGCCCATGATGTCCGACGTCCCAGCAAGCAGCCGCGCTATCTTTGGCGGACCGCCCCATCCGACGTGGACAGGGCGCGTGGTCGGTGCGGTGCTGGCGTTGATCGGGCTGGTGCTGGCGCTCGGCGGCATCTGGTTGGCGGTGCTCGGCGGGTCGCTCTACTATCTCGTCGTCGGCGTCGCGATGGCGGGGGCGGGGGTGTTGCTGGTGCGCGGGCGGACGCTTGGCGGCTGGCTCTATCTCGCGATCGTCGTCCTCACTTTCCTCTGGGCCTGGTGGGAAGCGGGCGCCAACGCCTGGGCGCAGGTGCCGCGGATCATCGCGCCGGTCGTGCTGCTGGTGGCGGTGCTCGCGGCGATGGCGACGATGAGCGTCCGACGTGAGCGATGGCGGTTCGCGTTGGCCGGCGTGCTGGCCGCGGTGGCTATCACCGGCGTGGACCTTGCGGTAGCCGCCAACGGTCAGCCCGAGTGGGTGCAGGGTGCGCTGCCCGCGCCGGGCACCCAGGGCATGGCCGATCCGTCGGGCCAGCAGACCGGCGCCGACTGGCCGAGCTATGGCGGTACGGGTAGCGCCCGGCGCTATTCCCCGCTCGCGCAGATCAACGCGTCCAACGTCGGCAGCCTCAAGCGCGCTTGGCTGATCCACACCGGCGACATGCCGAGCTCGCCCAGGATCGCCAAGACCTATGGGGCCGAGAACACGCCGCTCAAGATCGGCGATAGCCTCTACCTCTGCACCCCGAAGAACATCCTGATCGCGCTCAATGCCGCCACGGGCGAGCAGCGCTGGCGCTACGACCCCAACGTGCCCGACAAAGCGATTCCCTACACTGCTGCGTGCCGCGGGGTCGTCTACTATGCCGTGCCCGGCATGGCGGCGGACCAGCCCTGCGCGACGCGCGTGATCGAAGGCACGCTCGATGCGCGGCTGGTCGCGGTGGATGCGCGCAGCGGCCGGCCCTGTGCCGATTTCGGCAGCAACGGCCAGGCGGATATCAAGCAGGGCATGGGGCAGGTACCGGCGGGCTATGTCTCGATCAATTCGCCGCCGACGCTGGTGCGCGGCGTGCTCGTCGTTGGCCATCAGGTGCTCGACGGGCAGGACCGCTGGGCGCCTTCGGGCGTGATCCAGGGCTTTGACGCGCGTACCGGCAAGCTGCGCTGGGCGTGGGACATGATGCACCCGGAGTGGAACGGCTATCCGCCCGCGGGGCAGGAATGGGCACGCGGCACGCCGAACATGTGGACCATGGCCAGCGGTGACGAGCAGCTCGGCCTCGTCTATCTGCCCATGGGTAACGCGGCGGCCGATTATTATTCCAGCCTGCGCCGCCCTCAGGAGAACCAGTTTGCCACTTCGCTGGTCGCGCTCGACGTGACCACCGGCAAGCTGCGCTGGCGCTTCCAGGCGGTGCGCAAGGATGTTTGGGATTACGACTTTGGCGCCCAGGCGACGCTGATCGATTACAAGGGTGTCCCTGCGATGGTGCTGCCGTCAAAACAGGGCGACATCTACATCTTGGATCGCCGTACGGGCCGCCCGCTGATCCCGGTCGGCGAGATCAAAGCACCGCAGATCGGCGTCGAGCCGCAACAGCGCGCCGCCACCCAGCCGGTGTCGCTCTGGCATACGCTGCGCAAGCCCGACCTGACCGAGCGCGACATGTGGGGCATGTCGCCGATCGACCAGATGGTGTGCCGCATCCAGTTCCGCCGGGCTAGCTACAAGGGCTTCTTTACGCCCCCCGAGGCGGACCGACACTCGATCGAATATCCTGGGTACAATGGCGGCACCGACTGGGGCGGCATCGCGGTCGACCCGCAGCGCGGCGTGATCGTAGCCAACTATAACGACATGCCCAATTATGTCCGGCTGGTGCCGCGCGCCGAGGCGAACAAGCGTGGGTGGCAACCGCGCGACCAGGCCCGCGGCAAGATCGGCGGGGCGGAAGGCGCGGGGGATCCCCAGGCGCACACCCCCTATGCCATCGACGTCAATGCGGGGTGGCAGCTGCCCTTCACCGGTATGCTCTGCAAGCAGCCCCCCTATGGCGGCATTCGTGCGATCGACATGGCGACGGGCAAGACGATCTGGGACCGCCCGCTAGGCGAGGCGCGCACCAACGGGCCGTTTGGCATCCCCTCGATGCTGCCAATCACCATCGGTACGCCCAACAATGGGGGATCGGTAGTGACCGCGGGCGGGCTCATCTTCGTCGCGGCCGCCACCGACAACCTGATCCGCGCGATCGATCTGCGCACCGGCAAGACGCTGTGGAAGGACGTGCTGCCGGCCGGCGGCCAGGCGACGCCGATCACCTACGAGATCGGCGGCAGGCAGTATCTGGTGATCTATGCGGGCGGCCATCATTTCATGAAGACGCCGATCGGCGATGAAGTGGTGGCCTATGCGCTGCCGTCCTAGGGCGTTGATGGAGACCTGTACCGCCTTCCGGGAAGCGCACCCGCGATTGTTCTTACTGCAATGGTACCAAGGGGTTGCTGGGCGTATCCTTTGTTTAGCCCGACTAGAGAAGAGCGTGCCTTTCGCGGGCGACGGGCTACACGATCATTCACGGCATAGAACCGGGAAGACTTATGGCAGAGGAATCAAGGACCGAATTACACCATTCGCTCAATCTGGCGGGCTTCCGCGCGCTGGCGACCGCCGCCGGCCTGTTGCAGCTTTGCCGGGAGCTCGAAGCGGCGAAGCTTCTATCTCCCGATGCGATCGATCGCGTGCGCGACTCCATGTTCAACGAGTTGATGGAGCAGGCCGCCCCTGCGCGCCGGCACGACGCGGCCTTCGCAGCGCATCTCCGGCGCAGGCTCGAAGGCCTGTTTTCGGGCGCGGAGCGGCTCGGCGACACGCCCATTTTGCCGTCCTGACGCTGCGCGCCCCAAGCGGAGGATCGCTACGCTACCCCATTGGCGGCAGGCCGTATGGGAAGGCTGCGGCATGACAACGGGTCCCTCCGCCTCCGGCGCCGGTTCCCATCATCCGGAGGGGATGGGGATGCTCACCGTCACCGTCAGCGGCTCGCCGCATTCCGAATGGCTTGTACAGCAGGCACGATCGCTTGCGGCGCGGCTCGGCGTTCCCTGGGAAGCGCTGCATGTCGAGACGCCTGCCGCCGACCGCGATTCGCCTCGCGGGCTTCGGGCCGCGGCGGCGCTTGCCACGGCGGCAAAGCTGGGAGCCACCATCGCGCGGGTGCCCGCCGCATCGGCCGCAGACGGAATCCAGGCGCATCTTCGAACCACGCCGATCCGGCATCTCGTATTGGGCCACACCGCGGAAGGTCGCCGCAGCTGGTTTCGCAGCCCCGGCATCGCCGACCGCCTTCTCGCGGACGAACAGCGCCTGGCGGTCCATCGCTTCCCCCATGCCCGCGAGGAGGATCGCGGCCGGTGGAACAGCGCCGGCCGGCCGGCCGCTTCGATACCCTTCCACCATTATCTGCTTTCGGCTGGCGCTGTAGCGCTAACCCTGGTGGTAGCGGGTCTGTTGCAGGCCCTTGTCGGGCTTCGCACGCTCGATCTGCTGTTCCTTTTCCCGGTGATCGCTGTCGCTGCGCGACTGGGGCTTGGCCCGGCCCTGCTCGCCGTGGCGCTCGCGGTGCTAGGCTATAACTATTTCCTGATGCGCCCGCTCAACGCGTTCAACCTGCACGCCCCGCTCAACCTGGTGATGGGCGGCGTCCTCGGGGCAGTGGCGGTCTATACGAGCACGATTACCGCACGGCTGCGCGGCCGGCTGGTGCTCAGCGACCGCAGCGCGCAGGAGAATGCGAGCATCGCCGCGCTCGCGCAGAAGCTGACGCGGGACGCCGATTGGGAGACGACTGCGCGGACGGTTTGCGAGCACGTCCATCGCCTGTTCGACGTGCAGGCGACGATGTACCGCGAAGTCGACGGTGCGATTTGCCACGTGGCGTCGATCCCCAGCCAGATCCGGCTCGGCCCCGTCAACCAGGCCGCGCTCGACTGGGCCTGGGCGAATGGGGAGGCGGCCGGTGTCGGAACCGCCGTGCTGGGCGCAGCGGACTGGCAGTTCCATCCATTGAAAACCTCACTTGGCATGCTCGCCGTGCTCGGCATCGCGCGCGACGACGGACGGGATCCGGTGAATGCGGTGCAGAAACTGCTGTTGCACACGCTGATCGCGCAGGCGGCCCTGGCGCATGAGCGGCTGCGGCTTGAAGACAGGATGCGCGAAGCGTCACGGGCATAAGCGAGCAGCCACGGCGCCTTCCAGGTGGTCGATGCGTTGGAATGCGGAAGGAGAAACAGGCATGGTGTTCGCCACGACGGCGCTTGCTCGAGAGCTGGCATGAAAGCTGTGATGGTCCGCCTCGCCGATCAGCTCCGCCAGAGCTACTGGTTCATCCCGACGGTGATGACGCTGGCGGCGGTACTGCTGGCTGGCGGCATGGTGTGGCTGGACGGGCAGGACGGATCCGGCTGGATGGACCGCTTTGCCTGGCTGCATGCCTCGCGACCCAGCGGCGCGCGGCAACTGCTCTCCGCGATCGGCGGATCGATGATCACCGTGGCCGGCACCGTCTTTTCGGTGACGATCGCCGCGGTCGTCTATGCCTCGGGCGAATATGGGCCGCGACTGCTCAGCAATTTCATGCGCGATCGGGGCAACCAGATCACGCTTGGCACCTTTATCGCCACCTTCCTCTATTGCATCATCGTGCTGCGGACGGTCCGATCGCCGGAGGAGTCCGGTGCCGCCGCGTTCGTGCCGAATCTCGCGGTGCTGGTGGCGTTGCTGCTTGCGGTATGTTCCGTGGGCGTGCTGATCTTCTTCATCCACCACGTGCCGCAGCGCATCCACATCAACAGCGTGATCGAGGATATCGGTCGCCGCCTGCTGCACGAAGTGGACCGCCGCTTCCCGAGCGTGATCGGTACCGCCGACCCCAATACCGCCGAGACGGAAGCGAAAGATCGCCTGGAGCCGGACGGCAGCCCGCGCGCGGTCGGGGCGCGGGGCACCGGCTATATCCAGCTGATCGACGAGGATCTGCTGATGCGGACCGCTACGGATTCCGATCTGGTGTGCCGCATCCGCTACCGGCCGGGAGATTTCGTGCATGAAGGTCGAACGCTGCTGGAACTGTGGCCGGCCGAGCGGTGCGACGATGCGTGCATAGGCCAACTGCAAGGCGCCTTCGCGCTCGGCGCCCAGCGTACCGCGTTACAGGACCTGCGCTTTCTGATCGACGAACTTGTCGAGATTGCCGACCGGGCGCTCTCTCCCGGCATCAATGATCCCTTCACTGCGGTCACTTGCATGGACTGGCTCGGGGCGGCGCTCTCGGATCTCGGTCGCAGAAAGCTGCCGGAGCCGCTGCGTCGGGACGAGGCGGGCATGGTTCGGGTGATCGCGCATCCCCTCGATTTCCCGGCGCTGCTGGAACGTTCGTTCGGCGCACTGCTGCAGCATGCGGGGACCAGCACGATCGCAGCGCTCCATTACCTGCACACGCTGGGGGAGATTGCCGCGGACTGCGACAATGCCGATCGCCGCGCGCTTCTCGCGCGGTGGGTGGACCGGATCGAGTTCAAGGCGAACGAGGCTCTCCTGGACCATGATGCGCGACGTGTCGTCGCGGCAGCGCGCGCGGTGCGGGCAACGATCCTCGTTGGCGACGAATGACCACTGCTGGGCGACGAACCGAGGCAGCGCGCCCTGCATTCCTGAGCTTCCGACGGTAAGCCGTTTGGAAAGGAGGGCTATTTGCCACGTATCGATACTGTCGTCCGCTTCGGCGCGCACGTTGCGCCGGCTATCCTGCTCGCCGCCTGTGTACCCGCTGCCCCCCCTGTCGCTGTAAAGGCACCACCGCCGCCGCCCGTTGCACGGCCGACGCTGGTCGCGCCGCCGATCGACGCGATCTCCGCGAAGCCAAGGCCCAGGCGGTCCGACGAGCCGCCGGCAGCCTTGCTCAACGCGGTGCAGGCACTCGGCGCCGGGTTCCAGGGGCAGGTTGCGATCTCGGTGCGGGATGTCGATCGTGGCTGGATGGTCGCATGGAACAGTGACCGACCGCATCCGCAGCAGAGCGTCAGCAAGCTGTGGGTGGCGATCGCCGTGTTCGATGCGATCGATCACCAGCGCCTCTCGCTTGCCACCCCGGTGACGGTTACCCGTGCCGATCTCACGGTCTTCCACCAGCCAATCCGCCCGCTGGTTGGTCCGAGCGGCTATCGCACCACGGTAGGCGCACTGCTCGAATGCGCGCTGACCCGCAGCGACAATACCTGCAACGACGTACTGCTGTGGAAGGTCGGCGGTCCTGCCGCAATCCGCCGCATGCTGACGGAGAAGGGCATCGATGGCGTCGGCTTCGGCCCCGGTGAGCGTGAGCTTCAGGCGAAGACCGCCGGTCTGGTCTGGCGCAAGGAATGGGCAGGCGGCTGGGGCTTTCTCCAGGCGCGCGCGGCCATGCCTGCGGCAGAGCGCCGCAAGGCGCTCGATCGCTATCTGGCTGCGCCCTATGACGGCGCGACCGCCAACGGCGTGACGCTGGGCCTGTCGCTGCTAGCGCAGGGCAAGCTGCTCAGCCATGGCTCTACCGATCGACTTTTCCGGATCATGCTCGCGAGCAAGACCGGCCCCTTGCGCCTGAAGTCCGGCCTGCAGCCCGGCTGGAAGATGGCGCACAAGACCGGCACCGGCCAGGAACTCGGCAATCTCGCCACCGGCTATAACGATGTCGGCCTGCTCACGGCACCCGACGGGCACCGCTATGCGGTGGCGGTGATGATCGCAAGCACGCGCCAGTCGATCCCGGTGCGGATGCGGCTGATGGGTGACGTCACCCGCGCGGTGATCCGCACGGCGGAATGAGGCGCGTCTTCGCTTTCCGGGTGGAAATCGCCTAACCTGCGTTCAACGAACAGAAAAAGGGACGAGGATCGCCTTGGACGACGCCATCGAAGCAACGGATCGTCGTGCCCGCATTCGCGAGCGCCTGTTGCATCTGGCCCTGTACCGCTGGTGGCGCCAGTCGGTGGTAGCGCCGATCGACCACGAGGCGGTGGTCGCCCGGATCGTGGAGGACAGCGGCTGGTCCGGCCGCTTCGCCTTCATGACGATGATGTCCGCCGGGATCGCGGTGCTAGGGCTGCTGCTGTCCTCGCCGGCGGTGGTGATCGGCGCGATGCTGATCTCGCCGTTGATGAACCCCATTCTCGGCTTCGGCTTCAGCCTCGCGCTGTTCGACTTCGTCGAGCTGCGAAGGTCGCTCAAGGCGCTGGCGATCGGCGCCTTTGCAGCCGTCGCCTTCACGGCGTTCATCGTTACCATCTCCCCGCTCCAGGCGCCGACCTCGGAGATCGTTGCGCGCACCCGGCCCAATCTGTTCGACCTAGCCGTTGCGCTGTTCGCGGCGCTGGCGGGTACCTATGCGATCATTCGCGGGCGGGGCGAAACCATCGTCGGCGTGGCCATCGCCACCGCATTGATGCCGCCGCTGGCGGTGGTCGGCTATGGCATCGCCACCTGGAACGCGCCGGTGGGGATGGGTGCGCTGGCGTTGTTTGTCACCAACTTCATCACCATTGCGCTCTCCGCCACCGCGATGGCGCGCTTCTACGGCTTCGGCCATCATCTTTCGAGCCGCCAGACCTGGACCCAGACGGCGATCCTGATCCTCGTCTTCGTCGCGATGTCGATCCCGCTCGGCATCGCGCTCAACCGCATCGGTCGCGAGGCGGTGGTGGTCACCCAGGCGCGATCGCTGCTGGCGGAGCGGTTCGGCGCCAAGGCGCGGGTCACCCAGCTCGACCTCGACTTCACCCGCGAGCCGCTCGTCGTCCGCGCCGTGGTGATCACACCGCAGGACGCGATGCAGAAGACCGCGGCCATCCAGAAGGCGATGGCGGCGCAGCTCGGCCGTCCGGTCCGCCTCAATCTCGACCA
>Ga0105237_10007043_pt1 | contig 12368 bp, 13 predicted proteins | sample KBSC24metaG_FD_81520 | JGI IMG/M metagenome (GOLD analysis project Ga0105237, IMG submission 81520) | Corn rhizosphere microbial communities from Kellogg Biological Station, Michigan, USA - KBS C2-4 metaG | ecosystem: Host-associated > Plants > Roots > Rhizosphere > Soil | place: Michigan, USA...
CAGGAACAGGTCCAGCAGGCGAAGGACGATGCCGCGGCTGCCCAGGAAGGGCTCGCCCTCAGCCAAAAAACCTTGCAGGAAACGCGCAATGCCCTGCGTGAGGCGAGCGAGGGTTCCTCCATGAGCAAGGGCAACCTGGAGAACCTCAAGAACGAGTGCTCCACCCTCGTGCAGCAGAACATGCTGCTCCAGGCCCAGAATGACCAGATTTCCCGCGAACTCAGCGCCGCCAAGGCCAAGATCGCGGCGAGGGGTTGATATTTAATGTGGCGATGGCCATTGATGGGCCGCTGCTACCATTAAAATAGGTCAAAGAAGATATGAGAAAATCTTTGACACACCTCGTGCGGCGTGGCTTAATTCCCGGCTCCCGATGAAAACTTTTAGTGCCAAAGCCGAACAAGTGGAACGTAAGTGGTATATTATCGACGCTGATGATCAGGTCGTGGGCCGCGTTGCCGAAAAAGCCGCCGTTGTCTTGCGGGGCAAACACAAAGCCATTTATACCAATCACGTCGACACCGGTGACCACGTCATCGTGATCAACGCCGAGAAGGCCGTCTTCACCGGCAAGAAGGAAATCCAGAAGGAATACATGAGCTTCTCCGGATTCATCGGCGGCCACAAGTCCGAGTCGGCCAAGTCGCGCCGGGGCCGTCATCCCGAATTGATCATCGAGGGTGCCATCAAGGGTATGATCCCTCACAACCGCCTCGGACGTTCCGTCCTCGGCAAGCTCCACGTTTACAAGGGCTCCAAGCACCCGCACGAAGCCCAGTCCCCCGCCGTTCTCAAGATTAAATAAAGATTCACGCCATGGTCACCGCCTCCAAAAATGTCATCGTCGCCACCGGCCGCCGCAAAACCGCGGTTGCCCGCATTCAGCTCGTGCCCGGCCAGGGCGCAGTCCAGGTCAATGGGCGCGATTTCGAGGATTATTTCACGACCCCGGCGATGAAGACACTCGCGCTGCAGCCCCTGCAGACGGTCGATTCGCTCAAGAAATTTGACGTCAAGGTCAAGGCCCACGGCGGCGGTCTCGTCGGCCAGGCCGGAGCCCTCAGCCTTGCGCTGGCTCGCGCTTTGATTCAGGTTGACCCTGCGTTGCGGACGACGTTGAAGAAGCCCGGTCTGCTTCGTCGCGATCCCCGCGAGAAGGAACGCAAGAAGCCCGGCCAGCCCGGTGCCCGCAAGCGCTTCCAGTTCTCCAAACGCTAAACAATTTTTTCGGTCCGCCAACCCGGGCCGGGAAGAAAGGCCACAGTTGCAATCCGTACGCACGGCGGTCGTTGGCGCTTCCGGTTATTCGGGTCAGGAGCTGCTGCATTACCTGGCCCGGCATCCGGTCTTCCGTCCCAGCCTGGTCACCTCCAGGCAAAGTGCCGGCGAACCGCTTTCCAAATCGATCCATGGGCTCCCACGTGAACTGGGCGCGTTGACTTTTGTCGACGCCCAGCCCGATTTTGCTCTGGCCGAGAAGGCGGATATCTTTTTCCTAGCCGTTCCCCACGGCACTGCCGCGCCTTACGCCGTGGCGTTGCGGGAGGCGGGTAAAACGGTGGTCGATCTGAGCGCCGATTTCCGGACCACCGATCCCGCCGTCTACCAGGAATTCTACGGCCACGATCATCCCGCGCCCGCGCTGCTGCATGAATCGGTTTACGGCCTGCCCGAGATCCATCGGGAACGGCTCAAAACGGCGAAGCTCATCGCCGCGCCCGGGTGCTTTCCCACCAGCATCATCCTGCCTCTCGTGCCCTTTTTGCGGCAGGGTCTGATCGATCCTGCCTCGATTTCGATCAATTCTCTTTCAGGAGTTTCGGGTGCGGGGAGAAAGTTGGAACTCCGATTGCTTTTTGGAGAAGTGAACGACAACATGTACCCCTACGGAGTCCCCAAGCACCGGCACCTGGGAGAGATCGAACAGGAACTTTCGCTCGCCGCGGGAGGAAAGGTCACGGTGACTTTCGTGCCCCATTTGATTCCTTTGCATCGAGGTATGCTGACGACGATCACCGCCCAACTGAAAACGCCGAAGACAGATGACGAGCTCCACGCCATCGTCGAGTCGGCCTATCGCGGGGAACCGTTTGTCGAGGTGCTGAAGGCGCCTGAGCTCCCCCAGTCGCGGCAGGTTGCCAACTCGAACCGCATCCAGATCGCGGCGCGCACAGATGCCCGGACCAACCGGCTTCTCCTCTTTTCCTCCATCGACAATCTGGGCAAAGGCAACGCGTCCCAGGCGATCCAGGCGGCCAATCTGGCCTGCGGGCTCGATGAGACACTCGGCCTCGGGTATTGATCATGGACGCCAAGATCATCAAGGGGGGCGGTATTTCTTCCGCGCAAGGTTTCCAGGCGGCGGGCATCGCCGCGGGCATCAAGCCGGGGCGTGAGAAGGACATGGCGCTCATCGTTTCCGACGTGCCCGCCGAAGTCGCGGCGACTTTCACGACCAACCTGGTCAAGGCCGCGCCGGTCAAGGTCTCCATGAAGCACTCGCGTAACGGGCGGGTCCGCGGCGTGGTGGTCAATTCCGGCTGTGCCAACGCCTGCACCGGCGTCGTCGGCATCACCGACGCCAAGGCGATGATCGAACACACGGCCAAGAAGACGCAGACCAAGCCCCGTGAGTGGCTCGTCTGCTCCACGGGCCGGATCGGCACCCGGCTGCCCATGCCGAAGATCCGCAAGGGCATCGAGAAGGCGGTCGCCAAGCTCAGCCACGACAACGGCGTTGAGGCGGCGAAGGCGATCATGACCACCGATACGCGCCGCAAGGAATTCGCCATGCGCTTCAAGGTGAATGGCCGCAAGGTCGTCATCGGCGGCATGGCCAAGGGTGCGGGGATGATCCATCCCAACATGGCCACGATGCTCTGCTTCATTACCACCGACGCGTCGATCGACAAGACGACGTTGCGGGCCTGCGTCGACGACGCGGTGGAGCATTCCTTCAACCGGATTTCGGTCGACGGCGACACCTCGACCAACGACACCGTAATCGTCATGGCCAACGGTCTCTCGGGCACGAACCTGCTCAAGAGCTATCACCCGCAGTTCAATCTTTTCAAGAAGACGCTCACCCACGTGATGCGCAAGCTGGCCCGCATGATCGTCGAGGACGGCGAGGGGATCACCAAGGTTGTCGACGTTGTAGTCAAGGGTGCGGTCAGCGCGCAGGATGCGAAGCTCGCCGCGCTCGCCGTGGCGAAGTCGGAACTGATCAAGACGTCGTGGACCGGCGGCGATCCCAACTGGGGCCGGATCATGGCCGCGCTGGGCTACAGCGGCGCGCGCGTGCGCGAGGAGATGGTCGAGATTTACTACGACGGTCTGCTCGCGGTCGTGAACGGCCAGCCGAGCAAAACGCCCGTCGCGAAGCTGAAGAAACTCCTCAAGAAGCCGAAGTTCACCATCACGATCCATCTCCATTCCGGCCCGGGCGAGTACAGCATCCTGACCACCGATCTCACCGAGGAATACGTCCGCATCAACAAGGGCGAATAATCTATGAGAAGCAGCAAGGCCGAGGCGCTCCTCGAGGCGCTCCCTTATTTTCAGCAGTTTCGCGGGCGCACTGTCGTCATCAAGTACGGCGGCGCGGCGATGGAGAATCCCGAGCTGGTCGAGAGCGTGCTGCGCGATGTCGTTTTCCTGGAGGCGGTGGGGATCAATCCTGTTGTCGTCCACGGCGGCGGCAAGGCGATCACGGCGGCGATGCGGCAGGAAAATCTCACGGCCCGTTTTGTCGACGGCCTGCGCGTGACCGACGCTGCCTCGATTCAAATCATCGATCGTGTGCTCGGCGAGGTGATCGGGCCGTCGCTGGCGGACAAGATCAAGGGGCTTGGCGGCAAGGCGCAAGTCCTCTCCGGCAAGGAAGTCCTCCGGGCCGAGAAGGCGCCGCCGCGGCTCGACGCCACGGGCGGTAAGATCGATCTCGGTTTTGTCGGTGACATCGTTTCCGTTGATATCGGCGCGGCGCAGAAGCTGGTCGACGCGGAGATCGTGCCGATCATCTCCCCGCTGGGATGCGGCGCGGACGGCCAGATTTACAACATCAATGCCGACATCGCTGCGGCGAAGATCGCGCAGGCGCTGCATGCACACAAGATCATCTATCTCTCCGACGTGAACGGCGTCCGGCGCGATCCGCGCGATGAGAATTCGCTCATTTCCACGCTGACCCCGGCACAAATTCAGCAACTGAAGGAGGAGGGTGTGATCGATGGCGGCATGATCCCAAAGGTCGATTCGGCCCTCGAGGCTCTGGACGGCGGGGTTTCGAAGGCCCACTTCCTCGACGGACGTCAGGCCCATTCCCTTTTGCTCGAACTCTTCACCGACGCCGGCATAGGCACGGAAATCGCCGCAACCAAAACCTCCTCATGAGCACGTCTACCCGCCATCTGCTGGGTCTTAAGGACCTCGACGAAAAATCAGCCCGCGAGATTCTCACCCTGGCCGCCCGTTACAAGACCGAGCGAAAAACCATTTCCTGGAAACCACTCGCGGGACAGACCTGGGCGCTGATCTTCACCAAGTCGTCGACGCGCACCCGCGTCTCCTTCGAGGTGGGCGTCCGCGAACTTGGCGGCAACGCGCTTTTTCTCAACGGTAATGACCTCCAGCTTGGCCGGGGCGAGCCGATTGCCGACACCGCCCGCGTGCTGGGCCGGATGGTTCACGGCGCGATCATCCGTACCTTTGCCCAGGACGACGTGGAACAGTTCGCCCGTTATGCGGAGATTCCCACCATCAACGCGCTGACCGACGACGAGCATCCGTGTCAGATCCTCGCCGACATCCAGACGATTGAAGAGAAACTAGGGCCGATCACGGGGCGCAAAGTCACCTTCATCGGCGACTGTGCCTGCAATGTCGCTCGTTCGTGGGTCTATGCGGCGGATATGCTGAAGTTCCAGCTCACGCTGGCGGGTCCCGAAGGCTACCTGAGCCCTGTCACCAACAGCTTTGTCACGCAGACGCACGACGTGAAGGAAGCGGCGCGCGACGCCGACGTGCTCTACACCGACGTCTGGGTCTCGATGGGACTCGAGGCGGAGAAGGCGAAGCGCCAGGCGATTTTCCAGGGTTACCAGATCAATCACGACCTGCTGAAGGTTGCGAAGAAGCACGCGCTCGTGCTCCACTGCCTGCCTGCCTATCGCGACCAGGAGATCAGCGAAAAGATTTTCGAGGAGCGGGCCCGGGATATTTTCGACCAGGCGGAAAACCGGCTCCACGCGCAAAAGGGCATCATGCACTGGCTGACTGAGCCACCGGTTGCTTGAAGTAATTCTGAACTTCCCCTTTCGCCATCCCTAGCTTGTCGAGGGATCAGACGCGTTACGATTGATCAACCCGTTAGAGAGCTTGAAGGTAAGCACCTTTTTTGTACTCCCTCCAGTTTCTCGGACAAAGGAACGCGTCTGATCCCTCGACAAGCTCGGGATGACGGTGCATTTAATACGGTTCCCTCAATTATGGAAATTTCACCATATCGCATCGTCATCACCGATCCGTGCCGGCGTCTTGACTGGGGCGAGGTCTTCGGTAACGACCGGCCGGTGGAGCTCGACCTGGGAGCGGGCGACGGGGGATTTGCCCTCGCCTATGCGCAGCTTCACCCGGAGGTTAATCTTCTCGCCGTGGAGCGCCTGCTGGGCCGGGTGCGCAAGATCGAAAAACGGGCAGCGCGTGGGAATCTGGCCCATGTGCGCGTGCTGCGGCTCGAGCTCGGTTACACTGTCCGTTACTTGCTCCCGCCGGGAAGCGTCTCTGTGGCGCATGTCATGTTTCCCGACCCGTGGCCGAAGCGGCGGCACTGGCCGCGGCGTCTCATCCAGCCCGATTTCGTGCGCGATCTCGCGGCGGCGCTGAAGCCGGGAGGCGAGTTCCGCTTCACCACCGATCACGAATCCTATTTCGAATCGGCCCGGCATGCGGTGACGGAGGCGAAGGTGCTGGAGCCCGCGCCGTTGTGGGACTGGAGCGCCGATCCGAAAACCGATTTCCAGCAGACCTTCGATGCCGAGGGCCGCGCGACTTATCGCGCGCGCTGGATCAAGCGCCCGATGATTCAGATTTGAGCTGCTTCAGGCGCAACTGCCCGCAAGCGGCGTCGATGTCGTGGCCCTTCTCGCGGCGCACGGTGGCGGTGACATGGCCCGCGGTGACGATCCCGGCGAACCGGTCGATGGCGATGTCGGTGGGACGGCGCCAGGGGAGGCCCTCGACGGTGTTGTAAGGGATGAGATTCACCTTGGCATGGAGCCGTCGCGCGTGTTTTGCCAGCAGCGCGGCCTGCTCGTCGGAATCGTTCACGTTTTCGATGAGGATATATTCGAGCGTCATCATCTTCCGCTTCTTCGCCTGGTAATCGGCGCAGGCGTCGAGGAGTTCCCCGAGCGGGTACTTGCGGTTCACCGGCATGATCTGCTGGCGGACCTCGTCGGTGGCGCCGTGGAGTGAGAGGGCGAGGCGGATTTGCAGCGGCTGGTCGGCCAGTTCTCGAATCTGCGGGGCGAGGCCGCTGGTCGAGATGGTGATGTGTCGTGCGCCGATGCCGACGCCCCACGGGGCGTTGATGAGCTGGAGCGCGAGCATGAGGTTTTTGTAATTGGCGAGCGGCTCGCCCATGCCCATGAAGACGAGATTGTTGATGCGCGTTTTTGTGACCCGCTCTGTTTCGAGGATCTGCGCAACGATCTCGCCCGGAGTGAGGTTTCGCTTCCAGCCTTCGAGGCCGCTGGCGCAGAACTTGCAGCCGTAGGCGCAGCCGACCTGGGTCGAGACGCAGAGGGTGAAGCGGTCGGACCTTTCGCCGAAGAGATCGGGCGAGGCGGGAATGAGGACGCTCTCGATGTAGTCGCCGCCGCGTAGTTCCCAGAGCAGCTTGCGGGTCGTATCGTCCGAGCCTTGCATGCGCGTAAGCTTGAGCGCGCTGAAATCGCAGGTGGTTTCGATCTGACGGCGCAGGGCGGCGGGCAGGTTGCTCATTTCCGCGACGGAGGCGGCCCGTTTTTGGAAAATCCATTCGACCAGCTGTTTCCGGCGGTAGTCAGGCTCGTCGCCGAGATCCCAATCTTCCGGGAGCTGGTCGAGCAAAAGGGGGCGCAACGGTTTCACGATTTTTTTAATGTAGCGGCGGTCTATGACCGTCGCTAACTAATTTTGGAAAGCATTCAAAGTGCGACGGTCATAGACCGCCGCTACATTAAGGAAAATGGCGAGCCTTGCCAGTTTCCCTCCGTGTTTTAGACTCGGTTCATGGACACGCCTCCACGTTTGCGGCTTTACCAGTACACCTACAGCCCCTACTGCATTCCCATCGAGCTTGCCCTGAGTCATTCGGGCATTCCTTACGAGTTAGTGAACCTGCACACGGGTGATCCTGCGCCGGTCATCCAGCTGACCAAAGGCGACTACTATCAGGTGCCGGTGCTTGAGGACCTCTTCAACCACACGGTGGTCTACGACAAGAGCCCGGCGGGCGACGACGTGGCGCGCTACATCGCGGAGCTCGCGCCGCTGATGAATCTTTTTCCCGCCGAGGTCGAGGGACTGCAGCGGATTCTGCTCAGCTATATCGAGAACGATTGCGAGGCGCTTTCCTTCAAGGTCTGCGACGCGTACCGCGACAAATGGCTCAAGAACGACTTGGAGCGCGGGTTGCACCGCCGCCACAAGGAGCGCAAGTTCGGTCCCGGCTGCCTGGATGAGTGGACGCGCGACGTTGACCGGCTGATTGAGGGCTTTTACCGCCTCATCCAACCGTTCGAGCTCATTCTCTCGCGGCATCCGTTCCTGACCGGTGAACGACCCGTCTTCGCCGATTACGCATTGTGCGGCGTGATTGGGAATTTTCTTTTTCCCAAGATGACCTCGTTGCCTTCGAACTGTCTGATGCTCGAGGCTTGGTACACCCGGATGCGCGCGGGTAATTTCCGCAGCCAGCTCGACGACATCCAGACGGCGGCGCACGACCAGTTCAGCGAGCGGGCCGGGCAGTATGGCAAGGGTCACATTCTGGCCGATGTCTCCGATGTGGAGAAGGCCATCGCCGATTTGAAGCTGCGACCTGGGGCCAAGGCTCTCGATGTCGCGACGGGGAACGGCCATACGGCAATTTACCTCGCGCAGAAGGGATTCAACGTCACCGCCTGTGACATCTCCCACGCGATGCTGAAGGAGACCGCGGCCCTCGCCAACGAGAAGGGCGTTTTCCTCGAGTTGCACGAGCACGAGGCGGAGAAACTTCCCTACGAGAGCAACACATTCAGCCTCGTCACCTGTCGCGTGGCGGCGCATCACTTCAGTTCGCCGGAGAGTTTCATCCGCGAGACCTCACGTGTGCTGAAGATGTACGGCTACCTCGTCCTCATCGACGGCACGGTGCCCGACGACCAGGCCGATGCCTACGCCTGGATGAACGAAGTGGAGCGGCTGCGCGATCCCAGCCACGTCCGCATGATCACGCCGAACACGTGGCGCAAATGGTGCGTGGAAGCGGGGCTCACCGTCACCCGCTCGGAGGTCCATGCATTCAAGCAACCCGACCTGAACTGGTACTTCGACGTGGCCAATACGCCGCCCGAGAACCGCAAGAAGGTGCTGGAGATGCTGGCGAAAGCCCCAGCTCCTGTGCGCGAGCTGTTCAAGATTGGCCAGGAGGATGGGAAGATCGTCTGGTATTGGCGCCGCCTCACGTTGGTGGCGGGGAAGATTTAGAATAATCCGTCTGTAGTGGGCGGTGCTTAGCGCGAGGAATCGACATTTTTGCCTGCCGTATAAAGAGCGGTCGTACCGTCGGCTTTTTCCACGCTGTAGCTGCCGTCCTGTTGATCGGCGAGACCCTGCAGCAGGCGCTCGGCATCGGTATTGGAGCGGGGGCAGATGCCGACGATGCTCAGCGCAGGGGAATGTCCCGGTAGACCGAGAAGCCTGCGGGCGTGGGCTGAGAGATCGGTCTGACGGATGTTCAGATCCCCGTCGCTGACGAGGACGATGTGCCCGGCATGAAGCTGCTGCGCAGATGCAAGTCCCGAGGGGAGGTCGGTGCCGCCGCCGCAGTCGAAGTCCTCCATGACGAACCGGACCGCTGCTTCACGGGTCTCGTTACCGGCGGCGACAAGCGGACCGCTGGTGCGGGCAGTCTGGGCGTAGACGGTGATGGCGAAGGGCGTTCCGTCCTTCAGCGCGCGGATGCGCCGTGCGAGATCCTGCCGTGCGAAGGCGAGCCGGGTGGATCCGGCGAAGGGCTCGTACATGCTGCCGGAGACATCGAGTACGAAGACGACGCCATGGGAGTTGTTCAGGACAGGAGGTGGTACGGGAGCGAGAACGGTTTCCGGTTTAGGCTGAGGCGCGTTGGCGTTCGGATTGGTTTCTGTTACCGTGGGGGTGGGGGAGATCGTTTTGGAATCAGAGGCAAGTTTGCCCGTTTTTTCCGATATCGGGGGAGGCAAGACTGGGGACGAGGCAGGGGAGACGGCGACCGGCGGGGGTTGAGGTAACTCCGGGGATCCCATCAGGACCAATGTAGAGGTTGCCTCAGGAGCAGTGGGAGCCATGTTGCGGGACCAGCGGGAGGGATCGATGAGGAAGCCAATCGCCACAGCGGCGTGCAGGGCAAGAGATATTGCCAGCATCAGGGGAAATCCAACGCGCACAACTCGATCAATAGCGAGTTTTTAAGCAAAGTCTGTAAAAATCATCCGTGGCCTTGAGCAAGCAGCGCAAGATCCACCACCACAACAGATTATTGTTATCGCCATTGTTGCAATCGAAGGGGGTATTGAAACATTAGACATATTGCGGATTTGTAATACTGTAGGGTCATGTCCGGCGAATTTGAACCCATCAACGCTTCCTCCGATGAAGCGGCGCGCCAGCGCGAAGGCTCCCGTAAAAGCCGGGAGCTGGAGGCTGAGAATATTCGTCAGGAGTATTTGAAAAGCAAAAACACGGGTTACCTTCCGCCAACCCCTCCTCAACCGGAAAATCCCGACGCATTGACCCAAAGTCAGCGAATTCGTAAATCCAAGAAGTAAGTGGGTCGGTGTGTTACGGCGTATGCCGGACTGGGTTAATTTGGAGCAGCCTTCCAAAAGAAATTGACAAATTAAAACAATTGTTTTAATTATTTGTTTGGATGAAAACACGTCCCTCTCCGGAAGAAATCCAAGATCGCATCATTCGAGCAGCCGGGGAGGTTTTCGGCGCACGAGGCTTCGATGGCACGACCATTCGCCAGATCACCTCGCGCGCCGGGGTCAACGTGGCGGCGGTAAATTACTATTTCCGCGACAAGGCGGAGCTTTACGTCCGTGTCCTGCGTGAGGCGAAGTCGTGTACGCGGGAGCTTGCTCTTTTGGAGCTAAGCGGAAGTCCCGAGGAACAGCTGCGTGATTTTATTTTTGCCTTCGTGCGCCAATTGCTGGATCCCGCGCGGCCTGTATGGCATGTCCAGGTGATCACGCAGGAGATGTTACATCCGACTCCCGCGCTCGACGTCCTGGTGCGAGAGATGACGGAGCCGCTTTTCCGGCAGGTGCGAAGCATGGTGGGAGCGGTGGCGGCAGTGAAGCTGCCCGACCGGCAGCTCGATCTTCTGACCTCGAGCATTCTCGGGCAGTGCCTTTTCTATGTTCGAAGCCGTCCGATGCTCGAGCGATTGGCTCCCGAGCTGAGCCGCGGGTCTGAGCGAATTGAATGGATTGCCGAGCATATCACCTCCTTTTCCCTGGCCGCCCTGCGCGGTCTTTTCCACAAAAACAATCCACCGGCCCACATCCGAGCCGCCCTTAAATCATGAATACGCCCAATACCGTCGCTCCCGAATTCAAGGAAGGTTTCCAGGCCGGTTTTCAGGAAGGACTCGACCAAGCCCGTCGTCAGGCGAAGGAAAAGGAGAGTCTGAAGAAAGAGGAACCTCCAACCGCTTCGCCCCGCCCGAACGGATTCCGGCAAAAGATAGGGAAGCTGGTTGGCAACCGCATTTTCCAAATTGTAGCGGCCATCGTCGTTCTGATTCTGCTGGCCTATTTCATCTATGATTCCTCCATTCACGAATCGACGGACGATGCGTATACGGCAGGCCACATCCATAATATCTCCTCACGCGTGACGGGGACGGTCCTTGAAGTCCGCGTCGACGACAACCAAATCGTGCATCAGGGCGACGTGCTGGTGGTGCTCGATCCAACCGACTATCAGGTGCAGGTCGACCAGGCTGAGGCCAATTTCGAGAAGGCAAAGGCTGATCTCGACCGGGCTCAGTCGCTCAAGGGGGCTGGAGCAATTTCGAAGCAGGATTTCGACACGTTCGACAGCGCGACGAAGGTGGCGCAGGCACGTCTTCAGGACGCCGAGGATCAGCTCGCCTACTGCACTATCCGGGCTCCTGCCGATGGTCGGGTCGGGCGCAAGACGGTTGAGACGGGCAACCGGCTCAACGTCGGGGCAGCCCTCATGGCGGTGGTGGAGGATGTCTGGGTGGTGGCCAACTTCAAAGAGACTCAGCTCGGCGACATGCGTCCCGGCCAGCGGGCGAGGATCCGGATTGATGCTGTTCCGGGCAAGACCTTCCTCGGCGTGGTTGATAGCTGGTCGCCTGGGTCCGGCGCGACCTTCGCCTTGTTGCCTCCCGACAACGCCACGGGCAATTTCACCAAGATTGTCCAGCGCGTGCCGGTGAAGATTCGTTTCGACGCCGCCTCGCTCCAGGGTTATGAGAATCGGATCGTGCCGGGCCTTTCTTGCGAACCGACGGTCTTGCTGCGCGAGGGCGAGCCGAATCGTTCCGCGCCGCTCAACCCGCGCGCGCAATCGATTCCCGTGACGGCAGGCCGCTGATCGCAACCGGCATGGAAAAAGTTCCCCGCGAAAAATGGCTCGCTCTCTTTGGCGCGATGCTGGGCGCCTTCATGGCTGTCCTTGATATCCAGATTACCAATTCATCGCTGAATGACATCTCCGGGGCTCTGGGCTGCTCGCTCGATGAAGGCTCGTGGATCTCGACCGCCTACTTGGTGGCGGAGATTGTCGTCATTGGATCGACGGCGTGGCTGGCGCGGGTCTTCTCGATCAAGCGGTATCTCCTTTTTAGCACGGTCGCGTTTGTTGTCTGCTCGATGTTCTGCGCCTTCGCGCAAAATCTGAACATGATGATTGTGGGCCGCGCGCTCCAGGGGCTGACCGGCGGAGCTCTTATTCCGCTGGCGATGACGGTGAATCTCCTCATCCTGCCGCCCCGGGCGCAGCCGATCGGCAGTGCCATTTTCGCCATGACGGCGACGTTCGCCCCCGCCATTGGACCGACCATCGGCGGCTGGTTGACCGATAATTATGGCTGGCAGTGG
>Ga0105237_10007045_pt1 | contig 12366 bp, 7 predicted proteins | sample KBSC24metaG_FD_81520 | JGI IMG/M metagenome (GOLD analysis project Ga0105237, IMG submission 81520) | Corn rhizosphere microbial communities from Kellogg Biological Station, Michigan, USA - KBS C2-4 metaG | ecosystem: Host-associated > Plants > Roots > Rhizosphere > Soil | place: Michigan, USA...
AATAAGGTGGTTTTGGTTAAGGGTTCATCGCTGTAGGCGTTAATGTTGAAGTGAGTGCCAAGGACTTCCACCTGCTGATCTTTGCTGCTGACAATGAAGGGCCTGTTTTTCATTTTAGCCACTTCCAGATAAACTTCTCCTGTGATTTCAACCGCTCTTTTATCTCCCGTAAACACCGTGGGGTACCTAATGGATGAGGCCGCATTTAACCAAACCCGGCTGCCATCCGAAAGTGTCAACTCATATTCTCCCCCTCTTGGCGTAGTGATGGTGTTGTAGGCAATTGCATCAGGTACCCCGCCAGGAACATACACCAGCTGTCCTTCCTTTGTTTTATTTACAACGGCATTACCCTGAATGGCAACACGGCCATTTTTTGCACTGTTCAATACGATCGTTTCGCCACTGGCCAAGGTCAGAATTGCATTATTTCCACCCGTATGAATAGCCTTCCTGACAGTCAACAGCCCAGATGTATCAACCTTCTTTTGGTAAAAGTAAAAGCCCAAAAGGCAAACTAAAAAAAGACTGGCCGCAATAGTAATGTATTTAAAAAACTTATAGGCAGGCCTTCCCTTCTCAAGCCTTTCTTCTTTTTTGATCCTTAATAAAGCCGCCTCTATGTTAAAGGCCTGCTGATTTTTTATACCAGCTTCTATATATCCTTCATTCACCAGATCGTCCAGTACCTTTCGGTTTTCAAGAGAAAGTTCAGCCCAGTCGCTCAACTCCGCCGTTTCTATTTCAGTCAGTGAACCGCCGATGTATCCTTTAAAAAGATAAAACAACCGGGATTCGGACAAAGGATGGTTTGGTCGCATAGGAATAGTTTTATACTCCTAATACACCATGCTTTGAAAAAAGTACTCTGGATATAGCTTTTTTTTTATATTATTTCAAGAAGAGCTTAAAATAACCCATTTTTCAGCTGATCCAGGAATAAAAAAGAAGAGATAATTGCAAATACCCTTCCGGAGACCCTGGATTTAAGCAGATTCATCCCTTTATTTTTATAGTTTTTCACGGTTTGTATTGACAATCCGGACAGCTCCGCGATTTCTTCATTTTTTAAGCCCTCTACATAACTCATCCTGATCACATTTGCATAATGTTCAGGCAGCTTGTCAATTTCCCGTGAAATCATCCCGATCATTTCTGAACGGAGCATATTGTTCAGAAAACTTTCTTCTGTAAACTCTGTATCCATTCCGTAGGCATGCTCTCGTTTAAAACGGCGCTTGTTAGACCTAATGGTATTTAAGCTGCCATGATACGCAGAGCGGTAAAGGTAGGCGCGAGTTTGGTCAGGATCTGAAAAGACCTCCTTATTGTTCCAAAGATTGACAAATAACTTACCTATAGTTTCTTCGGCATCGTCTTTACTGTGCAGGTAGCGTTCCGAAAAATCACAAAGCGGGGCATAATACATCCTGAAAACCTGGTCAAAGATACGTTCATCGCCCATATTCAATGGAAAGCTTAGCGATTGAACATCATCTTGATTTTTCAGCATTTTAGGAAGCTATTTTGATCTTAGTAATTACATGCAATTGGTACCAATTATAAAGATTCTTTCCTGAATAAAAAAACGGTGCTGAATTTTGCCGTAATCGGATCCATCGTCATTCAATGCTACCACTTCGAGGCCATGATGGAGTTCTGGCAAACGCTACTATCTATCTTTACCGGTCAACACCTGGAGCAGCATTGGAAATTATCCGCTAATGAAAATGCCGCAGATTAATTTAATATCTCCTAAATCACCCACTTGCCGATCATCGGCGTTGCGCTGGGAGCATTTGTTTTATCTTTGCATGGAGTATGCTGTTCACCAGCCCCTTAAAACTTATTATCTATGAAGATTGCTGTGGATTGCTCCAGGCTTTAAAAGAGGCCTGTAGTTCTTCCTCCGTTTCAGGTAACTGAACCCTTAATGAATCATCAACCCTTGCCTGAATGCGCTCTACAAAAGGTCGAAACCCTTCGTTATATTTCGAAAAAGCAATCTGGTTATCTTCATTGGCATACAGTTCTTTCGCTAACAGCGCAGCGCCCTGCATAGCTAAGCTGGTCCCCATACCGGTGAAAAAGCTCGGTGCATAGGCAGCATCACCTATCAGAGCTATACGCCCCTTTGTCCATTCCGGCATTTGAATCTGACATGCTTCATCGAAATAAAGATCATCTGCATGAAGCATTGCATCTAAAATTTGCGGGATTTTCCAATTATTGTTGTCAGCAAAATACGTCTTTAAAATTTTCTTGGGTTGTTCGCGATCCCGATAATTCCAATCCAGTTTGGGTGCCCGGAATACAAAGATCGTGGTCACCCCATTTTGGAATTCGTAAATCACCGCTTGTTTACCCAATTCGCGGTACACAATGCCGGTGGGTCCAGGCCTGCCTGTCCGTATCTGATCTGTACCAGCAAATGCAAAGTAAACACCCAGAAACTTTTTGAAATCTTTTTCAGGCCCGAAAGCAAGTTTTCTAACGATTGAATGTGTACCATCAGCGCCAAACACAAAATCAAAGGATTTAGGTTCAGCTTTTTCGAAAGACACATCAACTCGATCTTCGTGTTGAATCAATGCGGATATACTATCGCCAAAGATGATTTCCACCTCATCTTTCCGAATGGCCTGATAGATGATCTCTACCAAGTCGCCCCGGTGAATTTCGATGTCTCCCAAGTATTCCGGCAAAGAATTGAGCGCAAACCTAGCTAACGTTTGGTCTTCGGCATCCACAATCTCATCCGTATGAATAAATTCGCGGGCTTTGACCTGATCATATATCCCCATTTCTCTGGCTATATCCAGTGCATCACCACGCACATCGATAGGTGAGCCGCCCGTTCTAAGATCCTTCCCCAATTCCACTACAGTCACCCCGTAACCAAATTTATTTAACCAGTAGGCTAAAGTTAATCCCGCAAAGCTAGCTCCAGATATCAAGACTTGTTTTTTCATCGCTTTCAATTTTATTTACTGTTATGCTTTTATTTATACAGCAAAACTATTTGTATTTTTACAAGTAAAATATTCGATAAATAACTATTTTTAGTCGAAAAAATGAATAAACAAGATGAACAATCTATCGACAACAGTCTTCAGCAATTCGCAGGCAAACTGGGGCTGATTTTAGAAAATGTGTTGCAACATTTTCAGGTTATCTTTTTCAAGGGCTTTACATTTTTGCCTGACATGGCCATGCACTTCGGTTCATTTTTCGTAACGGATAATTTTACTCGCATAACCGGCCAATCTGATATAACAAACGGTATAGGTTTTGTATTTCACAATATCTTTGATGCTAACGTGGTAGATGCTACAGACAAGCGTAAAACCAACAGCCCCATGGAACCGCCTTATGTTCGTATCTTTCCCTACGCGATCAGCCAAACGATGCATTTTAAAAAAGGCAGCCGAGTATCACATGTTTCCATCAGCATCAGTGCTGCATATTTGAAAAATTTTTTGAAGGAAGAAGCTGAACACTTTGAGTACCTTTTTGACAGTGCCAACAATTTCTGGATAGAGGAACTGATGACCGATGACATTCTGCGCACGGTAAATGACATCGTGAAAAAGGAAGAGCCTGTCACCATGAAAAGTTTTTATTACAAAATGAAGGCAATGGAATTGCTTTTTTACCTGTTTGAAAGTTTGAAAAAGCGCGAGAGCCCTGCTGGTCTGAGGCTAAATGCAAAGGAGATCCAGGCTGTTTACGAAGTAAGGGACAAAATTGTTTCCTCATTGAGCCGGCCCAGTAGCATAGCAGAGTTAAAGCAAATTGCAGGCATGAATGAACTAAAGCTGCGCAGAATTTTCACACAGGTATTTGGCATGGGTATATACGACTACTATCAACATTTGCGTATGAACGAAGCCGCACGGCTTTTACGTGAGGAAGGTCTGTCCGTATCAGAAGCTGGCTATCAAATGGGATTTGAAAACTTGGGCCACTTTACAAGAGTATTTGAAAAGCACATCGGTAAAAAACCCAAAAAATATGTTCAGTCTTTCATCGCTGCTGGAATTCGTTAGACTTATCTGAAGATAGAACTTTGTGTTATCAAAAATTAAAACCAATCCATTTCACCACCCTGCCCGGTCTACTCCCAAAAAAAACCTGCACCTCTTTTCACACCTCAGGGCCTGTAAGGTCCAGTGAGAAAAGAAGTGCAGGTTCTTCACCCCTTCACCCAATCACCTCTCCTTCAAGCGCAAATTTTCCGCCAGCCACATGGCCACTATCAGTTCTAAGCACACCATCTTTTTCATAATACAAGTAGACTTTACCCTTTGCATTTGGTGCTATCGAGCCGGAGAGTTTAAAATCATCCGCTTTTTTCTGCTGAGCCAAAGCCGTTATCATTAACAGGGTTAGTACACCTATCGTCAAACTATTTTTTATAATCATTATTTTCTTTCAGTAAACCCTGCCGGTGCATCTAATAGCAGATCGATCATCATTTTCAGATGCGTTTCATTCTCTGCACCGATCATGAAATCGCTGAAAACGATGCGTCCAGCCTGATCAATCAGAAAATTTGTCGGAGCTGCCGCGTAATTTTCTAAATTGCCTTTATCCCTTCCTTTAATATCGGCCAATGGCGTGAAGCTAAAACCGCTTGAATTGTGAAAAGGAACGACATAATTGTCTTGTTCGGCTACAATATTGATCCCCACATAAGCCAACTGTTTGCTTTGATATTGTTTAACCACATTTTCAAAAAAAGGCATCTCTGCCCGGCAGGGCCCACATCCCGGAAACCAGTAAGTTAGTAACAAAACCTTCCCTTTATAATCCGACAGCGAAGCATTCCCTTCGCCAATATATTTTTTTAAACTAAACGGTGTTGCGGGCTTGGCTTTGATTAAAAGGTTTTGGTAGATGTCAGCTTTAACTGCAGCCTGATTTTTACCCATTTTAGCACCATAGCCATATAATGCCGTTTGCAGTGCCGGCGACGGATCTTTAGCGAATACCTTCATCAATTGCCCGTAAGCCGATGAATGATTTCCTGTTTGATCAGTTGCTTCCGCTTTTAAAAATAAAAGACTTTCACTGCCAAACAGCGAATATTTCGACAATTTTATTTTGTTTAAAACAGCCAATGCTTCAGCAGGGTGACGCTCCAGCAGTAATTTTTTTCCCTGAATAAAAAGGTTGGCCTGCGTTAAAAGATCAATCCAATTATCGCTTTCATCTCCTTTTAGATCTTTCATTTCCACAGCAAGCGCCCTCGCTTTTTCAGGATCCTTGGATAACAGTTCATCAAAATAAGAACTCATGTAAGGCGCGCCTTTTTCCCGGGGAAAATTGTCGTGGAGCAACTCATAACATTTAATTTGCTCTTCCGCTGTGGCCGAACTACTGGCCAAATAACCTAACGCCCGAACTGCATATTCGGACGTTGGAAAATCCTTTGCCACTTTGATGCTTAAATCGCTAAATTTTCCCTGATCAAGGCCCATAAACGATAAGGCATACCGGTATTGATATTCCGGATTTTCCGGATCGGCAGCGATAGCTTTTTTCAAATATTCCCATCCTTCATCAAAGCGGCCCCACCGCAGGTCATCTACCCACAAATAATACCATGCCCGAGCAAACTTCGGATTAATCTCCACCGCTTTTAAGAGGTAGGGCCTCGCTCTAGGGCTTTCCTTTTCAATATAGACCTTTGCCAGTGCATAGGGCACATTGGCGTTTTCAGGAAATTCTTTCATCAATTCGTCGTACCGATTTGCTACCTCAGGATTATCAGGACCAATAGCCTCGATATAAGCTACATGCCTGCTCATGCTATCAGGTGATGCCTGAACAGCCCTTTTCAATCGATCAAGCACATTTTTGTCATTCGTTTTGGCAGCTAATTTAGTTGCCCGCCTGAGATATACAGGAAAAAAAGGATTCGAAGGAAATTGATTTACCCAGCTTTGCATTTGCAATTTCAGCTGTTTTTCATGCCCTGGATTAGCGTCAAGGAAAGCATCATAGTAATCCTGGATGGTATTAATATCATTAGGATTTCTCACTACGTTATTTTTAAGTTTTGCCAATGATGGCTTGGCAACGGCACCTTTTATACCGGTTCTTTTAAATTGCGCAGACAATTGCGTAACCGGCGCGCTTACCAGCGCAGCTAAAATAGCTGCGCTATATAGGATTTTTATCACAGTCATTTTTAATTTGATTAGAATGATTAATAGTTGTTTTGTTCAATCTGCCCTTGGCTTGCCGTAATCTCCACAGCATTAATCGGTACGGCGTAACGCAGACTCTTAACCGGAAGAGTATAGGTTTGTATAGTGTTTACATCGACTGAACCGACTCCCATTTTATAAAAAGTATGCGTAACAGTTACATCGTCATTTGACGTTTCATTTACGCTAAAACGCCTGATATCAATCCAACGAAAGCTAAAAGGCAATTCCCGGCGACGCTCCTTCAAAATCTGTGTAAGGGCATCTGCGGAATTGCTGGCGGTAAGAGCAACATAAGTTTTCAGTCTCTTGGCACGTAAGATATTGGCCACATCCAAAGCAGTCGTAATTTCGCCTTTGCGGGCTAATGCTTCAGCCTTGTTCAATAAAACTTCTGCAATAGTTGGACCTGAAGGCAGGTAACTTCCATCATCGAAATAAGTATAACGGTATATGGCTGGAGTGATGATATTAGCTCTGCGCCCACCATTGGGGATCATTAGGAGCAGAAAACGTAAATCGTTGGTCTGATCATACATGGAAAGGAGGTTAGTGCTTGGAATATTCATTTGAGAGGTAGTCCAGGTAAAACGGGTATAATAAAATTCACTCCAGGCAAAAAATCTGGTCGGTCCATAATCGTTTAAAGCAGAATATTTTAAAGTTGCAGCCGGATTGCTGTAGGTAGCCGGGTTGCCCGCTGGTATCGTATTAAAATCTACCAACTTGGCCGTTTGCGATGTCAATGCGCTGTTGGCATATTGGACCGATTTGTCATAGTCGCCTGTGAACAAATAATACCGGCTTAAAAATGCATCGATAGCGGGTTTACTGACACGCCATCTCATTGTAGCCTGAACATCATTATAATTGACCAGCGACTGTGCCTGAGCAATATCAGATAAAATAAAATCATAGGTTTCTTTGAGCGACGCGCGCTTTAAAGATTCCGCGTAATCGGTTGTCTTTTTTATTGGTAAGCCCTTTGCGTTGTAGTTAGCCTGAGCATAGGGTAAACAATAATAATTCACTAAAGTCCAGTAACTATAAGCCCTGATGAAGTAGGCATCAGCTTTTATACGGTTTCTGGTAACAGCATCGCCTGAAACGTTGTCTGCGTTTGCAAGAACAACATTCGCATTAAATATTTTCCTGAACTCATTGTTCCACAACGGATCTGATGCCGCTCCAATGATATTATCTATGTCCAGTGTGTAATAATACAGATTTGACAGGGTAAAAGCACTCGGATAATTCTTATATAATTCGGGTGTGATCTCTGTATCATCAGTAGCATAAGTTGCCGTTGCGTTGTGGCCTTCATAGCCAAAAGCAACACCAGAATCATATCCATCGGGGTCCGTTCCGGTAACATTATCCAGTAAGGCCTGTAGTTGTTCTACCGTTTTGATGTCGGCCTGGATTTTATTAGGCTCATCCAGATATTTTTTGCATGATGCCAGGCAAGTCAGCCCCAGCATCAAGACCAGTATATTTAATTTTTTCATTAGAATATAATTTTATCAAAAGCCAATCATTAAAAACCTATGTTAACGCCAAAAGTGCAGGTAGCCAGTGGGCGCTCCGTTCCCGGTAGCCAATCCGGATTGTATCCTTTTTTATTAGCTGTCCATACCATCCCCAAATCTCTTAGTTGGGCGAACAATTTCACGTTGCGCAGTTTAGTCTTCTCCACCAAAGTCGCAGGTAAAGTATAATTTAACATGACCTCCTTACATTCAATATAGGATGAACGCTCAACCAAACCACTTAAATAAGGGATGTAGCGATCCCACAGATATAAATTATTCTCGTCAGCATTTGGAAAGGGAGGAATGTCGGTACGGCCCGCATAGACATCTGAAATATACTGGTTGGCAATTGTTTTCCTTGAACCCACATAGGCAAAATTGTAATTATAGGTATCGTTGCGGTAAACGCCACCGAATTTTCCGATCAGCAATATGGACAAACTTAAATTCCGGTAACCAAATGTATTGTACCAACCGGCTGTATGAGGGGGAATGGCGGTACCTTCGTAATTTAAAAACTGTGCACCCAGACCATTCAGGAGCGCTACGCTGTTAAATGTGCTCGGCTGGCCATTCGGGCCCGAAACCTGCGGAACACCAGCAATTGTGCCTGCGTAGGTGAATGAATAAACAGGATTTATTGGCCGTCCCTGTACAAATGCATTAGGAATATCTAACATTTGCGCAGCGCTCAACGCAGGATAATATAAATTATTTACTACATTTTTATTGTAGGCGTAATTTAAGGATGTAGAGTAAGTAACAGGAATGCCAGGTAATTTTAATTGCGTTCCCAGCTCCAGTTCAATACCACGGTTAGTTATGCCGGCATTATTGAATTTTTGACTGGTGGTGCCAGCCGCTGCAGGCAATGCAATTACACCAGTAATATCTGTACCTATCTTATTGTATATATCTAATTTACCGAATAGCTTTCCTTTAAACAACACATAATCTATCCCGAAATTGGTAGTCGTTGTTTTTTCCCATCGCAGGGTGGGGTTACCGTTGTCTGATATTAATGCTGTAATGGTACCTGTTGTAGCATTGGGAGAAGTCGATACCGACAACAAGGTGTTGGTTGATGTTGTTTTTTCGACATTGCCATTTCTGCCATGGGTAACACGCAGACTCAACTGGTCCAACCAACTGATATTTTCAGCAAAGCGCTCTCCTTTTATGTTCCACAAACCGCCAACTGACCAAAGTGGTGCCCATCGCAGGGATGGTGTTCGGGTGATATAATTGGAAGCATCGGTTCGGATACTTCCGGAAATGGTATACTTCCGGTCATAGGTATATGCAGCATTGCTGTAGTAGGACAGATATCGGTCTAATCCATAACCAAGCACTGTCGAACCGCCCGGCAATTCTGTTTCGTAACCGTAAATATCTATAAGCGGTTCTACGGAACTTCCATAGCCATATGGGGGCACAGTAGTTTGTAATTTGCCAGGATAATAACCATATGACCATGGATTAGCCCGGGTATCCGTGCGATACTGAGAAATTTCCATACCGGCAATCGCATTAATGCTGTGTTTGGTACCGAAATCTCTGACAAAAGTCACCTGGTTACGAAATACATAGCTGGCTGCATTTGCATTGCTGTTCTGCCCTATACCACCTTTGGGCAGGAATTGCCTTCCGATCGTTCTGGTATCTGAAAAGTACTCGATATTCTGGTCCACCAGGCTTCTTGCGTAAAAAGTATCGTCGCTGTAATAATTGTCAATGTCTGTTTTACCGCGCTCATACTGTAGTTTGGTATCGAAGCTTAAACCAGGAATGATACGGACATTGAAACCCGCCTGAATCCTGGCATTGTAATCCTGGGTCTTGAAATTGCGGCCCCTGACTTCACGTAATAAGTTATAACTTAAATCAGCATACGGAAAATCGTTTAAGGGTAATCCAGACAACACTGTCCTGTTATAAGTGTTTAAATTCACGGCATAATTCCCGTCGGGTTTCAACAGTGTTTCGTAGGGCGAAAGACTTCTCAGTTCGGCAGGTGTTGCACCACTACTGTTCTGTTTCTTATATTGAAGATACAAGCCAAAATTGAAGGTCAGAAATTTTGTAAACTTGTATTCGTTACTAAAATTCAAACCATAACGATTATAGCCCGTCCCCTGGTAACGCGTCTTGTTATCTTCAAATAACAATGAAGCATAAGACTTTGACTTCTCACCTAACATGGAAAAATCTACGTTATACTGGCTAAGGACTGCCCTGCGTAATAATAAATCGCTGATTTGACCCTGGTTATTTATTTTGCTCAAACTGTCTAAGCTGGCATTCATAGCAGCAGCGCTTAGCGTACCATTTTTATTCGCGTAGAGCAACTCCTGTCCAAGGGTGAGCGGCTTTTCCAGATCGTCGGGAAAAGAACCGGCTGATTCCCTAAATACCCACCTGTTTTTAAATGCCATCTTTTCCAGGTTGATCTGCTCAGCTGAACTCGCGATAGGCACCAATTGGTTCAGATCCGTACGTTCGGAGATACGGGTAAACGCACTCGCGTTAACAGTCAGACCAGTTTTGCCGGCCTTTGATTTTTTAGTGGCGATTACGATAACACCATTTGCTGCCCGGGCACCCCAGATTGAAGCAGCAGCGGCATCCTTCAACACGGTCACCGATTGAATATCATTTGGATTAATCGTGGAGAAATCATTATTTGCAACCGGGAAGCCATCTATCACGATAAGCGGAGACCTTTCGCCATACATGGAGCTGCTTCCCCTGATCAAAAATGATACAGAGCCATCGGCATTTTCTTTACCTTGCATACCTGCTACCAAGCCCTGTAATGCGGTAGATGGATTTGACACCGGCCGATTAGCCAAAACATCCTGTCCTACCTGATCATAAGCGCCTGTCGCCCGTTCTTTTAATAAACTTTGATAACCTGTACTTACCGTAACCTCTTTTAACGCGTTATCAAGCGCATGCATGATGATGGTTCCCTTAACCTCCGAAGCTTTCAATTCGATAGGCTGAAAGCCAATAAAGCTAATTACCAGTATTGCTCCAGGATCGACCTGACGCAACCTGAACTCGCCATTTTTGTCTGCTGTAGTCGTCTGGGTGCCGTCCTTCACCTTCACTGTCGCACCGGGCAAGGGTCCACCTTGCTCATCCGTGACCTTACCCCTCACATCGATCACCTGAAAAAAGTCCATCAATTTATCGATCAGCGACTTCTCCTTCTTTTTTACCATCACCGTTTTATCAGCAATTTCATACACCAGTGGCTGTCCTTCAAAACAAGCCTTCAGCGCCGCTTCGATCGTAGCATTTTTAAGATTGATGGTTCCCGTTTTCAGATCTTTTAAATCGGCGGTCGTGTAAACGAAGTAATAGCCACTTTGCTTACTCACCAATTTCAGTACTTTTTGAAGTGGTTCACCCTTAGTAGTCAGGTAAACCTGGGCTCTGGTTATGGCACTTACTTGTAATAGGCAAACGCTCATCAGTAGCATGGTAAGTTTCATCACGCGTAGTATTTGCCTGGGCAAGGCCATCGGATGCCCGCCCAGAGATTTTCCATTAATTTTCATTAATTTTGAATGTTTGGTTTAAAGTTGATGTCAATTCGAAAAAATTAGTACAACCGGATACCAGACACAGAAGCGGGAGTAGGTCGAAGCACTCTCGCTTTGCTTTTATAATGGCTCCGGTCAGGATAGTAGCGCTATCTCATAACCATAATCCTCCTCCCTTCGGTCTTAAAGTGAACATTATTCGTATAGGATAATTTATCCAGTATCTTGCTGATGTTATCAAAGCGGCCGATCGAAGCTGTAAACGTTTCGGTCGGTGGTGCACCTTCATAGCTCACCTCCACATTGTACCATCGCTCCAGCTTACGCATGATGCTTTCAATATTTTCATCCGCAAAAACGAACTTGCCATTCTTCCAGGCCACCGCCTCGTCTACGTCAACCCGGCTAATGCTGATTCCACCGGAAGCAGGTAGAGTTGCCTGTTCGCCGGGTTTTAGCAAGACTTGACCGTTCAATTGGACCAAACCTTCCAGTAAGGTGGTTTTTGTAGCCGATTCATCCGCATAACTGTTGATATTAAAATGCGTACCCAGTACTTTTACGATCTGACCGCTACTTTTCACAATAAAAGGATGTGCTTTGTTTTTAGCCACCTGGAAATAACCCTCACCGGAGAGTTCCACGCGGCGTTCATCCAGCGCCTCAAAGGAAGTCGGAAAACGCAATGAAGATTGTGCATTGAGCCAAACCTCTGTACCATCAGGTAGTTGTACACGATACTGCCCGCCCTTCGGTGTTTCTATGGTATTGTAATCCGTTGTTGCTGTGCCGGTATGTTCATTTTGCACAACGGAATAAATTAACTGCCCATCTGCGGTCTTTGTAATGGCGATGCCGGCCTGCCTGGCAATTGCCCCGTTAGCGGCGTCGGTCAGGGAAATTTTCTTTCCATCTGCCAGCGTTAGGTAGGCCTTGTTACCACCCGGCCCAATATCCTGCTGCACCACCAAATTAACCTGCTGGCTGGATTGCCGGTATTGATAGTAGAAGAGTCCGGCAACCATAACAATCGTAATTGATGCGGCGGCAGCAATACGTGGCCATAAT
>Ga0105237_10007049_pt1 | contig 12363 bp, 8 predicted proteins | sample KBSC24metaG_FD_81520 | JGI IMG/M metagenome (GOLD analysis project Ga0105237, IMG submission 81520) | Corn rhizosphere microbial communities from Kellogg Biological Station, Michigan, USA - KBS C2-4 metaG | ecosystem: Host-associated > Plants > Roots > Rhizosphere > Soil | place: Michigan, USA...
ACATTGCAGGGCATGGGCGTTGCGGAGCAAGGAATCTTGTAGGTCACAGAGGCGGCACGTGTGCGGCCAACGGCCGACTGTGACACGTACCATGGGTTCCAAGCTTGACTGACTGGCACCAACGCAGCATATCCGAAGCACTCCCACACATAGTACAAACTGCCGATCCGTTTGACAGGAGATTTTGACAGGCAGGGAATCTGGAAACAAAAAACCTGTCAGCTCGTCGCTGGCAGGTGCAGTCTGCAGCTTGAGCTGACCGCTGACCGCTGATTGCATTGAGGTTGAGGCTGGAGTGCCAGTGTTAGGATCAGGTGCACGAAGATGAATGGGAACTGACAGTTTTGACATGCAGTAGATCCAGATTGACAGGTCACAGCGGGAAGTGCAAGCCCAAATGGCGGGCTGGTCTCGGCAAAACTTCACGAAAGGCGTGGGATTCTTCGGATCTGGTATCAATGAAAGACGGATGCACAGACATTACCCTGAGCAGGCAAACGGTCAGCCACTCAGCCAGTCAACCGGGGTATTGAGTTAGCAAGGGGCGACATTCGGTCACAACTGGTAAAGTTTGATGAGGGGTGCCCGCAGGCCAGTTTGACAGTGAGGCCAGAACGGCATTTGAAAGAACACATTGGCACGTACTTTGGCAGTGGCAGTGAAGCAACCAACGCAGCCAGGTTGGAGTTCTGCATCTGCATCGAACATGTCAGCAGGTAGGCGCCATGCGTAAACGGAGGTCAGTGCTGAATAGCAAAATGCTTTCGCCTGCTCTTTGTCTCGAGATGGTCATCGGCAAGGCTTCAAGACGTAGTCGTGGGAAACGAATCAGTCAGCGAGTTGGGGAAATTGCAGCGTCTCCGGGCAGATACCAAGCATCTGATACAAGGTCTGGAGGAGAATAGAGTACTAGTCAATACAGGTGTACCGAGTGCATGCGTACCCAGGCAGACTTTAGGTAGACGTGCATGAGTGACCATGCATGCAGCCTGCAGCGTGCTGCATGCCACGCAGGATGGCAAAAGTAAGGCAATAAATTAATTCATATTCTCGGATGCAGAATTACTCCGTACTATACCTTGTACACGAGCAGTGAGGCTGCCCAGGCGCAGCTGGCTAGTTTAGTAGATTGCGCTGAAGTAGCGACCTAAGCCAATGACCTAGCTAGCCAGGTTAGTTAGTTATTTCCTACTGCACAACCTGCCTGGATGCGATCAAGGCGATGCTAGTGGTCATCAGACTACCATCTCCTCCTGGTCATTGACGCCGATCACAATCAGAAGCACTCCGGAATCATGCAAAAAGGTCACAGGGACGGGAACTGGAGACCGCCGATGCAGACTGTAACGGTCAAGATTCAACTCAGTTTCCACTAGCTGGGTTTTCAGACACGGAACACTAGCGATACCAGAGTTCGTTATAACACGGAGAGAATGCCACAGACTCCTAGACACACAGGCTCACAGGTGTCAATTTTTGGATCAAACCGTCAAAATTCCGTAACTGATCCAAAACCTAGTAATCAGTAGTTCTGTGGGTAAGCAAGAACAAACCGGATAACCAGCAATTCAAGCCGAGTTGGGAGAATTTTCCACACTGGCAGAAGCGAGGTTTGGGTACAGCCCCCTTGTACTCCGTACTTCGTCCTCCTAAGGAGATTCCATGGGGGGAGAAAGATGGGCGATCAATTCCCATCAAAAGTGGATATATTCTCGAACCGAGCAATGATGATGAGACAAGGACAGGCAGGGCCAAATAACGGTGAGGTCGGCACGTTTTCATTATTTGCGGCTCGGATTGAAATGCTATTAGGGAGACTTTGCGACTGGGTCTAGAGGACCTTGTAGCTATTTGAGAGCTTGAAATAAGTATTAAGAAGACTTCCTAGGAGATTGGGATCACCTAGGGATGTATCTAAGGTACCTCGTCTGTCCCTAAGTACCAGCACAAGGGGACTCGGCAATCGAGGTACAGACCTCCAGTAGCACTCGTCACGATACTTTAGTGCTTAAGGGGGGACCAGGTTAAAAGTCAGTCTGGAGGAGAGAAGGACCCATATTTGATGAGATGATGATTCAACCGACTCTCCCCATCGCTGCGAGGGACCAGGTCAGGGATTGTTCCAGGGTTGACAAGCAGGAAGCAGACTTCCGCGGGTCAGGGCTGAAGCAGGCGATGTGGGTTGCGGGTTGGAGCCTAGAGGGGTACCCAAAGCGCTAAACGCACCCAACAAGGCTCTAACAGAGACGTTCCTCGTCCCCCCGATGGACACTTGGACCGTATCCCCGGGAAAGTTGAAGGTCGAGGGGTCATGGTCCTGATCAGTGATGGATCATGGCACTGCTGGACCTTGGTGGCTAGCCCCTAGCCTCTCTGTTCTCTCGGACGGTGGACGGAGTACTTTACATCAGTGGCGAAGTCCTGAGGTGCCCAGGTGGTTCCATCGAAGCGTGCGGATATTTTCTGGAAATGAATCAGGGGCACGCTAACCACTTTGCCATTGATTCGGTTGCGTGAACTTTGGGGCGCTCATTTTGTGAGCATGTTTTGTAATGGTTTGAACAAGCGCTCGCCGCTCGCCGCTGGGTGACTGGGACCGGCGTCCCAAGCCTCCAACGAACAGCTGCCCTAAACGCTGGTATAGAGAGATGGCGAGTTGTAGCCGGGTAAAGAACAACTCTCGTATGTACCCCTCGAGGTGCCTACGGAATACTTTCTCTGGCTGGACGCGAGGCGAGTCGAGTTAGAATTAAGATTACGGGTAGCAAGGCCCTGTCCCTTCTCGTTGTGTTGCTTTCCTTCATAGCCTTTTACCTCGTTCTGTTGCCTCTAGAACTTTGAAGTAGCTTCAGCCGGAGGATATCCTAGTTACGAGTAGAGGAAGTATGATTATTTCCCATTTCCCCTCTTCTTGCTCTTCTCGACCTTCTGTCCCTGACCTAATTCAATCGAGACTCCCCCGCGCTGTGCCAGCCGCCAGGCGTTACTTTACCTGTATATGTGTCTAATGTCCATGTCTGTTTCCTGGCCATGTCTCAAGAGTCAAGGCTCAATGGTTCGAAACAACGTGCTTCGCCTCGCCCCACCACTAACAGAAGTAGCATAAGTGGTATTCCGTAATTTGTACCAGACTTTACCGAGTATCTCGTACTCCCCCCGTACTGAGTAAGTCGACGAGGTACCGAGTCCCTGTCGCATGCCGCCTCGTGCCCATCATCCAGATGTACTAGGAACCTGGTAACTATTCGTAATCCGCTCCCCACTGCCCTTGGCAAACAGGCAAAACCCCCCTTGCTCACTCCGTGCTCCGTTTGATGCAAGTTGCCAACGGCTGTATCAGGAGGAGGATTATTGCCCTGCAGCCAGACGAGTCAACACGCGTTGGCAATACGGAGTAGGAGTGGGTGCACTGGCGAGGGTGATTGTACCCAAGGGAGTCATGTAAGAGTAACGAGTAGTGATTTCGATCTTGTTTTAATCTCGTCGCCTGCCAGTTCACCTAGTCGGGCATGACCGCCTTCTTCACCGCCTCGGTGGGTTTCCATTGACAGGTGGACAATTGGTTCTCAAGCAGAGCCGATGACGATGGCTGATGTCAAGTACTATGTACGTCCAGCAATCAGGCCAGACACCATGCTCTCCACCGCGGTCACGAGGTCAAAAGTCCATGGGGCACAGCATGCAGCTGCACCTGCAGCTGCACCTGCAAATGTGGTGCATCGTGCTACCCGCCGTAAAGGACCACAGGACCACGGAGTTGCCGGGCGGAGTACGGAGTCTGTATTCTGTGGAATCAATCCATACGACCACTGACGATACAAGGGACAAGGCACGGACGAGTCCTCCGTATCCAGGAGCCCAGGAGCCCAGCTCTGAGCTGACATATCCCTACCGGATGTGGATGCTACCACGACTGGAAAGCCAGGGAGGCTAGGGTCGAAAAGTAAAAGCTTCTGAGAAGGCTCTAGTTTTTGGTGCCTTTGGGGCCTCGACTCCACCCTCCCAGTAAGTCGCACGCGAGACCACTCAGACCAGAGACTCAAAGAGGACGACTGGATAAACTCCAACACTAAATGGCCCTTGCTTCTCGGTAACCTGTCTCCCCGGTGTTCGGGAGACCAGGATCTCCTTCCTAGTTTCGATGCTACTACACTGGTCAGGGGCATCTCGTTGGTTTGGACGAATCGCAGCCATTGCGGTTTGGCTTCACACCACCAGGCAGACACTCCATCCATCCCTCAAGGTTCGAAGGCTGCGAAGTTGTCGCCCAAAAGCAAGCCAACGACTCGAGCCCAAGGTACCGCAGTGGCGGTTCCCTTCCTCGGGCTTAGATCCCTCCAGGCTATGAGCATTTTCGAGTCTTGCCCCATCAGCCTTGGGCCATTTCAGTCCACTACTCTCCATCATTTCATTGCCCGTTTACCGAGATTCTATTGGTACGGGTATCTCATGCCCATGCCCACGGCCACGGCTCACGCTGTCTGCCCAGAAGCTGGCCCTTTTGAGTGTCGAGCGATTCAATGATAGCCCGAGTGGGCCCTCATCCCCCCAGTCCTCCCTCCCCCCGGCCCTTCGAGTTGGTTTGGGTCTTTTAACCTTTTGTCTCGTCTCCAGCGTTTCCAATATTTCCATCCCGTGTCTATCAATTCCCACCAGAAGGACTGTGATTTTTCTTCCACACCAGTCTCCAGCCCTGTTCCCTGTCGCCTGCCTTCCCAGGTCCAAGCCCAAGGCCCAAGCTCACGCCCGTCTTGTGCCCCACATCGCCACTTGTCGCATGGCAGCCCTGAAACCCACTTGGGGCAGCGAGCCAGCTGTGCCTCATTTTCCGAATCTCAACTGGGAGGAGGGGATGTTCTCATTTCTCAGCATTATTCACCTGTCAGACTGTCACAGTATCCTCCCAGTCCGGAAGACTCGGTTAGTACAAGTGCCTGGTTGAGTCGTTGCCCTGGTCAGTCGTTCCCTCTGCTCCAGAGTGTGCAACAGAAACAACATCAACGTGGTCTCATTCGGAGCCATCTCTCGTCATCCGCTCTTTTTTCCTGATCCCTCTCATCACTCATCCCACCGCTGCCCAAGATGACCAGCAAATCTCAACCCCTGCAAAACCCAGTCGACATCATGCTCATCAGCCCCCTCCCCCAAAAAGCCGAACTGTCTGTCTGTCTTGTCCCTTTTCGCTTTTCCCTTCTTACCCACTTTTCTCGTCACTTCCAGTAATCCCAAAAAACATAATTAACCTAAACCCTCGCCCATCACGTCCTACCCCGGTCTAAGGTTATGCGGGCATTTAATTCGGGTAATTCCAAACTGGGCTGGGATCAGTTCCAGTCCCGGCTCCTGACTCTAGCGCTGTCGATGGAGTTTCCCACCGTTCGCTTCTGTGGACAGCCGGACGCGGATGTCAGAGACTTTACCTGACTATCAACGCTTCCGCGCTCCCTCGCGCCGTGTAACCGTGGCTTTATTTGGCCACTGGCGCTGGCAACTGGACGATGGCACTGGTGGTTCCAGTCCCAGTCAGTCCCCGTCCCCATCTGCTTTCAACCTGTTGCTGCTGGGCGCCGTGTACGTGTCCTAGTCTTCCTAGTCCTTGTGATATCCCATCTTTGCCCAAGCAAGCCCACCGCCCACTGCCCACCGCTTCTTTCCACGCGGGCGGCGGATGCATCATTCCGCCAGACAGAACCGTCGCCCCGCTCTCTGGTCGGTCTGACTCCTGGAAATCTCGTCGTCTCCCTTAATATCCAGCCCTCTCCTGCGCCTCTGAGTGACAGATGCCCTTTTCTACTCACCTACTTTTTTGTCCTTGACCTATACCGACGATACACTCCTTCCATCCTCTGGCAACATGCCTCTCCCTTTCAATAAAATGTTCTTTCGTAAACCTAGATCTCGACATGCTCAGGACAATTTTCCGACCAAACAACTATTTGTTCTGGGTACGTCATCTCGCAGGCCGTCCCGAAATGGAATGCTCTCGCGAGAATAATTCTGGCTAACGCACAACACAGCATTGTGTCGCATATGCGAACCAATCGCCTTTATGTCTATCTTCCCCTACTCATATCGCATGATCGAATCCTTCAATCTCACTCAAGATGAATCTCAAATCTCAATCTATGCTGGAATGCTCATAACCGCCTTTGCCATTGCTGAGTTCCTCACTGGGATGATCTGGGGGAAAATCAGTGATCGCATAGGGAGAAAACCAGTTCTTGTTATGGGCCTTGTCGGCACCGCTATCAGCATGATCTGTTTTGGATTTGCAACGAGCTTGCCTGCAGCGATTTTGGCCAGATGCATCGGTGGCTTTCTCAATGGCAATGTGGGCGTCTTGCAGACAACCGTGGCCGAGTTGGTGACTAAAAAGGAGCACCAGCCTCGTGCCTACTCCATCATGCCCTTTGTGTGGGGTTTAGGCTCCATCATTGGTCCCGCCATGGGAGGAACCCTGGCCATGCCATGCGAAAGTTATCCCAACCTTTTCCCTCGAGGAGGCCTCTTTGACATCTATCCATTCTTACTCCCAAACCTCGTATGTGTCATTATCCTGCTATTCGGCATCCTTACTGGCGTCCTTTTCTTGGAAGAAACCCATCTGGAGATGAAAGGCCGCCGAGATTGGGGCTTGGAATTGAGGCGGAAATTGATAAAGAAAGTCACAGGCAGAGAGACCGGTCGGCATGAGAAATACAGTCTTGGGTTTAGAGACGAGACTGCAAGCCTCATGCCGGACGAACCACCTCCAGGGTACCGCAGCACCGAGGGCTCTCCGCAATTACGTTCGACAACATCAGTACAGATGAATTCGGATATCGAAAGGCTTGCAGGGAAGGAGAACAGAGGACTACGCAAGACCTTCAACCGACACATTCTATTGATTATCCTTGCATATGCCATTCTTGCCTAGTAAGTCTCAAGACGCACCACAACGGACCAATGACTAACAACTCTTTCAGCCACAGCGTCTCATTCGATACCTTGATGCCAATATTCCTCAGCGAGGAGAAGGCCAATCCATCCCGCGCTGCACTCCCCTTCAGATTCATCGGAGGATTCGCCAAGTCAACCAAGGAGATTGGCTTCATGATGGCTGTTCAGGCGTCTTATTCTATGATCGCCCAGCTATGGCTTTTCCCTTTGATCGTTCGCCGCATTGGCACTCTCCGTGCTTTCAGAGCGGTCATGACGATCTGGCCTGTGCTCTACCTGTTCGTGCCTTATCTGGTCTTGCTCCCAGAAAGGTTCCAAACGGCCGGCATCTACGCGTGCCTGGTCATCAAGATCACCTTTCAAGTGATTGCCTTCCCTTCAAACGCAATTCTCCTCGCTAATGCCGCTCCCTCGAAATCAGTCCTCGGCACCATTAATGGGGTGGCTGCATCGACCGCCTGCTTAGCCCGTGCCCTGGGACCCATTGTTAGTGGAGCAATACACTCAGCTGGACTGAAACTCGGATCTACTGGCCTTGCCTGGTGGGCATGCGGCATCGTCTGCGCCATTGGAGCTCTGGAAAGCTACTGGATGGAAGAAACCGAACCACGCCTGGATCGAAGCTCAGATGAAGAAGAGCAAAATACTTGCGAACCCTTACTGCATAATGCCGCTGTTGAGCCGGCAGACGACTGCATTACACCCTCTGACAACCTCAGCTTGATGGATGAACTGGACCTTACGAAACCTGTAAAGCATGAAATTGATTTTGGAGCAGATGAATGAGGACTCCGGCGCCCTCTTCATGTCGCATTTGCCTCGGAGTTTACAATCGGCCCTATTTCCCTAGCTGGTCTCTTCCCACGGTACCGCTTGCCGCTTGTTGGGGTCTGCTACAGGCCGTATTGAGTTTGGGATATCATCACGATTTGATTTTTGAACATTAGTTTTGTTTTATTTTGTTTTTGTCGCGAAGAATATCTGAAAGCAGCGCGAGCTGCGGAAACTACTAGCATTTGCGGGAGTACTTTGCCTTTTTTAGATTGTGTTGGAAGAACAAAAGATCTTTTGGGGGGAAGGGGATATTGGCGCGTGGAACGAACTTGCAATTTGTTGGAAAGTCGAGGCATAGGCCGGGATTTCTCTTTCCTACAGCATTTTGGTGTTTCCTTGTCTCTTTGCGCCATCGACAAATCTATTTGGATACGGTGAAATTTTTTTGACATTGGGATTTTTGGGTTACGTGCTGGTTTGAATTTACGGAGCTTGGGAGGATTTTTGGTCTAAGATACCTTGCGGGCTTTGTTCCCGGCCTGTCCTGTCTTTTTGCCATGTTTATGTTGGCACTCCTACTACCAGCTATTCTGGTTGTCACCTCACTTCTCACGATGACTCTCTGCAGAGTCACTGACGAGAGAGCGGTTGCTGTGGGGGGGTGTTTGTGTACTTTATGTCTTGAGAGCTGAGAGACCTGTATCTTTAGGAAAGGAAATGTTGAGAGCATATGGTCAAGAGAGGAGAAGACCTATTTTTTAAGGGAAGACCACGAAAAGGGTCACGAGTGTGAGATTACTAGATGGATAGAATCGGATAACCAGAGGGAGACACAATGGAAACCAGCGGTCAGAAAGGAAAAAAATGACACGCTTTTCACCTTGATTTGATCCATTTTCCCTGTTTGATGGCTATTTCGTGCTCTTGAGTCATCCCTTTTCGATCCACTCTATACTTGTTTCACCGTCTGAGGTTGTAATAATTATCCACAGACAGTCCACAGGGCAATCCATGGGGTCCAACCATTCCGCGATATCCATATTTCTGCTGCGTTGTCCCCTCGACTCTCTGCTAAACAAGGCGGGTTGTACAGTGTCTTTTCGCCCACTCTCTATGTTGCAGTGCGGTTGCCTGTTGGGCGGAGCAAGCGGGTCGAGGATTCCCAACTGCCCATGGTGCTCGTGGCACCCGAAGTGGGAAGCATGTAGGTGCCCTCACTGAAAATTTCCCTCGTCCTCTGGAATCCCCGACCATACAGGATGCAGAGGAGTCGTCTCTTCCCACTTTGGAGCCCAATAACGAGCGTCTTCGCAAAGTAACCGGTCAGATTGCCCATCATGGAATCCACCATCCATTCCCGCGACGGCTCGGGCAGATCTCGCCTAGCCGGAACAGAAACAACGGGGCCTAGGAAGGGATATGAATATCGAACGTCATACGGAGTATTGGGTCCATACCCACAGAAGCCGGGCGGCCAGGGCGAAACATTTCTCAAATCTACCGACCTCAACTAACATACCGCCTCGTCCCATGCTCTCCACCGCATTCGGAAGAGCGGTCGAGCAAAGCAGGACTCCACGGTGTATCATCAATCACCGTCATGTTTCCTCGGTCCAGAGTGAGCACAAGCCCGTATTCGAATCAGGCTGTGTTTAGCGAAAGGTAGAGCTGTAGCGTGTCCATGTGACACCCCTGGTATTTCGACCAGCGGGTATGTGCAAGGGTACATTTGATTGTTGACTCAGAAAGAGGGCCTATCGGCGATGAAGGAAGGAACAGGGCCACCCTCCTTTCATTCTCCGACTCGTAGAGAGTATAATCCGTACTGCTGGAAACAAGATTGTTTGAGGCAGTGTTGAAGACCTCGTCGCCACGTCATGTGCTCTCATGCAGTAAGGCAACCATGCGAACCACCTGGTTGTGGCCCGGACAATGGCCGTTGGCTTGCTGTCGGTGATGCAGCCCAATGGGTCACTTGATTGCTAGTGTTTCCGGTATGGGAAGGTCACCGTCGATGCTTACTTACGTACTTTCAAATGCGGCAACGGAAGCAACTTGATCAAAGGAGAACTGAACGAGAGCAAGGTGTGTAAACTAGGAACATGTGGAGCTGAAAGCATTGGTGGCGTCGATCATTTTGGCAAGTCGCATATGTCCTGAGACCAATCGAGATACAACCATATATAATTTTGACACGTTCAAGGATTGACGTCCAGACACTTGACTATGATGCGGTTGTGCATACAGCTTGATGATTTTTCTCATGTCCGCAAGCTTCTTGTTCGGTACTGGAAGAGTTGGAAATTTACCGGCAGTGACGAGCCAAGTCCGCGTACCAAGACATGCTACAACCCTCCCTGACAAGGCTGTGGAGCCGAAGGATTGTGCTCAAGTGCATGGCTACCAACATTGAAGAGATGAGGGTGAATAACAACGTTAGTAAGAAGTGAGGTACAGTGTTGAGTGTTCTTTGGGAGTTTAATTGTTTTTTGCTCCCTGGGCCCTGAATAGCTCGGTATCTAATATCCCTATTTAATTCTCGATGAAGCTATCAGACCACCCACTGGCTATCGTCGGACCTTGGCGGCCGAAGCCTCACTGAACTCAACGGCGGACGGCAGCGACACCCGCCTTGACCATGGGGGAGTCGATTAATCGCCGTAAATACTCCGGACAAGACGACTACATCCTTTTGATTCAACCACACATCAAGTAGTATTTCAGTTGTACAACTGTGAATCCTGGATCAGAATCTTTGTCGCATTCTCGGTTTGCAGCTTCCTTGGTCTTGTACAGTACACGCATAGAATGGCGCCCAGCAGAGCTTCTCCCTTGGTACTTCTTCGAAGCACCCGCATTAGCGGTAGCGCGGGGACGCAACCCGCTTGTTTGGTATTCGACATTCTTCCCAGACCCAGACCTAGATCTGGATTCGTGACCGGTAGACGATGTTTGTCGTCAGCGACACCTGGCAGCAGTCCCTCCGCGGGCAAAGTTGCTCCTTTGGATGGCGTGAGGGTCCTAGATATGACGAGAGTGTTGGCAGGAGTGAGTCACTCGCGCCCCCATCCCTCCCCGAACGCTTTTGATGCCGTGGTGGTAGGGAGGCACATGGGCTGAGTTATATCGCTGACCTTTTCGCTCGTTATGGTGGTTCAGCCTTATTGCACGCAGATACTCGGCGATCTAGGGTACGTATCTGGTCCCCACCCTGCCCTATAAGTCTGTCTTTTGGCGATTCATTCCATGGGGGGCTTTCCTGATCGGGATATGCCCTTGGTGAATTCATTTCCAGTGTTGTGCTCCAAGGGTTGGGAAGACAAGACAGTCGCCTTGTTCCCAGCATGCTGATAGCGAAGATGGCGAGCAGCCACACACTCTTTTCCATTCTGATTTTACATGCTAGTCGCACGATGCTGACTCTTGACCCTCCGACCACAGAGCAGAAGTCATCAAGATCGAACACCCCACCCGCGGCGACGATACACGAGCATGGGGTCCTCCATATGCGAACTACAAGGACGGCGGTATGTGTGCAAACCCCGATCATATTACGCCGTCTGCAATCATGTCTCCGTTTCGCGATGCGATATGCCAGCCTGGATAACAAATAGCTAACGTTTTGTTCCTTCCGACCGGTAGCCGTCGTGAAAGGAGGGAAGCCAGGCGAAAGTGCTTATTTCATTGGTGTAAGTTTTTATACTATGTCCCTTGATCTCGCTCCCATTACGTTCGGAAATGGCCAATCAAATCACATTTCGTCCCGGTATAGGTAAATCGCAACAAAAAGTCACTTGCTCTTTCATTTCAGCATCCAGAGGGTGTCAAGATCCTGCATGAGCTTGCGAAGACGTCGGATGTTTTGGTTGAGAATTATATTCCCGGTAAGTAGTCGAGGTAACATTGGTGGCCCATGCTACCATGTCATAGCCGACCAAATCCCTTTGTGTCGAAGTCCTTAACTGACAATGGCGATCTACCGGTTCCCAGGCGCGTTGAAAAAGTATCAATTAGACTACGAATCTCTAAAGAAGGTCAATCCAAAGTCAGTTGCGGTCCTTTCATTTTGAGTAACACCCTTCTTGATGATGCCGATTCGACCACAATCGAGCTGCGGAGACTGACCGCTTCTAAACTGCAGATTAATCTACGCCTCAATAACAGGCTACGGCCAAACAGGGCCGTACTCGACGAGGGCAGGGTACGACGTGATGGTCGAAGCCGAAATGGGGCTAATGCACATCACCGGCGAGCGAGATGGGTCACCTGTGAAAGTCGGGGTCGCCGTGACTGATCTCACAACGGGCCTCTACACCTGCAACGCCATCATGGCGAGCCTGCTCGCGCGCCAAAGAACCGGAACTGGCCAGCACGTGGACGTAGCGCTAGCCGACTGCCAGGTAGCGACGCTGGCGAACATCGCCAGCAGCGTCCTGATCAGCGGGGAGCGCGACGGCGGACGGTGGGGCACGGCGCACCCGTCGATTGTGCCGTACAAGGGCTTCGCGACGGCCGACGGCGACGTGATGCTGGGCGGCGGCAACGACCGGCTGTTCGGCATCATCTGCGACAAGGTCGGCAGGCCCGAGTGGAAGACGGACCCGCGGTTCGTGACCAACGACGCGCGCGTCCAGAACCGCGACGTGCTGG
>Ga0105237_10007051_pt1 | contig 12362 bp, 8 predicted proteins | sample KBSC24metaG_FD_81520 | JGI IMG/M metagenome (GOLD analysis project Ga0105237, IMG submission 81520) | Corn rhizosphere microbial communities from Kellogg Biological Station, Michigan, USA - KBS C2-4 metaG | ecosystem: Host-associated > Plants > Roots > Rhizosphere > Soil | place: Michigan, USA...
CTCGGCGACGCCGTCGATCGACTGCTCCTGGAGACGGACCGGCTGTTCGGTTGGGTCGCTTTCGAATTCGGTGCCTACCGGTTCGGGCTGCAGCAGCGTCTGCCGGCGGGGACGCCGCTGGCGCGCGTCTTCAGCGCGCAGACGCAGGTGGTCGTCACCGACGGCGAGGTCCGTGTCTCGGGCGATGTGGACGTGGTGGCCGACACTCTGAATCGTCTGCTGCGGTCGGGCATCCCGGCGGCCGGCGCCACCCGCGCCGTCGACGTGAGTGTCGACGGCAGTGACTACCCGGCGCGGGTTGCCGCCGCAGTCGCCGAGATCGTTGCCGGCGACTACCAGAAGGTGATCCTGTCGCGCCGGTTCGAGGTGCCGTTCGCGGTCGACTTCCCGGCGACGTACCGCGTGGGCCGGGCGAACAACACCCCGGTGCGGTCATTCGTGTTGCGGCTGGGCGGGATTCGCGCCCTGGGCTTCTCTCCGGAATTGGTCGCCGCGGTGCGCGCCGATGGCACCGTGATCACCGAACCGCTGGCCGGCACCCGCGCGTTCGGCCGCGGCGCGGATCACGACCGGGCCGCCCGTGAGGACCTGGAATCGAACTCGAAAGAGATTGTCGAGCACGCGATTTCGGTGCGGAGTTCGCAGGAGGAGATCGCCGAGGTGGCCAAGCCGGGCACCACGGTCGTCAGCGATTTCATGACGGTGCGGGAGCGCGGCAGCGTGCAGCATCTGGGTTCGACGGTGTCCGGCGAGCTGTCGGATCAGATGGACCGGATGCATGCGCTCGAGGCCCTGTTCCCCGCGGTGACAGCCTCCGGCATTCCCAAGGCCGAGAGCGTCGACGCCATCATGCGGCTCGACGAGTCGCCACGTGGGCTCTACTCCGGCGCGGTCGTGATGTTCAGCGCCGACGGCGGCATGGACGCCGCGCTGACGCTGCGATCGGCCTACGAGGCCGACGGCCAGACCTGGCTGCGGGCCGGAGCCGGGATCATCGCCGAGTCGACGCCGGAGCGCGAGTTCGAGGAGACCTGCGAGAAGCTGACGACGCTCGCGCCGTACCTGGTGCCCCGCAGCTGAGCTAGAAGTCCAGACCGGCCGGGGCTTCGGCAGGCGGTTCGCCGCCGGCCGCGGTGAACGCGTGCAGCGCGCGGACCATGCCCGTGCGCTCGCGCGTGGGCATGATCTCGACGATGCGGGCGATTTCGGCCCGGCGGCGGGCGCTCGCGGTGTCCACGACGGCGCGTCCCCGGCGGGTCAGCTCGACGACGATCTCGCGGCCTGAACTCGGGTGTTTGTGCCGGTCTATCAGCCCGGCGGTGGCCAGGCGCTCGGCCATGCGTCCAATCGTCGACGGTTGCACGTCCAGTTGCGCGGCCAGCGTGGTCAGGTTGGTGGGACCGTGCGCTGCCAGGATTGCCAGGACCCGTAATTGTGGGACCGTCAGCGTGTCGTCGACGGCAGCGACCGAACGGGCCGTGATGTCCAGGAGCAGGCGCGATGCGGTGACGAGAGCATCGGCGATGACGTCGGCCGACGGCTCGGCGGCGGTTCTCGGAAAGGCTGTCACCGTGGCACCTCCTCCCCCGACCAGTATAAATTTACTAGCTAGTCAGTTTGGAAGTCGTTACCAAACGGTGACCTGCGGGGTATGGTGCACCGGTGGACAAGCCCGGATTAGCTACCGGCACGCGCGCACGCCGCCGCTGGTCGGTGGCTCTGGCCGCACTGGTGATGCCGGCCGCGGCGTTCGTGTCCGCGGGCACTGCGACCCACCCCGTCACCACCGCCGCTGAGGTGGATATCTGCTGCGCGCAGGTGGTCTTGGCCGAGCCCACAGCGCCACACTCGAGTTCGCTGATCGTGGCCGAGGCCGCCGAGAGTTCGCGCGCCATGGTGCGCACCATCGCTTTGCCGGTGGGCGTCGCTGCCGAACGCGGGTTGCAGGTCGACACCGTCCTCGCCGAGCGGGCCGTCAGTGCGGCGTTCCCGGAGATTCACACGATGATCGGGGTCCGCCCCGACTCGCTGCGCTGGCATCCCGAGGGCTTGGCGCTGGACGTGATGGTGCCCGACTACGGGTCGTCGGCCGGTAAGGCGCTGGGCGACCGCATCCTGACGTACGTGCTGGCCAACGCGCAGCGGTTCGATCTGAACCACGTGATCTGGCGGCAGGCGATCTATTTCCCGGACGGTACCGCGCACCGGATGCCGGACTACGGCGGCCCCGACGCCAATCACTACACGCACGTGCACATCTCGACCAACGGCGGCGGCTACCCGACGGGAAACGAAGCCTACGTCTTGTCCACTTCGGGGCCGACGCTGGTGAAGGACTCGCCGACGCCGACCGTGACGTTCGTCAGCGCGCACTGAGTTCGTCCCGCGCTGAGCCTGGCCCCGGCGAGCGCAGCGATGAAGAGCACCAACAGTATCCAGCCGGCGCCGGTGCCCAGCCCGTTCTTGGCCATCAGCAGTAGCGCCACCCCGGCCGCGCAGACCAGCACACCTGCCACGGTCGACGCGCGTCCAGTCGCCCGCACTCGTGCGTCCCACCAGCGCAGCGGGTTGTGCTCGAGCGGGGACAGCAGCAGGAACATGAGCGTCATCACCACCGCGAAGACCAGCGCCCGGATCGCGATGTTCCGCCAGAAGTACGGGGCGGCCGGGTCGTAGGCATCCAGGCCCGCCGCGTGCAGGCTGAACGTCGCGATGGCGATGGCCGCAATGTGCCACAGGTACAACGTCATCGCCCCGCTGTTGCCCACCACGATCAGGTACCAGATGCGGGGACGCTGGGCCCACTGGCGGACCGCACCGGCGCACGCGATGAACAGACTCGACATCCAGATGCACTGCAGGGCAAGCAGAAGCGTGGGCGGGGTGACGTTCGACATCCGTTCCGTGCCGGTGACCACCAGTGACACGTCGTATGGTCCGAATTCGGCGAGGACCACCTGGACGGCCAGGGTGCCGGCAGCCACGGCCAGCGCTGTGCCCGGTGCGATGAACCGGTGTGCGTAGGCCGCGCCGAGGACCATCGGGATCAGCCAGACCACAACCAGATTCGCGGCGCCCGCCTCCAACGTGTGGGTACTGATCCGGGCCCAGTCACCGAGCGCCGCAGCCACCATGAGGGCCATGACCACCAGCGCGGCCGAACGGCCTGAGCGCAGCCGGGCCAATGCCGGGACGAACGCCAGCACGATCAGATAGGTGCCGAGGAACCACAGCAGCGCGACCGCCTCGTTGCCCAGGGCAGCCGCGGACTCGGCGCCCAGGGTGAACCGCACCCCGATCAGGGCGACCGTCCAGGCGCCCAGGTACCACAGCGCCGGCCGGCACAGCCGCTGTGCCCGGGTGAAAAGCCAGGTGCCCCACGGGGTCCCGGCGCGCCAGCTGTGGATGCCCGCCGCCGCTCCGGCGAAGAAGAACAACGGCATGACCTGAAGTACCCAGGTGGCGGGTTGCAGGCTTGGGACCGCCCCCAACGTGTTGCCGATGTGGACGCCGTCGGCCTTGATGGTGGCCAGCAACAGCGCACAGTGGCCGAACATCACCACCAGCAGCGCTCCCAGCCGTGCCACGTCGATGCTGCGATCGCGGTCGGGCGCTGTCCCGTCGATCACGGTGTGGAAGTCGGGCAGGAGTTTCGGCATGAGCTGATGATGCCCGAGCGCCGGGTGCGGCGGAATGAGTGTGACTACTCAGAATCGGTAGGTTTCGCCGACCTGGAGGCCGCTTCAGGCTGACGCGGCCGCGAGATCGTGCTGTCCGACGAACCGGCGAATGCGGGCCACCGCGAACACGATGCAGAGCACCACGAGTGTGGGACCAGTCGCGACGATGACGAACTGCGAGATGTCGACCGGGTAGTTGAAGATCATGTACAGGGCGAAGACGGGATAGAAACCGCAGAGGAGGCCGAGTCCGACGCACAGCTGCGTGTGCAACCGGTGCCAGTCCTGCAGGCTCTGCTCGGTCCAGCCGCGGTCGGGCAGGGCTGCTTCGGCGAGGGCGGGGGAGATGACGCCTGCCATCTTCTTCGAATTCGGCTTGCGTAGTAGCCCGCTGATGGCGAACGACCAGACCAACAATGACATCGGGACGAGTTCGAGCGCCTGCACGATGCGCGGGTTCTTGGTGGTGAGCGCAATGATCAGCGAGCACGCCGCGCCGACGATCACCACGACGTTCGCGGGCTCGACCTTCCGTTTGCGCACCATGGTCAGCACGCCCTGCACGGCCGCGGTGATGATCGCCCCGACCAGCGCCAGGTACGGCTCGAAGTCGAATACGCGCAGCACGTAGTACGCGACCAGCGGCGGAATGGTGTTGACCGCGGTATTGACGATGTACTCGCGCAGGCTCTTGGGTGTGTCCATGCCGGCATCGGCTTGCTGTGCCATTCGGGGTTGCTCCTGGGGTGTTCGGAAGGTCACGCGGGTGCGGCGGCGATCGCTCGGGTAATGGCTTTCTTGTCGACCTTGCCGACCGCGGTCACCGGCAGCGATGTCTGGGCGATCAGGGTGTCCGGCCGGCTGTGCACCGCGACACCGCGGCCGTCGAGGTAGCGATTGAGATCGCTAAGGCTGACGGCCGGGCCGCTGAAAACGACCACCGCACAGATCTTTTCGCCGAGGTACGGGTCGGGCACCGGGACGGCGGCCGCGGCCCGGATCGAGGGGTGCGTGAGCAGATGCTCCTCGAGATCGAGCGCCGAGATGGTCTCCCCGCCGCGGTGGATGACGTCCTTGATGCGGCCGGTGACCTCGAGGTAGCCGTCGGCCCGGCGGCGTACCCGGTCTCCGCTGCGATAGAAGCCATCGGGGCTGAAGGACCGCTCATTGTCGGACGGCGCCCGGTAGTAGCCGTTGAGCGTGTACGGCCCGCGCACCAGGAGTTCGCCTTCGCCGCCGACCGGTACGTCGGCACCCTCGTCGTCGACGACGCGCAGTTCGTCGTCAGGGCACAGCGGCGCTCCTTGGGTGTGGTCCAGCAGGTCGGGGTCGTCGCCGGGGCGGGTGTAATTGATCAGCCCTTCGGCCATGCCGAAAACCTGTTGGAGGCCGGGCGTGAGCGCGGCGCGGGCGGCCGCGGCGTCGGGCGCCGAGAGCTTGGCGCCGCCGACCTGCAGCAGTCGCAATGTGGTGGGGCGCTGCGGTTCCCAATCACAGGCCTGCGTCCACAGCGTGGCCAGCGCGGGGACCAGTGCGCAGACGGTGACGCGGTGCCGTGCGATGGTGGCGAACGCCGACTCGGGGCTGGGATCGGTGGTGAAGACGGTGGTGGCGCCCACCGACATCGCACCGAGCAGTCCCGGGCAGGACAGCGGGAAGTTGTGTGCCGCCGGCAAGACCGCCAAATACACATCGTCACCGGTCATTTCGCACAGTGCGGCGCTGGCGGTGGCGTTGTAGTAGTAGTCGTCGTGGGTGCGGGGGATGAGTTTCGGCGCGCCGGTGGTGCCGCCGGAGACCAGGAGCAGCGCGGGTTCGGCCGTGCTGATGGTCGGTGTAGATATCGGAACCTGGCCGAAAAGGGAAGTCCAGCTGGTGAATTCGCCGGCCTCGCCGTCGACGATCACCTGCCGGAGGCCTGGGTGTTCGGCAACCAGTTCGCGTGCCATGTCCCGGTAGTCGAAACCGCCGAACCGGTCGGCGATGACGAGGGCGACGGCGCCGCTGACAGTCGCGAAATGACTGAGCTCGGCGCGGCGGTGGGCGGGCAGGCACATGACGGGTACCGCACCAGCGCGCAGCAGCCCGAACAGGGCGATGGCGAAGTTGGCCGTGTTGGGCATCTGCAGCAGAACGCGATCACCGGTTCCGATGCCCTGGGCGGCGAATCCGGCGGCCGTTTCTGACGCCAGCTGATCGAGTTCGGCAAACGTGTGTGACGCGGACGGGTCGATGACGGCGACGCGGTCCGGCCACTGTCGCGCGGCGTCAGTCAGGAGGCTGTCCAGAGATTTTCCGGCCCAGTAACCCACCCGGCGGTAATGCTCGGCGCGGTCGTGCGGAAATGGAACGAAGCCGTGCAGCAAATGCTGGTCGGCCTCGGCGGCGGCAGTGGTGCGCGTCACGGCAGATCCCTCGGGGTAGGCATGGGGGTAGCAGCAATATAGGGTAGCCTAATCAAAATTAGGACAGCCTGTCTTTAACGTTTTCGGGAGGGTTTTGTGGGCGTCGTGGCAGTGAATTCGCAGGCCATCCGCGATGAGGTTGCCGAACTGCTGGGTGCCCGCGCTGACACCCTCGACCCCGGCGCAGACCTGATCGGTCAGGGGCTGGACTCGATCCGCATGATGTCGCTCGCGGGCCGCTGGCGGAAGCAGGGCATCGACATCGACTTCGCCGCACTGGCCGCGGAGCCGACCATCACGGCCTGGTCGGAACTGTTGTCCGCGGCGGGTGGCCTGCAACGCACGGAAGCATCGGCACCGCAGGACGATTCGGGCGGCGACCAGCCGTTCGGGCTGGCGCCGATGCAGCACGCCATGTGGATCGGTCGGGAAGACGATCAGCAGCTGGGTGGCGTCGCCGGACACCTCTATGTCGAATTCGACGGCCATGAGGTCGACGCCGAGCGATTGACCGCTGCGGCAACGGCATTGGCGGCGCGACACCCCATGCTGCGCGTGCAGTTCCTGGCTGACGGCACGCAGCGCATCAACGAACTCGACGGCGACTTCCCGGTGACGGTCACCGACCTGCGGGCCCTGCCGGCCGAGCAGATCGCCGAGCAGCTGGCCGCCACCCAACGCCACAAGGCACATCAGCAGTTGAGCGGCCAGGTCTTTGAACTGAGCCTGACGCTGCTCCCGGACGGTGCCACCCGCCTGCACGTCGACCTGGACATGCAGGCCGCCGACGCCATGAGCTACCGCACCCTGATGGCCGATCTCGCGGCCCTGTACCGGGGCGTGGAGCTGGCACCCCTGGGCTACACCTACCGCGAATACCGCATGGCCACAATGCAATCGGCGCAAGAGCCCAATCCCCGGGCCGATGCCGACCGGCAGTGGTGGGGCGACCGGCTCCCCGAACTGCCCGACCCGCCTCGCCTGCCGCTGGTCCCGGTCGCCGAGCAGAACGACCCACGGCACACCACCCGACGCTGGCACTGGCTGGCCCCCGAGGTGCGGGACGCGCTGTACGCCGCGGCCCGCCGGCGGGGCATCACGCCCGCCATGGCCCTGGCCGCGTCCTTCTCCGACGCCCTGGCGTGCTGGTCGGCCGGGCAGCGCTTCCTGCTGAACGTGCCGCTGTTCGGGCGGGACCAGCGCCACGCAGACGTCGACCGTCTGGTGGGTGACTTCACGTCGTCGCTGCTGCTCGACGTCGACCTGACAGGCGCGGCCACCGCGACGGCGCGCTGCGGAGTCCTGCAGGACGCATTCCGCAGCGCCGCAGCGCATTCCGACTATTCCGGGCTCGAGGTGCTGCGGGACCTGAGCCGGCACCGCGGCACCCAGGTGCTCGCGCCCGTGGTGTTCACCAGCGCCCTCGGCCTCGGTGAACTGTTCGGCTCTGCGGTGATCGAGACGTTCGGCACCCCGGGGTGGATCAATTCGCAAGGGCCGCAGGTGATGCTGGACGCCCAGGTGACCGAGTTCAACGGCGGTGTGCTGGTGAACTGGGATGTGCGCGAGGAGGCGTTCCCGGAGGGCGTCATCGACGCCATGTTCGCCCGCCACATTGCCGAGCTGGAGCGGCTGGCCGTCGACGACACCGCGTGGGAGGCACCCACACCGGAGCCGATGTCGGCGGCGCAGCGCGCGGTCCGCGACGAGGCCAACAGCCGCACCGCGGCGCCCAGTGGCGCGGCACTGCACACCGGCTTCTTCGACTCGGCAGCCGCCCGGCCGACCGCCACGGCGATGATCGGCGAGACCCGGCACTGGACGTATGCCGAACTGGCCGAAGAAGTTTCGGCCGTCGCATCGGCGTTGCAGGTCGCCGGCATCACGCCGGGCGACACCGTTGCCGTCCTCGGACCCAAAGGCGCAGAACAGATCATCGCGCTGCTGGCCATCCTGGCCGCCGGCGGTGTCTACCTGCCGATCGGGGTGGATCAGCCGGCCGACCGCACCGAGAAGATCCTGGCCACGGGCGGGGTTCGGATGGCGCTGTACTGCAGCGGGGGCGAGCGCAGCGACGGGACGACAGATGACCTGGCGCCGTCCTGGAAGCCGTCACTCACCGTGACCGAGGCGCTCCGGATCGGGCGCCGCGCCGAGGGGCCGTTCGTCCCTGCCGCCACCGATCCGCATGAGCTCGCGTACGTGCTGTTCACGTCCGGCTCCACCGGTGAGCCCAAGGGCGTCGAGGTCACCCACGACGCGGCCATGAACACCGCGGAATTCCTCTACGGACACTTCGGCATCGGACCGGCTGACCGCTGCCTCGCGCTGGCGACGCTCGAATGTGACCTGTCGGTGCTCGACATGTTCGCCACCCTCGCCACCGGCGGCAGCATCGTGGTGGTCGACGAACCGTACCGGCGCGACCCGGATCGCTGGGCCGCGCTCATCGCCGAGCACGGCGTGACGGTGCTCAATTTCCTGCCGGGTTGGCTGGAGATGCTGGTGGAGGTTGGTGCCGGGCGTCTGGACACCGTGCGGGTGGTGCTCACCGGCGGCGACTGGGTCCGGACCGCCATGGTCCGGCACCTGCAGGCGCAGGCTCCGGGTGTTCGCGTCGCCGGACTCGGCGGCGCCACCGAAACCGCCATCCACGCAACCATTTTCGAGGCCGGTGAGCTGCCGGAAACGTGGTCGGCGGTGCCCTACGGCGTGCCGTTCACCAACAACGCGTGCCGCGTGGTCAACGAGGCCGGCCAGGACTGCCCCGACTGGGTGGCCGGCGAACTCTGGTTCACCGGACGCGGTATCGCCTCGGGCTACCGTGGCCGGCCGGACCTGACCGCCGACCGCTTCGTGCGCTATGCGGGCCGAACCTGGTACCGCTCAGGAGATTTGGCGCGTTACCGGCCGGACGGCATCCTCGAGTTCGTCGGACGCGCCGACCACCGGGTGAAGATCAGCGGCTACCGCATCGAGCTCGGTGACGTCGAAGCCGCGCTGCAGCGGGTAGCCGGTGTGCGTGCCGCGGTGGCCGGTGTGGTCTCCGGCGGGGAGCGTGGGCACGACGTGCTGGCGGCCCTGGTCTCGGTCGACGATCCGGACCTGACCGCCGAGCGCATCTCCGCGGCAGCGGCCGAACTCGTACCGCCACACATGATCCCACGGCAGCTGCAGGTGGTCGCCGCGATTCCGTTCACCGTCGGTGGCAAGACCGACCGCCGGGCCGCGGCCGGTCAGCTCGCGGCGCTGGTTCAGGCGGCCGACGGCGCCGGGCGCGCGCTGCCGGACACCACGCTGGAGCGGGCGTTGGTCGCGATCGTTTCGGAGCTGCTCTCCGTCGACGCCGGTGTTGAGGACGACTTCTTCGAGCTCGGTGGTGACTCGGTTCTGGCGACCGCCACCGTGGCAAGGATCCGGAAGTGGCTCGACACCCCGACGGTCGGCGTGCCGGATATCTTCGCCGCCCGGACCGTGCGGGCACTGGCGCAGCGACTCGTCGGCCGTGAGGACGGCAGCGCCAGACTGGAAATGGTGGCTGAGCTCTACCTGGAGATTGCTGAGATGAACCACGACGACGTCCTCACCGCACTGGACACGGCGGCCGTTTCGTGACCGATCTGAGTGCCGCCGTCGCGGCCGAGCGCAATGGCGCCTTCGCGCCGTGGATCAAGCGCTACCCGGGCTCCGGTGACGGCGGGGCGGTTGTGATCTTCCCGCACGCCGGCGGTGCCGCGGTGGCCTACCGGGACCTCGCAACCGCCTTGTCGGGCAAGGGGATCGACACGTACGTCGTGCAGTACCCGCGCCGCGCCGACCGACTGGCGCATCCGGCGCATCCGACGGTCGAGCAGCTGGCCGCCGATCTGTTCGCCGCGGGTTCCTGGGCGGCCGTGGGTCCGCTGCGGCTCGTCGGGCACTGCATGGGTGCGGTGGTGGCATTCGAGTTCGCGCGGGTCGCCGAACAGAGCGGGGCCGCGGTGCACAGCCTGTGGGCATCCGCCGGCCAGGCGCCGTGCGACGTGGTCGATGCGCCGCCGCTGCCTACCGGACCGCGCGAAATGCTCGCCGAGATGGTCGATCTCGGCGGCACGGATCCCCGGCTGCTCGCCGACGCGGATTTTGTGGAAATGTTGTTGATGGCGGTTGGTGCGGACTACGAAGCCCTCAACCGCTACCTGGGCGGCGGCCGCATCGCCGCTGATATCCATGCTCTCGGCGGCCGCGACGACCATCGCATCGATCAGGACATGCTGCGTCGCTGGGAGAACCACACGTCGGGCGCCTTCACCCTGACCGAGTTCGACGGTGGCCACTTCTACCTCAACGACCAGCTGGAGACCATCGCGGACGTGATCAGTGCGCGCTGAATCGATGGGCCCTGACTCGACAACTGACGATCCGGTGGTGATCGTCGGGATGGCGGTCGAAGCCCCCGGCGACGTCGACGACGCGGAAAGCTATTGGCAGATGCTGTCTTCCGGGCGCGAGGCACTCGGCGTGTTCCCGGAGGACCGGGGCTGGGCCGTGCGCGACCTGCTCGCGGGCTCACGCCGCGACGGGTTCAAGCGCATCCACAACCGCGGCGGGTTCCTCACCGGCGCCGCACTTTTCGACCCCTCGTTCTTCGGAATCTCGCCGCGCGAGGCGGTGGCGATGGACCCGCAGCAGCGGGTTGCGCTGCGGGTGACGTGGCGGGCGCTGGAGAATGCCGGGATCAACCCGGACGATCTGGCCGGACACGACGTCGGCTGCTACGTCGGCGCCTCGGGCACCGGGTATGGCCCCGATCTGGCCGAGTACTCCGACCTCAGCGGGCATCTGATCACCGGGACATCGCTGGGCGTGATCTCCGGACGGATCGGCTACCTGCTGGGCCTCGATGGTCCGGCGCTGACGGTCGACACGTCCTGCTCATCGGCACTGACCGCGTTCCACACCGCAGTACAGGCCCTGCGCACGGGCGACTGCAGCATGGCGCTCGCCGGCGGAGTATGCGTGATGGGTTCGCCGGGCTACTTTGTCGAATTCGCCAAGCAGCACGCGCTTTCGGACGACGGGCATTGCCGGCCGTACAGCGCGCAGGCCAGTGGCACGGTGTGGGCCGAAGGCGCCGGCATGTTCGTGCTGGAGCGAAAGTCGTTGGCGCAGCGCAACGGGCACCGGGTGCTCGCGGAGGTGCTGGCCACCTGCCTCAATCAGGACGGTCGCAGCACCGGCCTGACCGCGCCGAGCGGGCCGGCCCAGGCGCGGCTGTTCGGCCGCGCGCTCGACCTTTCCGGCGCCCGGCCCGACCAGATCGGCATGATCGAAGGGCACGGCACCGGAACCAAACTCGGTGACCGCACCGAACTGAACTCGCTGGCCCAGACCTACGGGGCCACCGCGCCCGGCGAGGGCGCCGTCCTGGGTTCGGTGAAATCCAATGTCGGACACAGCCAGGCCGCCGCCGGTGCGCTGGGACTGGCCAAGGTCCTGGTGTCGGCCGCGCACGCCAGCATCCCGGCGAGCCTGCACACCGCGCAGGCCAGCGCCGAAATCGATTGGAGCGCGCAGGGACTGCGACTCGCCACCGACCACACTCCATGGCCCGCCGTCAACGGTGAACGCCTTGCCGCGGTCTCGGCTTTCGGCATGAGCGGCACCAACGCGCACGTCGTGGTCGCGATGCCGGATGCCACAGATGGATTGGCCGCGTGATGAGCCTTTCGCACTTTCCCGACGGCCGCGTCCCCGTCCTGCTCAGCGCTCACACCGAAGAGCTCCTGGCGGCTGAGGCAACCGGTGTCGCCGACTACCTGGACCGGTGTGGTGCCGTCGGGATCGGCGCGGTGGCCGCGATGCTGTTGCGGCTGCGCCGTCGTCGGCGCTTCCGGGCTGTGGTCCGGGCGCACGACGCCGCAGAGCTCGCCGCTGCCCTGCGGGCGCTGGCGGCGGGGGAGGAGCACCCCCTGGTGGCGGTCTCCGCGCGGACCGCGGCTCCCCGGACGGCCTTCGTGTTCCCGGGTAACGGCGGCCAGTGGCCGTCGATGGGTACCGACGCGTACCGGCAGTTGCCGGTATACCGCGCTGCGGTCGACCGCTGTGCCGACGCGTTCGTCGCCGCGGGAATCGACTCGCCGCTGGCCTTCCTGGTCCACCCAACCGACCGGGATTGGACCCAAATCCACAGTCAAAGTGCGCAGTTCACGCACGCCGTGGGGCTGACGGCGGTCTGGCGGGCACTGGGCATCGAACCCGACGTCACGCTGGGACACAGCCTCGGGGAGATCGCCGC
>Ga0105237_10007052_pt1 | contig 12361 bp, 5 predicted proteins | sample KBSC24metaG_FD_81520 | JGI IMG/M metagenome (GOLD analysis project Ga0105237, IMG submission 81520) | Corn rhizosphere microbial communities from Kellogg Biological Station, Michigan, USA - KBS C2-4 metaG | ecosystem: Host-associated > Plants > Roots > Rhizosphere > Soil | place: Michigan, USA...
CGTCGATCTGAAACGGCGGGTGGGCATCAAATAAATTGTGGTATACGCCGCCCTTTTCTTTACCTGAATTTACATCGGCAGGCGACAACAGCATATCGAACAAACGCATGGCATGATCGCCTTCCTTCAGCCTCGCCCACAGGTTAACCTTCCAGGCGATACTCCAGCCGGTGCCTTCATCGCCGCGATAGATAAGGGACTGTTTGGCGGCTTTCATTAGCGCCGGGTTACCCCAGGTAATATCGGTACCCGGATATACTCCCCAAAGGTGCGAAACATGGCGGTGGGTATCGGCGGTATCGTCTTTATCTTCCAGCCATTCCTGCAACTGGCCGTACTTGCCTATTTGGTTGGGGGCTATCTGGCTGTACATGGTTTTAAGCGTGTCCCTGAATTTTGTATCCAGGTGTAATATTTCCGAAGCGGCGATACAATTTTTGAACAGGTCGCGGATAATTTGGTGATCCATGGTTGGGCCTGCCACCAATCCACCATGCTCGGGCGAATTTGACGGGGTGCTGATGAGGTAGCCGGTTTTAGGGTCTTTTATAAGGAAATGGACGAAAAACTCCGCCGCGCCGCGCATTTCGGGATAAGCGCGGGCTTGCAGGAAGCTTTTATCGCCCGAAAACTCATAATGCTCCCATAATTGGTGGCACAGCCATGCCCCGCCGCTTACCCAAATGCCGTGGGTTGATGAATTTACAGGCGCGGTGCCTCGCCATAGGTCGGTGTTATGGTGCAGCACCCAGCCGGGGGCGTTGTAATGCTGTTTGGCGGTAAGCCTTCCTGTTTTTGAAAGATCATCAACAATACTGAAAAACGGTTGGCTGCATTTGGCGAGATTTAATTCTTCGGCAGGCCAATAGTTCATTTCGAGGTTGATATTGGTTGTAAATTTGCTGCCCCAGGGTGGTGTAAGCAGGTCGTTCCATAAGCCCTGCAAATTGGCGGGGCCGTTGCCCGGCCTTGACGACGAGATAAGCAAATAGCGCCCGTATTGCATGTATAAGCTGATAAACGACGGATCGGCAGTATTGCTAAACTTCAGGATGCGCTCATCAGTTGGCAGCGTATCATTGGCGGTGACGCCTAAATTGATGGAAAACGTATTAAAATACGACTGGTAATCTTTTATATGCGCGGCTTTTATCGCCGTATAATTTTTATGGCTGATATGGTTGATGATGCTTTTGCATATGGCATTGGGGTTGCCCGATACATCGTGGTAATTTTTGTAATTGGTGGCGGCTGATAAATAGAATGTGGCTTCGTTAGCGCCTGTGATATTGATGCTGTTTGGCGTAACATTCACCTTGCCACCTGTTGTTCGCACGTGCAGATAGCTTACACCGTGCAATACACCATCTGCCACTTTGAGTGATAGCGCCAGGGTATGACCATCAACTTTATGGATGTTGTATGAATGGTGCAGCGTTTTTAACAAGGCTTTTAAAGTGATGCTGCCCGGTTTATCGGCAGCGAGGTGTATGGCGATCACATGATCGGGGGCGCTGCTGAAATATTCGCGTGTGTAGTTTACGCCGTTCGCGGTATAGGAAACATGGGCGGTGGCATTGCTGATGTCAAGGCCGCGTTTATAGTTTGTGGCCTGCTGGCTTGGGAACTGTAAATAAATATCGGCAAAGGGCTGGTAATCCGCATTGTAACGCGGGTATGCGGGTGGGTTGTTGTTTTGTATCCAGTATTTCCATTGAGGTTTTAGCGCGATTATTTTTGCCGGGCTGCCTTTAGGGTACATACCCAATTTTTCTTTCACGGTGGTCAATCCGCCTTTATCATAAAAATTGATAACCTGAACGGCTATAACATTTTTACCTGCGTGAAGCAACCCCTGCGGGATATTATATACGCGGCTTTTGGTACTATTGGCCGAACCTATAAGCTTGCCATTAACATAGGTAAAATCAATATCGCGGACGCGGCCGAGGTTTAGTACCATGGGCTGCCCGATCATATCTGCCGGAATATCTACGTTTGTCCTTAGCCAAACCGCGCCGTCGAGGCCCTCAAAGCCGGGTATTACTTCCCAGCCATCCGCTTGCGGCTGGGTGATGGTTTTCCATTTGCTGTCGTCAAAATTTTCAGCTACCGGGAATCTTCCTGTGCGCACCTGGTGATACCATTTGGCCGAATCAGCGGGATAAGTGGCCTCGTGGCTTTTCATTCCCATAAAATGCTGCTGGGCCAATGCTTCGGCTTCGGGCTGCTTGCCTTCGGCAACCAGGCGGCGGATTGTCGCCAGGTATTTGTAGGCGCCATTACGCTGATAGTCGCGCGGGCCGCCCGTCCATAAGGTTTGCTCATTAAACTGGATCCGGTCTTCGTCTACCCCGCCAAATACCATCGCACCCAAACGCCCGTTGCCGATGGGCAGGGCATCCGTCCATTTTTTGGCGGGTTGTTTGTACCAGAGTTTAAGGGTTTGGGCTGATGTATATCGCCCACAAAAAAACAACGATACCAAAAGCAGTATGGCGAATTTAGGATATGTTAAAGCTTTTATTTTCATCGCCAATTAATTAAACAGCCAGCGCATATCGCGGATATTACCTTCATTGCTAAGCCCGGCATCATATACAGGCACGGGTTCACCATCGTTCACAAAACCTAAAATAACACAGGTGCCCTTGCCCAGGCTCAGCGTATTGCTGCCTGCTTTGAACGAAAAGGTGTGAATGTTAACCGGCGGCATACTTTCAATTTGTATGCCGTTGGCTATTTTCACATCGGCCTGGCCGTAGTCGTTGGCGCTAGCATCAGTTTCCAGTTGGGGTTCCTGCAAATACTGCGAGTTTTTACTTGCATAATATCCTACCAAAACCTTAACGGGTTTGGCAGTGGTAAAGTTGAGCGTAGTGCCATCTTTCATTTGCTCCGCTTTTGATACCTTTATGCCCTGCAGCCCTGCTATTTCGGGGGCTACATTTTTGATAGTGCCGGCTGAATCGCTATAAATTTGCGCATCGGTGACTAATTTGTAAGTGCCTACCCCCGTTACTTTCACATCAGCATCGGCAAGATGAATTTTTACATCGGCTTTAGCGGTGGCTTGCGGCGATTTGAGGGAATCGATATTGTGTTTGAAGTTATCCAGTTCCTTTTGATAGTAAGGCAGCAGTTCAACCCAGGTTTTGTTTTTGCCGTCGTTGCCGCCAAAAGGTATTTTGCGCTGTTTGGTTTGCATGCTATTGGCATACAGATACGTATTTTTTGTAAGACCGGCTAACTGCTTGTAATAATCCAAACTGGTTTGCAGTTCGGGCAGGGCTTTGTCGAGATCGGCAATATTGTTGGAGTATTTGTAGCGAAGCACCAAAAGGGCGGCGTTTACTTTATGGGCGTAGCAATTGGCCATGGCGTTGTAGCATAGCATATCGTTTTTAATGCGGCTGAACTCGTCTTTGTCTTTTGTTATGCCGTCGCCTGCCTTGTCGATCGCTTTTACGGCGGCATCACCTTCGGCAACTATGTCCTTAGCTACCTGTACCGGGGTTTCGCCGGTATGGGGTTGGTGCTTCCATTCCTTTGCGGCGTATTCGCTCAGCATTTCGCCTTCGGGGCCTTCAGAATTGTAGAGTAAGGAGAATAAGCCGTATTTTTCGGGATCGACTAACTGGCCCATAGTCATGCCTAAAGTCATGGTTTGTCGGTTACCATCGGTTATGCCAAAGCGCCTGAGAATTTTGGGTGATATTTCGCCGGACTGCTCATAAGCATCCAATATATCCTTGCCGTGCCCTTCGTCGCAGCCAAATTTATCGGCTAACTGATCCGACCAGTATTTAACCTCGCCTGCCCGGTCGCGGTGGCAGTTCCAGGCATAGCGCGCCCACTCTTTGTACCATATCCAATCCCTGTCCATTTCGAGCAGGCGGGTTGAGGTATTATCGGCAGTGTACGGCCAATCCCAGTACGATGCCTGCGGATATACATGCACACCGTTGGTATGATCGGTATTATGCATGGCCTGCACGCACTTTTGGATAAAATCATCAGAGCCATAACGGAACGGCTCGAGGTTGGCCATGATGTGTACATTCTCGATTTCAACAGCGCCCAACGTGCTCAATTTTTGGTGCAATGCTGCCCAGGGACCGTGCGGCGTGTAGGTTGTTAATGCCTCGCCGTTGTATTTTATCATGGTATACAGGTTGCTGTATAGCGGCTTTGCGTATTTCATGTCCGAGGGGGCATCGGTATCATGGGCGCGCAGCACGATAGGCGGCTCATCAGTACGGCCAAGCGCGTGGAGGCCATCCTTTACGCCGGGGATGATGGTTTTGGTAAACCAATCGATATCATCCTGCCCTGTGCCTTCCATCGCTTCGCCTAAAGTAACCAGAAGGCCCACGTTGGGATATTTTTGTACAAACGCGGCAATGGATTTGCGGGTATAATCGGCAATGATGGGCACGATATGGCGGTTGCGATCCTGAGTTTTGAGGTGGTTATGTTCGGCGAAGGGTTTTGACACGATAATATTGTAGAAACCCTGTATCACCCAAATGCCGCGCTTGTCGGCCTCGCGGGTGAGAAAATTGTACATTTCTACATTTTTTTCATAGGTAGCTTCGTCAACCTCGAGCGCATAAGGATAATCTTTTACTTTAACCAGCGAGGCGAATGGGTGGCCACTCCAAAGATACAGCGAGTTCATGCGGTTTTCGGCTAATGAATCGAGGTATTTTATCCAAAGCGCCTTGTTGTAAAACCAAGGGAAATCTTTGGGTGTGTAAGGATATTCATAAGTCCCACGACCGGGCAAAAGCTCGGTTTTTTGTACGCCGATGCAGGCGCCACGCAATACCATTTCGGGCTGGCCGACGAGGTTGATGTTTTTGGGCAAGGTGTGTGTTTCCTTTAACTGATCGGCCAGTTCGAGGCAACCGTATAATGCGCCGGAGTTATCAGCACCGGCTATAATGATGTGGCTGTATGAACTGTTTATAGCATAACCCTCTTTGCCGGGAGTTTTTGACGGATGGCTATGGGAAGCATTATAAGCCTGTTTAATTATTGCATCAGTAAGTAAGCCGACGGTGATCAATTCGCCTTTGAACCCCGGTTTATAATGCTGAATAACCTGCACCTTATAGCCCTGCAATTGTAATTGCATAGCCAGTTTTTGCACACCGTATTTTACCCTTGCCTGTGCCGATGGCGCGGTAAGTATGGAAACGTTTTTTACAGGCGTTGCCGCTAAGGAATTTTTATTGAGCGAACAAAGCAGGCAAATGCAGGATATAAGTAAAAGTTTAATTCTCATAATTTCGGCAGGCACAAATTATAAATGAAAATATGTGCAAATATTAAACCTGCAAAAACAAACTGTTTTAGCAGATGATGATCCTAAACACGGTTAAAAATAATTGTCGGTTATACTAATAGACCTCAAATCTATTGCAGGCAGGCTAACAAATACTGCTGATTTTTTCCCAAATATTGTACAATGTTATCATTAACAGGTTTGTTACCTGGCTTATGATTTCAGTACGGTAGTAACATGCTTCAAACCGGGAGTATGGCTTAACAGCTTTTTATCGGCATAAATAAAGAAACCGGTGCCGCGGTGATATTTTGAACCGTCCTTATCCCATATAATAGTGAGCCTGTGGCCGTGATAGGCAACATCCGAAAGGCAAAACCAGTTCCACTGGCCCTGCGGTATCAGCGGGTAAATATCCAGTACATTATCGGCACGTGGTTTTAGGCCCACCAGGTCGTTTATCACCAGGTCGCAAAAGCCGGAATGGTTGTAATAGCTGCTGCGGGGGTTATCGCCCTTTAGCCAATAGCCCGTTTTTTCGTCCTGGTATTCGCCCAAATAAGGTACGCCGCGTTTGATGTGCGACATAGCGTATTTATGAAATTCATCATAAAATACCTTTGCCGACATGTCATCGTGGTTTTTATAGTTGGTTAATAGGTTTGACAGTGCTTTTAAAGTTTGCGTGGTGGCGAACGGCCAAACAGCACCATCCCACTCACAGCCGTGGCCCGTACCATGTGTACGGAACAGCGGGTGCCTTCTTTCGGCAGTGGTTATGCCCCAGGGGGCATCAAAACCTTTAGTATCAGTTAGCTGCTCCCATTGCTGAGCGTATACGGGCTTATCATCGGGTAAATTAAAATACCACGGAATAAAACCGAGTTCTTCGCGGGCATTGGCAAACTTGCCATTGGGCTTTCTAACTTCAAAGAATTTTGCACTATCGTTCCACAAGCTATCCTGCACCAATTGTTTCAATTGTACTGCTTTCTGCTGATATTTTATTTTAAGCGAATCGTCCCCTACAATAGCCGCCATTTTACTTAAAGCGGCAGCATTGCCAAACATGTAGCTGTTAATGGTTGGGCGCACATTTTTAACATGCCTTCCGCCGCTAATGGATTCTTCCATCGCATCTTTCACGTCAAATTGCCAAAACAACTTATCTTTTAATTGCCGCTCACCTTCCCATCGTTTATAATCATTGCTTAACGCCGACAGATTATTTTTGATAAACGTTTTATCAAGGTTTACTAAATAAAAATTATAGACAGCGTCATCAATCCAACTACTAAAAGAATGTAAATGCTGTTTTTCCTGTTTAGGATCATCATAGAGCCAAAAATTTATATAATCGCGAATGTATTCGGGATCGTGCAGCCAGCGGCCCTCATTTATCTGATGACCCAGCGCGCTGCTTACTGTATTATATTCACCGGCCCAGCTAACATTGGTTATAAATTCGGTAAATACAAAACCATCGGGTGTTTTTACCAGGTGCTTGCGGAATGTCCACCAGCGATAATAGTATATTTTTTCAATGGCAGAATCGGGGCACTCAAACAGCGGCACATTGGCCGATAGCCAGTCAAAAGCATGGGCATTAGTGATGTAGTTTTTTACCGTTTCAGTATCTATCGAATTAAAATAATCAACGTAGGATTTGAGCTTGTTTGTTGTAAGCAAAGGCTTTTGTTGAGCCGCGCAGAACTGCGCCGCGAACAATACAAATATACCGATAATAATTATTTTAATACGCATCCTCATCAATATTAATCTACTTCAACCATTGCTTTTATTACGCCGTTGGCAGGGTTCAGCCAGCCCTCAAATTCAGCCTTTATGTTTTCGAACTTAGTGCGGTGCGTGATGTAGGTTTTGGCATCGACCAAGCCTTTTTTCATACAATCTATCACATATTCAAAATCATCGCGCGTAGCGTTGCGGCTGCTCATAAGGGTTGATTCGCGCTTATGAAATTCAGGATGACTGAAGCTAAACGCCTCTTTTTGCAAGCCTATCAACACATACCTGCCGCCATGCGCCAGGTAGTTTATTCCGCCGTTTATGGCGTTGATGTTACCTGTGGCATCAATTACCACGCTTGCCATATCGCCGTTGGTTATTTCGTTGATCTTTGCCGCCACATCACCATCAAGCGGATTAATGGCATATTCAATTTTCAGCTTATCCTTACAAAATTGTAAACGGTTATTGCTTACATCTATTACAATTACCTTCCCTCCTGCTATACGGGCGAACTCTATGGTACCTAAACCAATGGGGCCGGCACCAATAACAGCTACGAATTCGCCGGGCTGCACATTTGCGCGGCGTATACCGTGGGCACCTATGGCTAAAGGTTCAACCAATGCTAATTCATCATAATTTAATCCGTTGCCATGCACCAATGAGTACGAGGGCACCCGAAGGTATTCGACCATTCCACCGTCAACATGTACACCACAAACATTGATTTTCGCACAGCAATTGGGTTTGCCTGTGCGGCAGGCAATACAAGTACCGCAATTAAAATACGGGATAAAAGTTACCGCCTCGCCTTTTTCAAAGCCGGGGGCATTATCAAAATCAACCAGTTCGCCTGAAAGCTCGTGGCCCAAAATACGCGGATAGCTAAAAAATGGCTGTGTACCACGAAAGGCATGCAGGTCGGTACCGCAAATACCTATGCGTTTAATTTTAATAATGGCGGTATCTTTTGCCGGTTGCGGTTCATCTGCAACCTGGTACTCAAAACTGCCCGGTGTGGTACATATAAGCGTATTCATTAGTTAAAATTTATTCCTGGTTTATATATATGAAGTAAATTTATAGGTATTTATCTCCAATATCCAAACGCGAAGCCCATATACGCTAACATTGTATAATACTTAGAGAAAATTATATAAAAATAACTTTTACAAGGTACGCATCTTTGGAAATCGACAATGTGCCGGACAGCGCTGATTTGTAACGAATTAGATACAATTTAACCCCGGCTATAAACCTTTATATTATTTATAAACACTGAAATGAAAAAGAATTTTATCGTATTTATTGCCATGATGGGTGCCATGTGTGCTTACCAACAGGCCAGTGCACAATACCCACGTGTACCACCTGCAATGCAAGCTAAATCAGACTCGGCAATGAACGTGGAAAAGCAGCGTTCGGATGCTGCTTTTGAGAAGGCCATGCCGCAAATAAAACAGGATGAAAAAAACGGCAAACCATATGTGCCGTGGGCGGCAAAACCATCAGACCTGCCGCAGGCAAAAATACCGGCATTCCCGGGCGCTGAGGGCGGCGGTATGTACTCGTTCGGCGGGCACGGCGGCAGGGTGATCGTGGTAACCAGCCTTGCTGATTCGGGACCGGGTACTTTACGCGATGCCTGTGAACAGGGTGGCGCGCGTATGGTGGTATTTAATGTGGCTGGGATAATCCATTTGACCAAACCTATCAGTATACGGGCACCATACATTTCTATTGAAGGGCAAAGTGCACCGGGCGATGGTATTTGCATAGCGGGCGAATCAGTTTGGGTGGATACACATGATGTGGTGGTGAGGTTTGTTCGTTTCCGCAGGGGCGCTACTGATGTTACGCGCAGGGATGATGCCTTTGGCGGCAACCCGGTGGGGAATATTATGATAGACCACGTATCGGGCAGTTGGGGCTGCGATGAGGTAATGTCGATGTACCGGCATGTATATAACCGTCAGGGTTCGAAAGGCGGGGATAAACTACCGACAGTTAACATCACCATGCAGAATTGTATGTTTGCTGAAGGTTTGGATACCTACAACCATGCTTTCGGCAGTACCATAGGTGGGTTAAACAGCACCTTTATGCGTAACCTTTGGGCTAATAATATCAGCCGCAACCCTTCTGTAGGTATGTATGGTGATTTTGGTTTTGTGAATAACGTTATCTTCAACTGGTGGGACCGCAGCGCTGATGGAGGTGATAATAACTCATTATTTAATTTCATAAATAATTATTACAAACCGGGCCCTATTACCGATATGGCAAAACCTGTTGGGCACAGGATATTGAAGCCTGAATCGGGCAGATCGCCTCAAAGTAAAGGCCTGTTTGGTCGTGTGTATGCCAATGGCAACATTATGGAAGGCAACGAAAAGGTGACAAAAAATAACTGGGACGGCGGTATACAAATTGGCGATATGCCGGATGCCGGCCGTTACACTGACAGTATCAGGGTTAACAAGCTTTTCCCGATGTCGAAAGTTACTATTATCCCAACTAAAGCGGCTTATGATTATGTGCTGGCCAACGTGGGATGTTTCCTGCCTAAAAGGGATGCCGTTGATACCCGTATTATTAATGATGTACGCACCGGGAAAATAGCATACGTTGAGGGGACTGATAACAGCAATGGCAAACAATGGGTTAAACACCGTTTGCCTGATTCATCGTACAAAAAAGGGATAATAACGGATGTTGCACAGGTTGGCGGTTACCCTGAATACAAGGGCACGCCTTACAAAGATTTGGACAATGATGGTATACCTGATGATTATGAAATAAAGCATGGCCTTGACCCGCACAATCCAAAAGATTCGGCTTTGCCTGCTAAAAACGGTGGTGGCTACACTAATATCGAGGTATATTTAAACAGCCTTGTACCGTTAAAGACTGTGGTACCAATAGGTTATAAAAATTAATAATTTCAATTTCCACAAAAAGAAAAACCGGCACTGTTAAATGCCGGTTTTCTTTTTGCAGTAACTTGAGGTATTTATTGTATGCTTATAATGCCTTCAAAGTTTTTCTTCAGTACCTGGGGCGAGAATGAAGCCATAAACTCTTCAGCTTTTCTCACCATATTTTCTGAGCCGATGAATATGGGCGAGCGTTGGTGCAATTCAGTTACATCAAGCTCTAATATACGGCCGTAACCATCGGATGCCACTCCCCCGGCTTGCTCAATTATAAACGCCATGGGGTTACATTCGTACACTAAACGCAGCTTGCCTTTGCGCGAGCTGGCGGTGCACGGGTATATAAATATGCAGCCTTTTATCATGTTGCGGTGCAGGTCGGCAACCATGGAGCCTGTATATCTTGATGTGTACGGGCGGTTGGTGGCATCATCTTCAACCTGGCAATATTTGATGTATTTTTTAACGCCGTCGGGGAAGTGGGTGTAATAACCTTCGTTGATGGAATAGATAACGCCGTCTTTAGGGATAGTGAGATCGGGATGCGACAAGCAAAATTCGCCTATCGATGGGTCGAGCGTAAAGCCGTTCACCCCTTTTCCTGTGGTATATACCAGCATGGTTGACGAACCATATATAATATATCCCGCGGCCACCTGTTCGGTGCCTTTTTGCAGTATATCTTCCAGCGGGGTTGGACCATCGATGGTTTTTCGCCTGTATATAGAAAAAATAGTACCCACGCCTACGTTCACATCAATATTTGATGAACCGTCGAGCGGGTCGATAGCCACAATGTATTTGGCATCCTTTGATATTTCGGAATCGATATAAATATGTTCGTCGTTTTCTTCGGATACTACAATACAGCATTCCCCGCCGCTTTTCAGGGCGGCTATAAATTGTTCGTTGGCATATACATCCAGCTTTTTCTGGCCCTCGCCCTGGACATTTACGGTGCCTGCTTCGCCCAGAATATCAACAAGGCCCGCCTTATTGATCTCGCGGTTAACAATTTTTGCCGCGATGGCCAGGTCGCGCAGCAAACGCGACAATTCGCCTTTAGCGTAAGGAAAATCTGTTTGCCTCTCAATAATAAATTGCCCTAAAGTTCTAACTGCCGTCATATGGTTAATTATTAATATGCGCTAATACTTAAGTATTGGTGCAACAGGTTATATTGGGATTATTATAATATCTTAACTTCTTACAAAGTTATCGGCATGTTATTATAACATCAAACTTTATGGCATCAATATTTACTTCATCGTTATCGTAAAACACTGATTAAGGGCATAATATGAACTTTCAGTTATTATTTATACTTATAAATAGCTGTCACAAGCGGGTATTGCCAATAGCTATTTATTTTAGGGCGAAAATTATAATTATCGCCTATTATAAATAAGGATGATAATATCATACAATTATTTGCATAAATTATATAACACTCATATCCGCCCCGCCAATACATTTGTTACTATAAATCTAAATAGGATAATATTTAACGTGAGAGAGCCTAACCATTGCCGGTAAGTAATACCGGGATAATATTTTTAGTCTGCTTGTAAATTATGATAATAAACAATACCCCAAATTTTTCTATCAATTTCCCGGGGAGGCTTGTTTTTGGCAACGGCTCGCTTGCCAACCTGCCCGGTGAAATAGCCACATTAAATTGCGAACGGGCATTCATTATAACCATTGAACTGCTTATACCTGCGTTGGCCGACTTTACATGCAGCCTTGATTCGCATGGTATTGCCTTCGATATAAATACAGGGATAGTACAGGAGCCAACATTTAACGACTTTGAACAACTATTGCTGGAAGCCAAAGCCGTAAACCCCGATGTAATTATTGGCATTGGCGGCGGCAGTGTGCTTGATATTGCAAAACTGGTGGCAGCGCAGCTGGATAATTATCAATCGCTTAATGAAATTGTGGGGATAGGCTTGCTTAAGGGGCGTAATATAAAACTGGTATGCGTACCGGCAACATCGGGTACAGGCAGCGAGGTTTCGCCGAATGCTATTTTGGTTGACGATAGTGATAACCAGAAAAAAGGCATCATCAGCCCCTACCTTGTGCCGGATGTGGTGTATGTAGACCCGTTACTCACTATAAGCCTGCCGCCGGTTATAACTGCGACTACCGGCCTTGACGCGCTAACGCATTGCCTTGAGGCTTATACCAATAAATTTGCTACCCCATTTATAGATATGTACGCGCTTGAGGGCGTAAGGCTGATAGCTGCCAACCTGGTAACAGCGGTAAAAAATGGAGCTGATGAGGAGGCCCGCAGTAATGTAGCCATGGGCAGCTTACTGGGTGGTTTTTGCCTGGGGCCGGTGAATACAGCTGGGGTACATGCGCTGGCATA
>Ga0105237_10007056_pt1 | contig 12355 bp, 16 predicted proteins | sample KBSC24metaG_FD_81520 | JGI IMG/M metagenome (GOLD analysis project Ga0105237, IMG submission 81520) | Corn rhizosphere microbial communities from Kellogg Biological Station, Michigan, USA - KBS C2-4 metaG | ecosystem: Host-associated > Plants > Roots > Rhizosphere > Soil | place: Michigan, USA...
AACCAAGCCCACCAGGCGCGCAATACCTGCCGCACACGCTCCGGAAATTCCACGGCGCCGAAGCGTTTCGGGCGCGGCCGCGCTGGCGCCAGCCGGTACAACTGTTCCCGTGGCACTCTTCGCTTCAGCCATCTTCGGGATTCCGCCGGCTTGCCCGGCGGGGAGGAACCCGAGATTTCGCTGATGGGCGCGGCCATGATCTCATTCTAGGGCCGTACCCGGCCTCGAAGACTTATCGCATCTCGGCAACAATCCCGTCCAGTGAACTCTTGAGGCGGGCCGGAGTCCAGTGGAATTCGGTCAGGAGCATGTTCCCGATCTGATCTTTGCTCTTGTTGGCGACATTGAGCTCGTGAACCCGGTTTCGAGTTCTCTCCAGCAAGTTTCGAAAAGCCACCAGATCTTGTTTGCTGCCGACGGGGCCGTGTCCCGGTATGATGGTGTCGAAATCCAGCTTCAGGACGCTATCCAGAGTCTTCGTCCACTCCATGATGCTTCCGCCCGCCGAGTAATCGATGAGCGGGGGAAATTCGTCTCCGCGCACACACATGTCGCCCGTCGACAATACGCGCTGGGCTTTAAATAGAACCACGGAATCGCCATTCGTATGGGCTCGCCCGAAGTGAAACGCTTCGGCGTTGTCGTCGCCGAGAGAAAGCTGAAGGCTATTTTCAAAGGAAATCTGCGGCAGGCCGGGCATTTTGAGCCGGACCATGTTCTCGCGCGCCTGCTTCGAGATCAGCAACTGGACGCCCATAGGCAGCATCTTTGCGTTCCCGCCGGTGTGATCCCCGTGCTGGTGCGTATTGATGACGTAGCGAACCGGCTTATCGGTGAGCGTCTTTACCTTGGCGAGAATGCCATCGTGATCATAGTCATACTTGTCATCGACTAGAATCACCCCTTCCGGCGTAAGAACTACCGTGACATTTCCGCCGGCGCCGCTCACCTCCGGTACCGGCGAGATCTCGTAGAGATTTTCCCGGATTTTATTAAGCTTCAAGTCTCCGTGAGCCGGCTGCTGGGTGCGGGCAATCCAGATGCCGCTCAGCAAAACAACGCACAGGCAAAACCGCAGGAGAGACAGTTTCTTCACGGCGTGAAGTATATCACGCCAGTTTCGGATTTACGAGCAGTTCACGCTCCCCGACGCTTCCAGCACCTACGGCGGACGGCGGCGAACCATGACGGTTGTCCGCGGGCCGCGCTCACTTGGCTTCGCCCCAACGTGCGCCTGAAAATCTGGCGGGGTATACTGATTGAGTAACGCGGAAGCTGAAGTGGAAAATCCGATTCACTAAGAGGGAGCAAACCATGAAAAAAGCAATCCTGGCATTCGCATTGGTAGCGGGCTTTTCGACCGTTGCAATGGGAGCTGAGTTCAAAGGCTACATCATTGATGAGAAGTGCGCCGCTAAATCTGGAATGAGGGGCAACGTGGACTGCGCCACAGCGTGCATGAAGGGCGGATCTCCTGCCGTTCTGGTCACAGAAGAGGGCAAAATCTACAAGATCGCCGATCAGGCGAAGGTAGTGCCCTTGGCCGGTAAGCAGGTGACGATCACCGGTGACATGAAGGGCGATACCATCACCGTCGCCAGCGTTAAGTAGTGATATTTCAAGAAAGACTCCATTAGCCGGCTCGTCTGAGTAGGGACGCGATCGCCGATCACGTCCCTACTCGAGGGCCCCTGGGAGGTGCGATCAGACAAATCGCGGGAAGGGTGCGCCATTACGCTTTACGCGGAGCGGCAGTCCTTCGAAAAACCGGGATAGAATCGGAGCATGGAGCCTGTGCCCCAGCGCATTCGCCCAGCGTGGCCATCGCCTCGCCGTTGCCGGGCGTGGCACTTTTTGAATCAGGCCGGCTGGTGTCTGCTGGCCGCGGGCTACGGACTCGCTCAGCAATCCGCTCGCGCCCCGTCCGCCGCGTCTTCTCCGAGTGCCCCCGGTCATTCGGCCGATTTCCCAGCCGGCGGCGACATCCTCGGCACGTCCAAGCTTTCGCCCTCCGGCTACGACTACATCCGGCGCGAAGTCATGATCCCAATGCGCGATGGTGTAAGACTCTACACCGTCGTCATCGTGCCCAAAGGCGCGCACAACGCGCCGATTCTGCTCACCCGAACTCCTTATAACGCGGCCAGACGCACTGAACGCAGCCCGAGTCTGCATATGCTGGCGACGCTCCCCCAGGGAGACGAAGTGTTTGCCGCGGACGGTTATATCCGTGTGTTCCAGGATGTGCGGGGTAAATACAAGTCCGAAGGCGAATACGTGATGACGCGACCCGTCCGCGGCCCGCTGAACCCGACCGAGACCGACCACGTCACCGACGCCTACGACACCATCGACTGGCTGGTAAAGAACACGCCGGAGTCCAATGGCCGCGTAGGTATGATCGGATCGTCATACGAAGGCTTCACCGTAGTGATGGCGCTTTTGGCGCCGCATCCCGCTCTGAAGGTGGCCGCGCCGGAGAGCCCCATGGTCGATGGCTGGATGGGCGATGATTGGTTCCACTACGGAGCTTTTCGACAGACCAACCTGGACTACTTTTCCCAGCAGACAACGAAGCGCGACGAGGGCGATCCCACCGTCCGCGGCGCCTACGACGACTACGAGGAATTCCGCCGCGCAGGATCCGCCGGTGACTATGCCGAGTCACGCGGTCTCGATCGATTGCCCTGGGCGCGCAGGCTCATGCAGCACCCCGCCTACGATTTGTTCTGGCAAGGCCAGGCGCTGGATAAGTTGGTGGCGCAACACCCTGCGCAAGTCCCCACCATGTGGATTCAAGGCCTGTGGGACCAGGAGGACATGTGGGGCGCCATCCATTGCTATCTGGCGCTCAAGAGCAAGGGCCAAGCAGATCACAATTATCTCGTGATGGGTCCGTGGCGGCATAGTCAGGTGAACTATGATGCCTACAATCTGGGGCCGCTGAAGTGGGACGGCGACACCGCTCTGCAGTTCCGCCGCGATGTGCTGAAGCCGTTCTTCGACCAGTACCTGAAAACCGACGCGCCCAAAGTGCAGACGCCGCCGGTCTTCATATATAACACGGGGGAGAATCACTGGGACCGCTTAAAGGACTGGCCGCTCGCCTGCGAGAATGGATGCGCCGCGCCGCTCAAGCCACTTTACCTTCAGGCGGGCTTCGGCTTAGGATTCGAGAAACCGAATGCCTCCGAATCTGCCGGCGATTCCTACGTCTCCGATCCCGCGAAGCCGGTGCCCTATCTGCCGCGGCCGGTCCATTTCACTGACTCCGACCGCTGGAAGCAGTGGCTGGTCACCGATCAGCGCACCGTAGCGGACCGAACCGACGTGCTGACCTACCAGACGCCGGTTCTCACCGCGCCCGTGCGCATCAGCGGCGCGCCATTGGCGGATTTGATTGCGGCCACCACAGGTACCGACGCCGATTGGGTGGTGAAGCTGATCGATGTTTATCCCGACGAAGTTCCCAGCCAACCGGAAATGGGCGGCTATGAACTGGCGGTTTCGATGGACATTTTTCGCGGACGCTACCGGCAGAGCTTCGACCATCCCTCGGCCATCCCCAGCGGCCAGCCGGAACGCTACCGCTTCACGCTGCCGACCACCAATCACGTATTCGAGCCGGGCCATCGGATCATGGTGCAGATTCAGTCGAGCTGGTTCCCGCTCTACGATCGCAATCCGCAAACCTACGTCCCCAATATCTTCTTCGCCAAACCGGCGGACTATGTGAAAGCCACGCAGTTTGTGATCCGTACGCCCAATCACCCAAGCGCCGTATGGCTGCCGGTGGTTCCGTAAATTTCCGGCCCTGCTTTCCCGCCGGAACGTGATATTCTTCTTTAGAAAAGGAGCCCACCAATGGAGCCAACCAAACCCCAAGTTCCAAGCGAGGCGATAGAACTTTATAACCTGTTTATTCACGGCGTCATCAGCCGCCGTGCGTTTATGGAGGGCGTACAAAAATTTGCGGTTGGCGGTCTGGCGGCAGCGACGCTCATTGAGGCGTTGATGCCGAACTATGCCATGGGGCAGCAGGTATCCAAGACCGATGACCGGATCAAAGCCAGCTACGAAACCGTTCCATCGCCGAACGGGAACGGAAGCATCAAAGGGTATCTTGTCCGGCCAGCCAGCGCCGACACGCGAGCGGAGACGCCGTCGAAATTGCCCGGCATCATTGTGGTCCATGAAAATCGCGGCCTCAATCCTCATATCGAGGACATCGCGCGGCGACTCGCCCTACAGAACTTCATGGCATTCGCACCAGATGGACTCACTTCTCTCGGCGGCTTTCCCGGTGACGACTTCCGCGGCGGCCAGATGTTCGCCAAGGTCGACGGCAAAAAGATGGCCGAGGATTTCGTTGCCTCCGCCATGTGGCTCAAATCCCGCGCCGATTGTACCGGAAAGATCGGCGTCACCGGATTCTGTTACGGCGGCAGCATGTCTAATACTTTGGCCGTCCGGTTAGGTGCCGATTTAAGCGCCGCTGCGCCGTTTTACGGCGGTCCTCCCGCCAAGGAAGACATCCCCAAGATCAAAGGAGCGATTCTGGTCCATCACGGGGAACTCGACACACGGCTGGCATCGACATGGCCCGCCTACGACAAGGCCTTAACGGAAATCAACGTTCCACACGAAGGCTATATCTATGCAGGCGCCGTTCACGGCTTCAATTGCGATGCGACGCCGGAACGCTACAACAAAGCCGCGGCCGATCTTGCCTGGCAGCGGACACTCGGCTGGTTCAACAAATACGTACGGGCCTGAAGGCGGCAAGCACGTACTCCGTGAACGCCGGCGCTCGTCTTCAGAGCACTTATGACTCAGGAAGGGCTCGTTTCCCGCAAACGTTTGAGCAAACGGAGCTAGTACTTTTCTCGGTCCGGCTTGCGCGCCGAATCGATCTGAATCGCCTATCCGCTGCTATACTCCTGACTTGATCGGATTCATCATTCGAACGCTACTGGGGCGGTTCGTCTGTCTCGCGGTGCTGCTAGTGGCCGAAGTCACCGCACTATCGGTCTGGGTGGACAACGACACCCTCGCGCGCACCGGCCATTTGCTCCCATTGCTCCACGATTGGGGTCCCGCGGTGGTTCGCGGAGCGATCGCCTTTGCCGCGGTGTTCTTGACCTTCGCCCTTCTAAAGTGCCGTGCCGCGCTCGAACGGGTGGCATTGTTTCCCATTCAACCCTGGTGGCTCGCGGCCCATGCTTTGCTCGCCTTAGGATTCGTTTGGGCTTCGAAGCACCTCTATTCCGGGCGGCTGCTGGATTTTAATCCAGACCTATTGGTGGCAGCCTGGGCGGCGACCGGTTTAGCTGCGGCGGCGCTGGCCGCGCTCGCATTCTTGACCGTAAAGACCTGGCGGCAGATTCTGGACGCTACCGGTTCGCTATGGGCGGTGGCGCTCGCTACCGCATTGGTTGCTTCCTTCTTTACCCGGCCCGCGCGCTCCCTCTGGGAGCCGGCCACACGGCTTACCTTCGCGATGGTCAAGTTCATGCTGTCCTGGGTCCTGCCTGAGGCTACCGCGGTTGCCGAAAAAGCTACCATTCATGCTCCGCATTTCTCGGTGATCATTGCGCCGGAATGTTCAGGACTGGAGGGAGCCGCCCTCATTATGGTTTTTACGATTGCATGGTTGTGGCTGTTCCGGCAAGAGTCCCGCTTTCCGTGGGCGCTGGCACTGCTCCCGGCCGGCGTGGTGGTCCTATTCGTCCTCAATGCCGTTCGATTGACGGCGCTGGTATGGATCGGCAATGCGGGCGCGCAAAAAATCGCGGCCGGGGGATTCCATTCTCAAGCGGGCTGGATCTCCTTTAACGCGGTGGCGTTCGGACTCTCGGTCGTGGCTCGCCGTTCCCCCTGGTTTTCTATGAGGACCAAGCATGTGGAGCCCAGTCGCACGACAGAAGATGCGACCGGCGCGTTCTTGATTCCCTTCCTGGCGATTCTCGGCACCGGCATGCTGGCGCGCGCGGCGTCCGCGGGATTCGAATCGCTCTACCCCCTGCGCCTGTTGGCCGCAGGAGTGGCGCTCTGGACTCTTCGGCGCAGCTATAGGGATTGCGATTGGCGCTTCGGCTGGGCCGCGCCGGCCGCCGGGGTCGGAGTGTTCGTTCTGTGGGTGGGCCTGGAGCGGATTCTCGGCAATGCATCCTCGTCCAGTCCAATCCCGGCCGCCCTCGACGCCATGAGTTTGCCGGCACGAATCTTCTGGCTGACCGCTCGCGTCTTGGCCGCTTCGATCACCGTACCGATTGCCGAGGAGTTGGCTTTCCGCGGCTACCTGATGCGACGACTGGTAGCAGCCGATTTCGAGCGCGTCGACCCTCGCCGGGTTACCTGGTTTTCGCTCGCGGTTTCCTCGATCGTGTTCGGTGCAATGCATGGGAGCAGTTGGCTTGCAGGCTCTGCGTCCGGATTGGTCTACGGATGGCTGTATACCCGGCGCGGCCGTCTCGGCGATCCAGTTGTTGCGCACGGTAGCACCAACATTCTTCTGGCGGTGTGCGTTCTTGCATTCCGGCAGTGGCAATTATGGTAGGGACGCAAGCTCCCGATAGCCGGCCCAGTACTCACAAAATCGACGGATCGCCTTGTGCCTAGTGCGCATAATGTAGTACAACTACTGCAAGCCCTTTAAGGACTTTTAATCGGAGGAAATGATCCGTGATGAAACTTCTTAGTTTGACCCTGTTGCTGGCGGGCGCCGCGAGTTCCGCTTTTGCAGCTGCTGTAGCCGCGCCGGAAATTGATGGCGGCTCGACAGTGTCGGCGGTGGTCCTGCTTTCGGGCGGTTTGCTGGTTCTGCGGGCCCGTCGGAAAAAATAGACGCAGGAGCACCCTGCAACGTTGGCCGGAGGAGAAGATCGTGTCAAAATTTATTGGCATCAGTTTGTTGCTAGTCGGTGTAGCGAGTTTTGCATTCGCAGGCGGCACCGTCGCGCCCGAAATTGACGGCGCATCGGCGGCATCGGCAGTGGTCCTGCTTTCGGGCGGGTTGCTGGTTCTGCGGGCGCGCCGCAAGAAGTAAACGCAGCGATAGCATAGATGCTGCGACTTCACTCGGAGGAGAGAATCGTGTACAAACTTCTTGGTTTGAGCCTGTTGCTCGTGGGTGCCGCTAGTTCCGCTTTCGCACTCGATGTCGTCGCGCCGGAAATCGACGGGGCGTCCGCGGTTTCGGCGGTGGTGCTGCTTTCGGGCGGCTTGTTGGTTCTGCGGGCGCGCCGCAAGAAGTAAACGCAGCCCGCGGTATGCTGCGACGCTAGTCAGAGGAGAAACTCATGTCGAAATTTATTGGTTTCAGTTTATTGCTGGTCGGCGCCGCTGGTTACGCATTCGCAGGCGTTACGGTCGCGCCCGAAATTGACGGCGCTTCAGCAGCATCTGCAATCGTTCTGCTTTCGGGCGGCTTGCTGGTTCTGCGCGCCCGCCGCAGGAAATAGGCGCAGCTAGCGGTACCAACTCGGTTGGACCAGAGATTGGCGCCGCTGGTTTGGCTTCGGTCGGCCGTGCTGTCGCACCGGAGATAGACAGCGCGCCGGCAACTTCAGCGACCGCCTTGCCTTCGGGCAGCCCTGCGGGCTCGCGCAAACGTTAGGCTTACTGCTCCCCCGGGGCTTTAAACGGCGTTGCCAGCATGAAGGCCAGCCGCAGGCTGCCTGCATTGTTGGCTCCTTTGAGCCCAGTTGGAAACTGCTCATTACCCGTCGCTGTCGAAGGCGAGTAAGTTCCGAACAATCGATCCCACCAAGGAAACGTCTCTCCCAAGTTACGCCGCTGGTCCGCCTCTTCCATCGAATGGTGGATGCGATGCAAATCCGGTGTCACCAGCAACGGCCGCAGCGCTCGCTCGAGCGCAGGCGGCAGTGAGGCGTTAGCGTGCTGAAAAAAACTTTGCGCGCACGACATCAGTTCGCCGGCTAATACCGCTGCCGGTGGAAGCCGAAGTGCGAAAATCGCGAGCAGAGCCGACGTTTGCAGCAGGATCGTTTCAATCGGATGCGCGCGAAGTCCCGTCGAAACCTCGAAGTCCGGGTCGGAATGGTGCACCTGATGTATCCGCCACAGGAACCCGGTCGAGTGGAGCAGCCGGTGGGTCGCGTACTTAACGAAATCCAGAAGCAGCAGAGCCACTACGAAACTTGCGAATGGCGGCGCATGCTCCAGCCAGGTCAGACCATACTTACCGCGCTGCACCGCCATCGCGGCCAACACCGGAGTGCTGCGTAGTACCACCATCGAAAGCAGCGAAGCTACCAGCAGGAGCAGCCCATGGTTTCGCCAGCGCCGAGCGGCAGGAACCGAGAGCGGCCCCCTGGGTCGAATCGATTCCCACACCGACACCCCAAGAAACGCCACTGTGAACGTGGTCCAGTACGCGTAGCTTTCAGCCTGTCCCCAGTTCGCAATCATGTCATGCCTTTTCCAGGTTGTGGGACTGAACGGTGCATGTCAAGAGGTACTTTTAAACAGGCGGTACTTCAGACGAATTTCAGACCACATTGGCTAAGGTTGCAGAGCCGGATTAGGGCTTGACCGGGCGAAGCTTTACGACCCGCTTCGTTCGCGTTTCAGCGACGTAGATCGAGCCATCGCGCCCAACTGCGATATCGTGAACCGCGTTAAACACAGGATCGCCGGGCTTCCCAAAGCCGATGGACGTGACAATATTCCATTCGCGGTCGAGTTTGAGGACGCCGGTGTGCTCGGTATCGTAGTCGGCGCGGCGAATTCCCAAATATAGGAAACCATCGGAATCGGCAGCCACGCAAAAAATGCGTCCGGTGGTTTGTGCGCCCGTCACACCCCTCCACTGGCGCTTGAATTTGCCCTCACGGTCGAACAATTGAAGGCGCGAGTTTTCACGGTCGGCGACCAGCACGTCGCTACTGCCTGGCACGAATACCAGTCCGTGTGGATTACTGAATTCACCCTCGCCCGACCCTTTCTTGCCCCACTCCTGCAACCATTTTCCATCGCGGTCGAAGAGCGCCACGCGGCTGTTCTTATAGCCGTCCGATACATAAAAGGTTCCGTCTGGGCGGATAGCAATGTCGGTAGGCTCGTTGAAATGGGTGGCATCCCACGCTCCGACGCGTTCTTCCCCCAGCGCGAAAACCAGTTTGCCATCGTGAGTGAACTTGAAGACTTGTTGCAAGGAGACGTCAGTCAGGAATATGTTGTTCTGCCCGTCGATGGTAATGCCGTGCGGCACCATAAACATGTTCGCGCCCCAGGATGAAATGAGTTTGCCGGTATCGGCGTCGATCTCAAGCACAGCCGGTTCGGCGAGTTTCGTGGTTGCCTTGATGTCGAACCCGCGGCCGGGCCTGTGAAAAATAAACACATGGCCATTCACGTCGACAGCAACCCCGGCGGTTTCGCCAAGCTGAACGCCGGGAGGAAGACTCGGCCAATCCTTCACCTCTTCATAGCGCGTGACCGTGGCCGCGGCTGTAGCCCGGTGGCCGCCGGCCAGCAATGTCACGATCAGAACCCAACCCGTGATCACAAAAATGTTGCGCACCTTTTCGATAATACACTGCCCACCGGAGTAACCGGGGCTCGAGCGGCCTGATCAGAGCCCGTTAGCTGACCGCCCGACTCCCGGTCTCTGCCTTACTTCCGAATTCGGATAGAATGAGTGTGCTTGCAAAGGAGCGTATGCCAAAAAAGATCGATCCCCTCAATAAGAAAATCTACGGTGCGGTGAGTACCATGCTCACCGTGAGCGATATTAAGGCAGCCGTGAACTTTTATCAAAAAGCGTTCGGCTTCGCCAAACGCGGAATCATGAATGGACCCGGCGGCCAACCTATTCACGCCGAATTGACGCTGCGCGGCACCACCCTGATGCTAGGGCCTGAAATGGAACAAATGGGGGCCCGCAGCGCCAAGACCATCGGAGCCTCGCCGGCGACTCTCTACCTCCTGACGGAGAACGCGGACAAGACGGTTGCTAAAGCTGTGAAGCTCGGAGCCACGCAGAAGGGACCAGTCATGGACATGTTCTGGGGCGACCGTTGCGGGACCATCGTCGATCCGGATGGCAATACCTGGATGATCGCTACGCATAAGGCTGAGCCAACTCCTCAGGAAATGAAAAAGAAGATGATGGAGCAGGTGCGCGCGCAAGCAGCCGGTGGCGGAAGCGGAGCCTAACCGGTTCGCAGTGCCTCAATGACGTTCGTATTTGACCGCCGGCGCCCAAATCGACCTACAGCACAATCGTAATCGCCAGCCCGACACCGGGATAGTTGCGATTGTAAAGGTAGTAGCCATCGTCATAGTCGATATAAACGTCATTAGCGTCGTACCAGTTTTCGGGCCAGTATTCCGGCCATGGGTCCACCAGCAGGAACGAAAAGCCGCCGTAATAGAAACGCGGATATCCCATATAGATCGTGGGACGGCTGCGGATCCGAAAGAAATGCTGCCGGCCGAAATCCAGACCGAAGGTCTGCTGAGGAATGTAGTAACCGCCGTAGCCACCACGCTGGGACCACGTGCGATGGTCGGAAGACCAGTGTTGGGCGCGATTTTGCTGCCAACTATCGTGACCCTGCCAACCGCCCCGCTGCAGCCATCCCCGCTGTTGCTGCCAGGTTTGGGCCTCTTGCCGCGTCCGCTGCGGCTGTCCGAGGATTGAACGCTGTTGAGCCCCCGGCTGCTGTCGTTGCTGCTGTTGTTGCGCACGCGGCGGTTGTTGCTGTCGTTGCTGAGACTGCTGCTGCGACTGTTGAGCGCGCGCCGGCTGTTGCTGAATACGCTGTTGCTGTCGGGGTTGCTGCTGCACACGCTGTTGTTGCTGTTGCTGGGGCTGCTGCGGACGCTGACGCTGTTGGCCGCCCTTGTCCTGCTTGCCCTGCTTATCGCCTCGCTTATCGTCGTGCTGCGCGTATATAGAAGCGGTCGTTCCGAAACACAGGATCGCGGCCATGCCGAATTTCACAAATTTCACCAGATTCATGGCTATCGTTTCCTTCGCCCTCGACTTAAATCCGCGTGGAGGGCTAGCTCAAGATCGGGACTGCCACCCGTCACCGGAACAATCCAAGCAAATAGGCGATCAAGAGGATCAGCAATATTGTTCCAAGCCCTATGCCAGCTCCGCCGCTGGGACCCCAGCGGTTATGTCCGTAGTAGCCTCCACCGAGGCCAAAAACCAACACCAAAATTATGATGAGTAGCAGCATTGCCATTCTTCCTTTCTTTTGATTCGCACGGCGCGACGGAAGTTATTCTTTTCCCCCTGCCACCAGGAGTGCAACGCCTCCAATAATTGCCACCGCGCCTGCAATCGGAGGCAACGGTACGTGATGTTCCTTTTCGCGCGTAGCGTGAATCGGCCCGATATCGACGACCCTTTCCGTAGTCGTATATGTGAACCCACCCCACGCAAGCCCGAACAGGCCCAGCACGATAAGAACAATTCCAAGCGTCTTGGTCATGCTAACCTCCAGCCCGGAGCATTTTTACCCAGGATTTGCGGGATTTCTCCCCACGCGCCCACGCTCGCATTGCTCTGAGCCTGTTTATCTACTTCTCCAGCACCTTTTCAAACTGCCCGATCTTCTTTTGGATCTTGCCGGCCACATTTTCCACTTTGCCTTTTGCTCTTAAAGTGGGATTGTTGACGGCTTCGCCAGCTTTCTCTTTGATTTTTCCTTTCACTTCATGAAGGCTGCCCTTTATCTGATCTTTGGTACTCGGTTTCATACTGTCTCCTATTGGCATCGCACCTTAACGGTCCGAAGGTTCAGTAAGATTCAAGCACGTCTTTGGCCAAATTTGGGAGTCATCTTCGGGAAGAATTAGAGAGGGAAGGCGGCGTCAGGGAGGATATCGAGCTTGGCTAGCTCCCTGCAGAAGAGCGGATTCTCTGGAAACTCCGCGACCAGCTCCGCCAATTGAACGCGGGCGAGTGCTGTCTTCTTCTCGCGCAGCGCCGCCATCGCGAGAAGAATCTTGGCAAACGGCCGCAGGTAGCGGCCTCGCGAAGCGGCGATCTCGAGTTGCTGGAGGCCGACGCATTTATCGCCGCTGATCCCCTTGAAGTGGAGAAAGAATCGCTTGAGCGCCGGCAGGCTTCCGATGATGTAGTTCGCGGCTCCCAGCGTAAGGTAGGCGTCGGCGGCGTCCGGGTTGACCACCAGTAGCCTCTTGGCAAACTTGTCGGCGTCCCGGATCATGCCGAGACTTTCAAGCTGGCGCTTTTCGATCAAACTGGCATAATCAGCCTGCATGCCCAAACTAAGCGTCATGGCGAACAAGGCATTGACGTCATCTGAGTCAACCTGCAGTCGAAGCTTTGCCAACGTTTGCGCGCGTACAT